>Ga0209443_1000161_pt1 | contig 43868 bp, 33 predicted proteins | sample LauGreBMM110DCMD_2_FD_187571 | JGI IMG/M metagenome (GOLD analysis project Ga0209443, IMG submission 187571) | Freshwater lake microbial communities from Lake Michigan, USA - Su13.BD.MM110.DCMD (SPAdes) (version 2) | ecosystem: Environmental > Aquatic > Freshwater > Lake | place: Lake Michigan... | reverse complement strand
ATTTTTAAAATTAAACGTGTTGAAATACGCTTGAATGGCTTCTGGTTTTCCGAAAAGAAAATGCCAGTTTTTCAAATCATTAGATAATCTTCTAAATTCTAACATTATGGCCTTAATTTTATCTTGATTGCCATCTGGTAAAATCATGACCATTTGAAAATCTTTAAAACCTTCGTATTTGTTATAAATTTTTTGATTTAAGTTAAATAAATTGGCTTTTACTTCTTCAATATTACTCCCCGGAAATCCCAAAACGGTGATGTTTTTGTCTAAAACCACTTTTTCACCATTTAAAGAAACAAATTGGTTTGGAAGTTCAGCATGATTTTTTGAAATAATTGGGAGGAATAAGGAATTGTGAGAGGCTGTCGCGAAAAACATGTAAGCCACTATGGGCAAAATGAAGAGTACAGTTAATACGATATATTTTTTCACTTCAGTAAAATTAACAATTGAGATACAAAGATAAAAAAAATCCCGTTCCAATATTATTCGGAACGGGATTATTATAATTTATTTTATTAAAAAATCCATTTGTAATGAGAATTTTTAAATACATCAAAAATATAATCTGCTTCTATTAAAATAATGAAACATAAATATAAAATTAAGAATACTAATGGAGCTACAACAGACCATCGCAAACTTTTCTTTTCGCCTTCTAAGTGCATAAAAGCCCACATAATATAGTATGCTTTTACGATTGTTAAAATAATAAACAACCAGTTAAGTAAACTCATTCTTAAAAATGTTCCTAAAAATAAAGCTTCTGGTTTTGTAATACCAAAATATACCTCTACAGTTGTAATGATAGATAAGATTCCGAAAACGGTCCAGATTCTTTTCATATTAGATTCATGTGCGTGTGCCATAATATTTATTTTTACTAAAAATTAAACTAAATAGAAGAATGTAAATACAAACACCCATACTAAATCGACAAAGTGCCAATATAAACCAACCTTCTCTACCATTTCATAACTTTTTCTTCTTTCGTATGTTCCTAATAATACATTAAAGAAAACTAAGATATTTAACAAAACGCCAGAAAATACGTGAAATCCGTGGAAACCTGTTATGAAGAAGAAAAAATCTGCGAATAATTTATGTCCGTATTCATTTCTAATTAAGCTTGCGCCTTCTACTACTATAATTGCATCTTTCAATCTAGTTTCTGATTCCGTGCGAGAAAGTACTGTTTTTTCTTTTTTCTTTGTGATAAATTCAGTTCTTACCAAAATTTCAGGATGCGCTTTAAAACCCGCCATTACCTCATTAACAGAATAATTAGGTAATGCATGGTCTTCTTCCATGAACCAAACACCTTTTTCTCTTGTTAATTGCTCTCTTTCTTCTGATAAAGTAGTAGCAAATTCTTCTAATTTAACTCTTTTGTATCCTGTTTTTTCAGATTTATCTGCTTTCACAAATTGCAAAATAGCACCTCCAGAAGTTTCTACAGCTCCATATTCGCCTTTGATGAAATTTTTCCATTCCCAAGCTTGTGAACCTAAGAACATGAAACCACCAATTACTGTAAGTAACATGTAAACAGCCACTTTTGTTTTTTGTAATTTATGACCTGCATCTACAGCAATAACCATTGTTACTGATGAAAAGATAAGAATAAAAGTCATCAATGCCACATAATACATTGGAGCATTTACGCCATGTAAAAATGGAAAGTGGGTAAATACCTCATCGGCAATTGGCCAAGTTTCGATAAATTTAAATCTAGAAAATCCGTAAGATGCAATAAAACCAGAAAAAGTTAAAGCATCTGATACGATGAAAAACCACATCATCATCTTACCGTATGTAATTCCCATTGGTCCAGGACCTCCGTCTAAAGCGTGTTCATTATTAACCGTAGCGCTCATATAATAGTTATTGTTAAAAAGTTTTCAAATTTATTGATTTTTTTCTATTTGAAAAAATAGAAAAATAAAAACAAGTAAACCCAAATAAAATCCATAAAGTGCCAATAGATGCCACTTAGCTCAATACCAAGGTATTGCGAAGAATTGTATTTTTGTTTATAATGATTATAAATTACATAAATTAATGAAATCATACCTCCAAGTAAGTGTGCTACATGCACAAACACAAAAGCATACAAAAAAGAGACCGTAACTTTACTTGAAGAACCAAAAGGAACAAGCCCCTGATTAAACAACAAATCAAATCCTTTAAATTGAAGATACACAAATGACAATCCTAATACTAAAGTAAGTAATAAATACACCTTTGTTAATAAATGATTGTTTGATTTAATAGCTCTTTTAGCCAAATAAAAAGTGATGCTACTTATTAGTAATATTATAGTACTATAAGTAAATGTGGCTGGAATTACTAATTCTTTCAACCAATCTGGGCGTTGTTTACTCACCACAAATGCACTGGTTAATCCTGCAAAAATCATTATTATGCTTATCATTGCAAAATACAACAGCATTTTATATGTTTTTGCTTTTTTATCGTAAGCTTCTTGTTCTGAAATAGTTTCCATTTTTAACTTTTACTTTTTAAACACATAGATTATTTTGTGCTTTATCTGTTATTATATTTAAAAGAAAACATAGCAAATAATCTATGTTTTAATTATATTCTTTTTATTTTACAAATTTATCAATCACATATATAATTTGCAACAAAGTTATGTAAGTTACACTAACTAACATTAATTTTTTTGCAGTTTTTGCTTCTCTATTTTTATATAATTGTATGGCGTAAAATAGCAACCAACATCCAAGTAAAAAAACCACAACTGCCGCAACTACAGACAACTGCAATTTACCTGTGAAACCAAGTACTGGCAAAATAGAAGCAATAATTAACCAAATGGTATATAAAATAATTTGAATTACTGTTTTAGTATCGCGTTTTCCGGTAGGCAACATAAAAAATCCTGCTTTTTCATAGTCTTCAAATAAGAACCAACCTATTGCCCAAAAATGTGGAAATTGCCAAAAAAACTGAATTAAAAATAAAGTGCCTGCTTCAATTCCGAAATTCCCTGTAGCTGCTACCCAACCTAACATAAAAGGAATGGCTCCAGGAAATGCGCCAACAAAAACTGATAATGGCGTTAGTGTTTTTAATGGTGTGTACAAACTTACGTACATAAATATAGAAATAGCCCCAAACATGGCCGTTTTGGGATTGATAATATACAATACCACTAAACCAATAAACGTAAGAATAAATCCTAAAATTAAAGCATTGTTTACAGAAATTCTGCCTGATGGTAATGGACGATTTTTGGTTCTGTCCATTTTGGCATCCAAATCTTTTTCTATAACTTGATTGAAAATATTTGAGGCACCAACCATACAATAGCCACCAATTGCTAACAACAATAAAGTGATACCGCTAAAAGAATGTTTGTCTGAAAAACCCAATAAATACCCTACAATTGAAGAAAAAACCACACTAACTGCTAAACCAGCTTTGGTAATTTCTTTAAAATCTAAAAAAATTGATTTTACGTTTATCGTAGTTGTTTTCAAAAGTAAATTTTTAATCGATTGCAAAGATAGTAAGAAGATTTTGGTTTTCGCAATACTTACTGGGCTAATTCAAAATATAAAATCGAATAAAAAAGCTTTTGATAATCTTCAAACAGAATATAGAATAAAAAAAACATCTCAGCTAATGTGAGATGTTTTTGTTTTGTATTGCATTGTAAAATTTTACTATAAAAAAGCTTGTAATAGCGCCTAAAGCATTTGCTACAATATCATACCAATCAAAAGCCCTATTTTTTGTAAACTTTTCTTGTAAGAATTCAATACTAATTCCTAAGCATAGCGCCATGAATAGCACAATTAAAAAATATCGTAACGAAAAGTGTTTGATGCTTTTTATCCACAAAAAAACAAATACAAAATAAAATATAAAATGTATTATTTTGTCAATATTTTCAATAGGTACTATGGGCAGACTTGGCATATCGTTTAAACACAAATAAAAAATTAAAAGTGTCCAAAAAATGGCGGTTGTTTTAAAAAAATTATGCCCCAATAAGTGCTGCATAATCTTCACTTGATAATAAATGTGCTACTTCAGAAGCATCGGATATTTTTACTTTTACCATCCATCCTGCGCCGTAGGAATCAGAATTTACAGCTTCTGGATTACTCTCTAAATCGTCATTAAATTCTATAATTTCTCCACTTAATGGCAAAAATAAATCTGAAACCGTTTTAACTGCTTCCACAGTACCAAAAACCTCATCTTTAGCTAATGTTTGATCTAACGTTTCTACTTCAACGTAAACAATATCACCCAATTCTTTTTGTGCAAAATCAGTAATTCCTACTGTTGCTACATCGCCATCAATTGAAACCCACTCGTGGTCTTTTGTGTACTTTAAATTCTCTGGTATATTCATCTTTTTAATTGGGTTTTATTTTTTACAAATGTAATTTATATTCTTTAAAGTCGCAAATAGTAAAGTCGAAAGTCTTAAAGTGATTGACATGATGACTTTACGACTCTCGACTTTATGACTAATAATTAGTTTCCGAAATTATATCGCAAAGTAAATCCTGAACGGATATTTGTTAACGGGAAAGCTGTTGAGATAACCGCTTTAGAAAACTGATGATCATAAAAGAAAATAGCAGTGAAATTCCTACTGAATGAATAATTTGCTGTTAATTTAAATGACCAAATATTTTGTCCGCCGCCTAATTGATTATTATTATAATCTAAATACCGTACAATTGTCATGTTTTTACGTAAGGTGAAATCGGCTTTTAAATCAATATCACTTTTAATAACTCCTTGAGCGTTGTCTGCCAATTTCGAATTAATTTGTACGCCTTTAATTCTGTATCCTAGACGAACGGTGTAATCATTTCCTTGCACTTCGGTTAATAAGTTATTATCGAAACTCATGTTTAAACTTCTGTCTTTTTTAACTTCGGCCATCACGTTAAATGAATTTTTCAACTCAAAACTCACGTTTAGTAAAGGATTAAATTGTTCTGTTAAATTGACATTTGAAGTGATTATTTCTGGAAACAAATTGCCTTTTGTATCGGTTGGACTAGGATTTAAATTACTCCTAAATGCATTTACGCTGTAACTTGAACGATAACCATGTTGTATCGAGAACTTTTTAAAATTATCTTTAAACCAAGTCATCTTCATAAATCCCGTATATTTCAGTGTCCAGTTTGGTAACGGAAAATTAGAAAATAAACCAGTTTGTACTTTAGCAGTTGGCAAACCTGAATAGGCAGATAAAAAAGCCGGTACTAAAACACGTTGGCTATTTTTTCCAAATTTGCTAGGATAGCCATCTAATTCTCTTGGAAAGTTTGAAGTTCCATAATATTCTTCAGCTAAACGATTTGCTATTGCATACCTGTTTTTACGGAATCTATCGAAAATTTCGGATTCGTTTTCATCACTTGCTTTGAAAGCCGTTTTAATCATCACAGTAGAAATACTAAAATTTCCAGTACTAAAAGGCGCTCTTGATTGGTAGTTTCCGCCAACAGCATCATATTGTTCCGAATAATTTTCTGTGATATTTCTTTCTGCATTTATGTCGATTCCTAAGTCGGTTATCAGCTCAATTCTGGCAGTATAATCTAATTTTTTAGATTTAATTTGAGTAAAACTTTGGTTAAATTCAGGATAATTTGTTAGGTAACCCATTTTTGCAGCTTCGTATCTAATATCAGATTGGTCTCCAAAAATAAACCCTAAACTTGGTTTAGAACTTCCGAAAAACCCTAAACCTGGTAAATAACCTGGTAAAAGCGTTCCCCCCGATTCTGTATAATTTACTTGAATGTTTTTAACTGCAGTCAATAACCCAATTCCAAATTTTGCAAAAGCATTTCTTTCTTCCGTTTGTGGTTGTATTGGTGCCGTATTGGTAACTTTTTCACCTGGTTTTGGCGGTGCTTTTTTAGTAGTTGCAGGTTGTTTTTTCTGTTTTTTAGCGGTTAAACCAATGTATTTATAAAACATATTCATATCAAATCCAGCATTAATTTTATGCGAATTAGCATTCTGAATAGTGTTCCCTAATTGATAAATAGTGCCATCTAAAGCTTGAAAAGTTGAAAATGCATCCGAAGCGCGCTGCCAACTATAATCACCTGTATAAATATAAGAAGATTTAATAAAACTTAAAACCGGAATTTTATTAATTGGTAAGTCGTAATTAGCTGTTATTTGTTGGTTGTGCGTATTTGCTGTACCAAAATTCCAATAATCGTTCCAAATATCTAAATCGTTAATTGGGTTATTTTGTGAGTCAAAATAATTACGCACAATGTTATTATTAGCGGCTGTGTAATTTAATTTTAATGATTTTGTAATTGGAAAATTTACGCCATATTGATAGTTGAAAAAATAATTTCTTCTATAAAGCGGATCTAAACCTATACCCTGAACATCAATTAATCTGAATTGTTGGCGATTAAATTGTCTGGTAATATTTGAATTGAATGTAACATTACTTGGCAAAAAGTTAAAATTAAAATCGCTAATTGCCTTATAATAGCCGTTTTTCTTAAAAAATTTATTTTTCTTAAAAGGTTCTATAGATTTTGCTTTAAATGAATAGGCATAATCTAAAGATGTTTTTTGTTGTTGGTCTACCAAATTTTGCACTTGGTAGTCGTGGTGTAACATTTCGTTGAACGAATAAGAAAGCGTAATATTTTCTACATCATAAAAACGTTGTTTTTGTGCGTCGCCTCTATCTTTTTTAACACCGATGAAATTGACACTTGTGCGTTTTGTATAATCTATGGCACGATTTTGAATTTCTGCTTTTTTATCTTGGTTTGATTCGGCAGCGATTACTTCATTTAATTCTAAATCTTGAAATAACGGATCGTATTTAGGTGTTATTATTTGTTCGCCTACTGCGTAATTGAAAGGTAAATTTAATTTCCATTTTTTTGGCAAAATCTGACCCACATTAAAATTTGATACGATGTCGTATTGTTTTACATCTTCTCTACTTCTTTCGTTAGGTCCTTGTTCTAGTGCGCCAAAACCAATAGTACTTAAACGACCCGTTGCAGAAAAAGTAGCAAAATCAGCTATATTTGTATCTAAATTGGCTACTGCGGCATAACCGCCTTTGTTGTCAATTTCTGACATGCGTAATTCGTTGAACCAAACTTCCCCTCTTAATGGACCAGTTGCAGATGGATTAGGATTTTTAACCCCAATCATTAAGGTTCGTACTTGCCCAAAATTTGGATTTCCTTTGATACCAATATTTAACCTACTTTTTGAAGAGCCTAAAACACTTTCATTTAAAAAAGCAATTCCGTTGGCATCTGGAACAATTGAACCATCACCTGCAATATTTAAACTTTTTATTTTAGATAATAGGGCCAAAGGCAGTTCAATTTCGTTATCTGCTAACCATACATCTTCTGCTGTTCTAGCGCTTAAAGAACTTACTCTTAAAGGCATTTCAATTTGATAGAAATTATCAGTAAAATCATTTCCTAAACGAATGAAAGCCACTAATTCATCATCTTTTAAATCTGTTCCCGAGTCTATATCTACTTGAAGCGGCTCCGCGTGTAAAAACATACGTAATTTTTTGTACTGACGCATATCCACATCAACATTTTTAAAAACAGCTCTTGAATCATTTTCTTCTAATCCTCCTAAACCTACATTTGCTGGATCTTTTTTATAAATTCTTAAAGATAAAGATTGTTCATTTTGATTGATAACCGTATTGTTATTAAACAGTTGCTCTCTGTCAACTCCTGGTGGAGCTACATAAGGAATAGGGCTTCTGTTGGCGTTTTCTTGAATATTAACTGCAACTACATCAAAACCAGTATCGTCATCAGATACATTGGCATCTAAAGCGTCTAATGTGTACACAAATCGTCTCCACTCGCCTCGAACTAAATCTAAAGTTCCCAAACGAAGCGTTACTTCATCCTTAAAACCAGATAAAAACATTCTCATAAAACGAATGGTTCTGAAGTCGGTAATTGGTCCTTCAATGTTTGCAGCAGTTGCCTCTAAAATAGGAATTTTATATTGCACCCATCTAACTGGAATAGCATTTCCATTTGGCACAGCTGCTGTAGTAGTTAAAACATCTGAAACATAATTTTGTCCCACAACTGGATTTGGAGAAACCGGAATGTTAAATTTATAATACGCATTTATCGTATTCATAGTATTGTCTCTATTCAAATCTTCCACATCAGGAATTGTAGAATTTCCTCTATTGGTATCTGTTACTGTAATGGGCGAATTCCCTTCTACGCCGTTGTAATATTTATAACGATCTAAAATGGTTCCGGTAGTATTTAAATAATATTGATAATTATCTGCCGAAGCATCTGCAAAAGCAGCAAAAGCTGGATGTTTACTTCTTTCTTCTGCGTCATTTAAACCATTTAAACCAACATCTTGAACCACTCTATTGGCCTCATTGGTGTCAAAAGCATAAATTAAAGATTGCGAAGCAGGCACTTTACCCCAGTTTGTAGCATATGTAGGTTGAGTACCGCCGTTTTCGGGTAAACCGTTTTCGTATAATTTTCTACCGTCTTTTAAAATATCTTCACTAATTTCTCCTAAATTTAAGGTTAATGTTCCTGTATTTGAAGGATTCGTGACATCTGTGGTTGTACCAAAATAGGGATCCATCATCCAAAACTGCACATATTCTACGTTAGATTGTTCAAAATTTGTAGTATTGATGGCACGCATAATTCCACCCCAATTATTTGGAGCTTCAATAGCGGGAAATTGGTTATTTGCAGCGGCAACAGGATTGTAATTATATGGTCCACGTTCTTTTGGGTAATAGGTTAAATCTAATGTGTTAATTACATTAGTTTGCCCTTGAGGAATATCGATATTTGGGAATAATTCCTGACTAAAAATTCTTCTAGTTTTATTGGTAGAAATATCGTTATCATCAATTCCTGCTGGCTTGTTAACATAAAAAAGTGGATCAATATTATACCAAGAAAGTTTAGCTCTTTTATATCCATATACCCGATCATCTTCATTTAATTCACCACCAAAACCTATTGGCGTACTAGCCAACGACCAAGCCAAAGGGGATTTTAAATCGATATTAGATTGAGACCCTTCAAAATCATCTATATAAGAAGTTGGTTCGCCATTAAAATCTGCGGCTTTTGGAGCATTTGGAAATAAATAAGCAAATTCCCCTCTGAAAGACAGATTAGAAGGTGCTTCTGTTTCTATGTTTGGTAATTTATTTGCTAACCTTGTTAAAAAAGGAACTTCTGTTGAAAAATTTGTATTTAGACCAACAATGGTATTATTTACAGATTCTTGATTGTAATCTGCTTTTTGCGTAAATGGTCGTTCTGTCATTTTCAAGAAAGTCGCACCTAATAAAAACTTCTCATTAAATTTATGCTCCACATTTAAACCATAAAATCGTTTGGTTTGTTGGCCAAAAACCGAATTATTTTCCAATGATACATTTATAGGTGTGTTAGAAGCCAACAAAGAAGGATCTAAAATTTGTACCCTCCCGGCTTGGTAATTCACCGTGTAATCTACACCTTCAACTAAAACCCTACCACCTGCTGTAACCACAACACTTCCTTGTGGCACATTGAAAGCGTTTAATGAAATACCATCGCCACCAGCAGATTTGAAGCTTCCTTTTAATTTGAATTTATTTTTGGAACTTTCTTGTAAAGCAGCTGCTTGTGTAGATTTATATAAGGTTCTGAAAACGTATTTTGATTGATTAGAATTGTATGAAAGCGGCGTATCATAATCTTCCGTTAAGGTAGTAACATCTAACTTATTAAATAAGTGCTTTCCAAATGGTTCTACCGTGGTGAAAATAATTCTACCGTATTGAGAATCCACAGTAATTCCTGGATAAAAATCGAAAAATCCATCGCCATTTGGTTGTGGGTCATTGGTGAAATTTAACTTATCTAAATTAAAAACTTTTAATAAAGTGGTGTTGGCCACATTTGATGGCAGCGCATCTATACCAGATTGTGTAATGTAATTTAAAGGTGAAGGATCTTGGTATAAAATATTAAATTTAAAATCTTGTTGTTGCAATTGGTTACCACCTGGAATTTGATAAATGTTTTTCATCATTAAATCCCAACTTGGTTCACTTACGTTGATTAAACTTCCTTTTAACATTTTTAAAAGTAACGCTTGCGTGGTTGGCACACCTGCTGGATCAACTGTTGTAGATTCTAAACCGTCATTTGCAAATTCTCCTACTTGATAAACAACTCCACCAATTGTATATTGATAGGCAACTGCCAAAACCTCATCATTTTGTAATTTCTGATTTAAGGAAATGTATCCTAATTGTGGGTGAAACGAATATTCTGTAATGGCTAATTTTCTTGCGTTTTCTAGTTTTGAGTAATCAATTCCTTCCGAAAAAGTACTTGAAGTGTTGGAAACTAAATTAAAACCTGATGAAGCAGTGGCAATTTCTCTGATTGCAGGTGTTAAAAAACTTCCTGCTTGTCCAATTGCAGCAGGATTGAACTTATTGTTTTTATTGTCTGTTGGAGAGTCAATTGGCACATTAAAAAATGTTGGGTTCAAAGCTAAATCTGTACCCACCACTTCATTATCTGGCGTAGTAGATAATTGTGACTCTCCTAAATCTTGTACAGCCAATATATTTCTTAAGTTATTATCCGTATTTGAGACTCTGTTTTGTCTGTTGGTAATCCAAACTTCAATTCTTGTGATTCTCGCACGAGAATCGATTACTGGATAATTTCTTAAGGAATTATCGTAATTATTTCTAAAATATTGTGATAAAAAATAATGTTTATCTGAATCATAATCTAAGGCAAAAAAATCAAATTCTTGAATGGTTCCGCCGCCTTGGGTAGTGATAGATTTTGATTGCGATTTTTGTTCTGAAAATACCCCTGTGAAAGTAGTTTTTCCAAATTGAAATTGCGCTTTAACCCCAAATAAACTTTGTGCCCCACGAATTAAAGAATTTGAAATAGGAAAACTTACATTTCCAACCTCTATTTTTTGTAATATCGAATCTTCATTTCCAGAAACATTATTTGGAATATTGTTTTTTAAATTACTTGGATCAATAACACCCGAACCCGGATCGTATTCTAATTTTATTAAATTTTGAAAAGCAAACGTCGATTGGGTATCGTAATTAATATTTACATTTAATCTTGTACCCACTTTACCTTGTAACCCTACTGAAATTCGTTGGTTAAAATCAAAGGCAGTAGTTTTTCTATTTCTTGGTGAAAAAGAAGGATTGTCTTGCTTGGTAAATCTTATTCCTAAATCGACTTCAACTGAACCGCTTGGTTTTACATCAATAGTGTTGCCCCCAAAAATGGCTTCAAAAAATTTATTGTTAACATAAAATCGCGGTAACAAGTTTCTTCTTGCTTCTTCAGAACCCGTTCTTTTTCCGTCAACAGCGTTTTGTTTTTCTTGGAAATACTTTCTCATGGTTTCTTTTAAAACCAATTTTTCGTATTCTTCTGGGGTTAAAATTAATGGATAATTAATATTAAAATCATCTACCGAAGCTGTATAAATATATCTATTTGAAACAGGATCGTAAGTGTAGCCATCAATAATGCTTTTAGGATTGGGTAAAGAAATTTGACCCAAACTATATCCAGTTTTTGTTGAATCTTGCGGTTTAGGGGGCGTTCCTTGTGCGTAATTAAACACACTTATAAACATCATAAAAATTACAATATTTACTTTTGAAACTATATATTTATGTAATTTTTTCAAATTATAATACCTTTAATGCTTGTTTAATTAACTCCTCAACTGTGGCAGCTGGCGAATTAATAATAATTTTTTCGACTACTTTTTCGGCGTTTTTTCTAATATATCCTAAAACTTCTAAAGCAGATAACGCTTCTTCTTTGTTTGTATTGTATGAACTTCCCGAAATTTCTTCAATTGCATAAATTTTTAATACTTTATCTTTAATATCTAAAATAACGCGTTGTGCCGTTTTTAAACCAATTCCTTTGATTGATTGCACAGTGCCTACATCATTTGCCGCAATGGCTTGAATAATTTGTTCAGGGTTTAATGACGATAGCATGGTTCTTGCCGTACTGGCACCAATTCCTGAAACGGAGATTAATAATTTAAACAATTCCCGTTCTTTTTTTTCAGCAAAACCAAATAAGGAATGTGAATCTTCTTTAACTTGGAAATACGTATATAATTTCACATTTTCAGAATTCGGAATTTGAGAATAAGTATGTAATGAAATATGAATTTCATAACCCACACCATTACATTCTATTACCACTTCAGTTGGCGTTTTCTCTACTAATTTTCCTTGAATGTGTGAAATCATAATTTTACTTTTTTACTTTAAATTTTTTTAATAACCATATAAGTAATGTAAGGTAGTATAAGTGTTACTTTTTATTTTTTACTTTTTACTTTTTACTTTCAGCTTATTTTTCAATTTTTCTTGCGCATCTACAACTGCAACTGCAGCCATATTTACCATTTCCTCTACACTAGCGCCTAATTGAAAAATGTGCACTGGTTTTTCTAATCCCATCATAATTGGACCAATTGAAACTACTTTATCTAATTCTTTTAGCATTTTGTAGGTAATATTTGCCGCATCTAAATTTGGAAAAATTAGCGTATTTACTTTTTTATTGGCCAATTTAGAAAACGGAAATTTGCTTTTTAACATGTCTGCATTTAAAGCAAAATCGGTTTGAATTTCTCCATCAACAATTAAATCTGGGTAATTTGCGTGCAAAATTTTAACTGCTTGTCTTACTTTAATTGCGCTTTCATGTGAAGAAGAACCAAAATTAGAAAACGAAATCATAGCAATTACTGGCTCAATACCAAATAATCGAACGGTTTTAGCCGTCATTAAAGCAATTTTAGCTAACTCTTCTGCAGAAGGATTTGGATTGATAGCAGTATCTGACAAAAATAATGGGCCACGCTTGGTGTTCATAATGTTTGTAGTGGCAATTCTTGACACACCTTGTTGCTTGGCAATTAATTCCATTACGGGTTTTACAACATTTGGATAACTTCGCGAATATCCCGTAACCATACAATCAGCATCACCGGCATTTACCATCATTGAAGCAAAGTAATTGCGTTCGCGCATCCATTTTTGAGCATCTAACAAAGAAGTTCCTCTACGTTGTCTGGTTTTCCAGAAATATTGTGCGTATTTTTCTCTGGTTTTATTTTCGTCTTTAGATTTTGGATCTATGATTTTTAAATCGGCTTCAAATCCAATTTCTTCTTTTAATTCTTGAATAATTTCTACGTTGCCTAACAAAATTGGAATCCCAATGCCTTCTTCATGAACAATTTGTGCCGCTTTTAAAACATCTAACTGATCGGCTTCAGCGAAAACTATTGTTTTTGGATCGGTTTTGGCTCTGTTTGTAAGTAATTTTACAATTTTATTGTCGTTACCTAAGCGTTCTTCTAAGTCGCTTGCATATTTTTCCCAATCTGTAATTTCTATATCTGCCACACCGCTTTCCATTGCTGCTTTTGCAACAGCAGGAGAAATAGTTGAAATCAATCTCGGATCAAAAGGTTTTGGAATGATATAATCTTTTCCAAAAACCAACTTCTTTTCGCCGTAAGCAATATTTACTTGTTCAGGAACTGGTGATTTGGCAAGTTCTGCCAAAGCTCTAACGGCAGCCATTTTCATAGCTTCGTTAATTTTTCTGGCTCTAACATCTAAAGCACCTCTAAAAATATAAGGAAATCCTAAAACATTATTTACTTGATTTGGATAATCAGAACGACCTGTAGCCATAATAATATCTTCACGAGTATTTATCGCTACATTATAATCGATTTCAGGTACTGGATTCGCCATAGCAAACACAATTGGATTGGCTGCCATTGTCAATAACATGTCTGGTTTTAATATATTTCCTACGGATAATCCTAAAAACATATCGGCACCTTTTATTATTTCAGATAAAGGCGCTGGATCACATGATTTTGCGTAACGCATTTGCAATTCTGAAACATCGTCTCTACAAGTGGTTAATAACCCATCTACGTCGAACATGTATAAATTTTCGGGTTTTACGCCTAATAAAACATATAAATTTGCACAAGCTAAAGCAGCTGAGCCAGCTCCAGAAACTACTACTTTTATTTTAGCGATGTCTTTTTCTGCAATTTCTAAAGCATTTAAAAGTGCGGCTGACGAAATGATTGCCGTTCCATGTTGGTCGTCATGCATTACGGGAATGTTTAATTCCTCGACTAATCTTCGTTCGATTTCAAACGATTCTGGTGCTTTTATGTCTTCTAGATTAATCCCTCCGAAAGTTGGCGCAATCGCTTTTACGGTTTCAACGAATTTATCGATATCTGTAGCATCCACTTCTATATCAAAAACATCTATATCGGAAAATATTTTAAACAACAGTGCCTTTCCTTCCATTACAGGTTTTGAAGCTTCCGGGCCAATATCGCCTAGTCCTAAAACAGCGGTTCCATTGGTAATTACAGCCACTAAGTTTCCTTTTGCCGTATATTTATAAACGTTATTTACATCTTTTGCAATTTCCAAACACGGCTCTGCTACCCCTGGCGAATAAGCCAAAGACAAATCACGTTGTGTAGCATATTTTTTTGTGGGTACTACCTGGATTTTTCCTGGTGTTGGTTTGGCGTGGTATAGTAAAGCTTCTCTTCTTTTATTGTTATCTGTAGACATATATAATCATTAGCATCAACTCACAAAGATAAAATAAGCAATGAAATAACAATAACGATTGACTAAAAAGTTATAGTTTCTTTGTTTTTTTGTAAAAATCATTTAAAAAGCGGCACCAAATAGTACTGTATTTGCTTAATTAGTAACCACGTGATGGGATTTTCGTTGTAGAGGGGGGAACACGTGTTATGATAATCACTACAGCTGTTCTGAAATGAAGTACTCGTGTTCTGAAATTGAGGACTAGTGTTCTGAAATGAAGTACTGCTGTTCTAAAATTGTGAACTCGTGTTCTGAAATGCACTACTGCTGTTATGAAATAGGATACTCGTGTTCCAAAATGCACTACTGCTGTTCTGAAATTAAGCCCTCGTGTACTAAAATGTATTAATGCTGTTCTGAAATTGGGTACTCGTGTTCTGAAATTGGGAACAACAGTGCTTTCACGCTGCGCAAAGTCTCCCGACTTTGAGCTAAGCATACAAAAAAACTAAAAAAGTTCCCCTTGGTTGAGGCCTTTTATTCTTCCTAAATGTTTATATGCTTTTTCTGTAGCTTCACGACCTCTGGGTGTTCGCATTAAAAAACCTTCTTGAATTAAAAATGGTTCGTATACTTCTTCAATAGTTTCTCCGTTTTCTGAAACTGCTGTGGCTAAAGTGGTTAAACCAACAGGTCCGCCTTTAAATTTATCAATTAACGTCGTTAAAATTTTATTGTCCATTTCGTCTAAACCATTAGCATCAACATTTAGAGCTTTTAAGGCGTAACGTGCTATTTCTATGTCGATACTTCCGTTTCCTTTTATTTGAGCAAAGTCTCTAACTCTTCTTAATAAAGCATTGGCTATACGAGGTGTGCCTCTACTTCTCCCAGCAATTTCTATAGCAGCTTCTATATCGATAGGCACTTTTAAAATTCCAGAACTTCTTTCGATAATAGTGGCTAATAATTCGGTATTATAATAATGTAAACGACTTTGGATTCCGAAACGCGCCCGCATGGGTGCGGTTAACAAACCTGAACGAGTAGTGGCACCCACTAAGGTAAACGGATTTAAATTAATTTGTACCGAACGGGCATTAGGACCCGATTCAATCATGATGTCAATTTTATAATCTTCCATAGCCGAATACAAATATTCTTCAACTATTGGCGATAAGCGGTGTATTTCGTCAATGAACAACACATCACGTTCATCTAAATTGGTTAACAAACCTGCTAAATCGCCTGGTTTATCTAATACAGGTCCCGATGTAATTTTGATTCCTACACCCAATTCGTTAGCCAAGATACTTGCCAAAGTAGTTTTTCCTAATCCTGGAGGACCATGAAACAGGGCATGGTCAAGTGCTTCACCTCTTTGGTTTGCTGCCGCCACAAATACTTTTAAATTTTCAAGCACATGATCTTGTCCTGCAAAATCATCAAAACTTAAAGGTCGCAGTGCTTTTTCAATATCTAATTCTTGAGGCGTAAAACGCTCTTTGTTTGGATCTAAATTTTCATTCATGTTACAAATATAATATTTAGTTGGGAGTTTTTTTATTTTTAACTACATAGAATGTAATCTTAATTTTTTTGAAATTAGTATTGATATTGATTTTTTGCCATTGAAAAAAGTATCTTTGTAAAAAATTAAGCAAATGATTATTTATAATGTTACCATAAATATTGACGACAGTGTGCACGACCAATGGTTAAATTGGTTAAAAACAAAACATATTGGAGAAGTTTTAGCTACTGGTTGTTTTTATAAAGCGAAACTTTCAAAAGTTTTAGTGGAAGAAGAAATGGGAGGCACCACTTATTCCATACAATATGCTGCAGAAAGTAAGGAAAAACTTCAAGAATATTATAAAACTTTCGCGCCGAAATTAAGAGAAGAAGGTCTGCATATGTTTGGTGATAAAATGCTGGCTTTTAGAACAGAATTAGAAGTGATAAACGAGTTTTATAATAATAAAAACTAGTTAATTTACGATTTACGAATTTTGATTTACGAATTTATAATTTAAATTAAACACATAAAAATGTCAGTTAAAGCCAAAAAACATTTAGGTCAGCATTTTCTTACGGATGAGAGTATTGCGCGGCAAATTGCCGATTCGTTGGTAGGTTCTAACTATAAAAAAGTGTTAGAAATTGGTCCGGGAATGGGGGTTTTGACTAAATATTTATTAGAAAAACCTTACGAAACTTATGTTGTAGAAATTGACAAGGAATCCGTTGCGTATTTAGAAGCCAATTATTTAAAATTGGCAAACAACATTTTCTCTTTAGATTTTTTACGACACGATTGGCAAACCGCTTTTAAGGACGAGCAATTTGCTATAATTGGGAATTTTCCTTATAATATTTCTACTCAAATTGTGTTTAAAACTTTAGAATTGCGCCAATTTATTCCAGAATTTTCAGGAATGTTTCAAAAAGAAGTGGCGGAACGAATTTGCAGTAAAAAAGGCAGTAAAGTATATGGCATTTTATCTGTTTTAGCACAAGCATTTTACGATGTTGAATACTTATTTACCGTACCACCAACCGTTTTTAATCCGCCACCAAGAGTAGACTCAGGTGTGATGCGCATGACGCGAAAAGAAAATTACGATTTGCCGTGCGATGAAAAATTATTGTTTAAAGTGGTAAAAACGGCTTTTCAGCAAAGAAGAAAAACATTAAGAAATAGTTTAAAAAGTTTAAATTTATCCGATAAATTACAAGAAGATACTATCTTTGCACAAAGACCAGAACAATTATCCGTAGAAGAATTTATTTCTTTAACACAAAAAATAGCGGCAGATGGAATTTAAAATCAGTAAAGAACTTATCACGCAAATTGAAAATTTAATTCAGCAAAATAATATTGTTGATTTGGAAAGCATTTTGCATGACATTCACTTTGCTGATATTGCTGAAATTATGAATGATTTGGATACGTCCGAAGCCATTTATATTTTCAATTTATTGGATTCTGAAATTACTGCTGAAATATTACTTGAACTTGATGAAGAAGTTCGTGAAACTATTTTAAGTACTTTATCTGCAAAAGAAATTGCCGAAGAACTTGATGAATTAGATACCGATGATGCGGCAGATATTATTGCCGAATTACCACAATCTAAAAAAGCACAAGTAATTTCGGAGCTTGAAGATGTGGAGCACGCCAAAGATATTGTTGACCTGTTGCGTTATGACGAAAATACCGCCGGTGGTATTATGGCGAAAGAATTAGTAAGGGTAAACGAAAACTGGACCGTATTAACTTGCGTGAAAGAAATGCGCCTTCAGGCAGAAAATGTTACTCGCGTACATTCAATTTATGTTGTAGATGACGAAGACCGTTTGAAAGGTCGTTTGTCGTTAAAAGATTTATTGACCACTTCCACCAAAACACAAATTAGCGACATATACATTAAAAAAGTAGATTACGTTCGTGTGGCAACTAAAGATGTAGAGGTAGCCCGAATTATGCAGAAATACGACTTGGAAGCCATTCCCGTTGTAGATGAATTAGATAGATTAGTGGGTCGTATTACGATTGACGATATTATAGATATTATAAAAGAAGAAGCAGATAAAGATTACCAGTTAGCTGCAGGTATCTCTCAAGACGTTGAGGCAGATGATAGCATTTTGGAACTGACCAAAGCGCGTTTGCCATGGTTGGTTTTGGCATTATTTGGTGGTTTTATCTCCGTTAAAGTATTGGGTATTTTTGAACCTATGATGGAAAGTCACAGAATGTTGTTGTTCTTTACACCGCTTATTGCTGCTATGGCTGGAAATGTTGGGGTACAATCGAGTGCCATTGTGGTACAAGGTTTAGCAAACAATTCCATTACAGGAAGTTTATGGAATCGATTACTTAAAGAATTATCGTTAAGTTTATTAAACGGAAGTATTTTGGCTGGGATTTTAATACTTGGAAGTCATTTTCTACTTGGTTACGAATTTATTATAGGCATTACCGTTTCTATTGCATTATTAAGTGTAATTGTAATCGCCTCTTTAATTGGAACATTTATTCCGATAGTCTTAGATAAATATGGTGTGGATCCTGCTTTAGCGACCGGACCTTTTATTACAACCAGTAATGACATTATAGGAATTATTATTTATTTTACTATCGCTAAATTGGTGTTGGGAATATAATTTATTTTCAGAATATATAAATATCTAAATTACATTTACAAAAAAAGTCCTAATTTTCATTAGGACTTTTTTTGTATATTTTAGTGATGTAATTCTACTTCACCTTCTTTCATTGGTACGTTTTGCGGTACAAAATCTTCATCATGACCTGGTTTACTATAGTCATATGGCCAACGGTATACAGCAGGAATTTCACCTGGCCAGTTACCATGCATGTGTTCTAAAGGTGCCGTCCACTCTAAAGTATTAGAACGCCATGGATTCATAGGTGCTTTTTTACCTTTGAAAATACTGTAGAAGAAATTCCAGAAGAATACCAATTGGAAAGCTGCTCCTACTAAAGCAAAAATAGTAATTAATACGTTAGTATCTGCTAACTCGTCAAATAACGGAAAGTTAGAGTTGGTATAGTATCTTCTTGGTAAACCTGCCATTCCAATAAAGTGCATTGGGAAGAAAACCCCGTAAGCACAAACAGCAGTTACCCAAAAGTGAATATATCCTTGTGTTTTATTCATCATTCTTCCAAACATTTTTGGAAACCAATGGTACACACCAGCAAAGAATCCGTACAATGCAGAAATACCCATTACTAAGTGGAAATGCGCTACTACGAAATACGTATCGTGTACATTAATATCCAAAGTACTGTCTCCTAAAATAATTCCTGTTAAACCTCCAGTTATGAAAGTAGAAACCAAACCAATTGAGAATAACATAGCAGGGTTTAATTGTAAGTTACCTTTCCATAATGTAGTAATATAGTTAAATGCTTTTACAGCTGATGGAATGGCAATTAATAAGGTTGTGAATGTAAATACCGAACCTAAGAAAGGATTCATACCAGAGATAAACATGTGGTGACCCCAAACGATTGTAGATAAAAATGCAATAGCTATAATTGATGCAATCATCGCACGGTATCCAAAAATTGGTTTTCTAGAGTTGGTTGCAATTACTTCAGATGTAATTCCTAAAGCTGGTAATAACACGATATATACTTCAGGGTGTCCTAAGAACCAAAATAAGTGTTCGAATAAAACTGGCGAACCACCTTGGTAATGTAATACTTCACCTTTAATAAATATATCTGATAAGTAGAAAGACGTTCCAAAACTTCTATCGAAAATTAATAATAAAGCTGCAGAAAACAATACTGGGAATGAAATAACTCCAATAATTGCGGTTACAAAAAATGCCCAAACTGTAAGTGGCAATCTTGTCATCGTCATTCCTTTTGTTCTTAAATTGATAACTGTTACGATATAATTTAAAGATCCCATTAATGAAGATGCGATGAAAATAGCCATAGACACTAACCATAAAGTCATACCCATTCCAGAACCTGGAATCGCTTCTTCAATTGCAGAAAGTGGCGGATAAATCGTCCAACCCGCAGATGCAGGCCCTGATTCAACAAATAAAGAGGCAATCATAACTACACAAGAAACGAAAAACATCCAGAAAGATAACATGTTCATGAATCCTGAAGCCATATCTCGGGCACCAATTTGCAAGGGGATTAATAAGTTACTAAAAGTTCCAGATAATCCAGCTGTTAATACAAAGAATACCATGATGGTTCCGTGAATTGTAACTAAAGCTAGGTAAATGTCATTTCTCATAACACCACCTGGAGCCATTCTTTCGCCTAAGAATATTTTAAAAATTTCAAAAGATTGTTCTGGCCAAGCAAGTTGCATTCTGAAGAATAAAGATAAAACTACCCCTATGATTCCCATCAACAAACCTGAAATTAAATATTGCTTAGCAATCATTTTATGATCAATACTAAAAATGTATTTAGTAATGAAAGTATCTTTATGATGACCGTGATCGTGTGACATAATAATTATATTATTTTTTGAATCTTAATTTATTTTTTTCCTACAACTTGCGCTAACATTTTAGTAGTATCTACTACAACTTTAGCATCTGCAGGATTAGCTGCAGGATCTACTTTAGGAGCATCAGCTTCTTTTACTACTGCAGAAATAGTTTTTTGTTCTCTTAACCATTTTTTGTAATCTGCTTCCGACTCTACAATAATTTTCAATTGCATGTTGTAATGAGAAGCACCACAAATTTTATTACATAATAATAAATAGTCAAAAGTATATGGTTCTAAAGCTGGTTTACCTTCAGCTAGTAATGCTTGAGATTTCTTGGCTCTAATTTTATTAATTCCATCAACTTTTTTCATCATCATAGCGGTACCACGCATATCTTCAGTAGTTAAAGTAGGAACAAATGCAAATTGAGTAACCATTCCAGGGACACAGTTCATTTGAGCTCTAAAGTGAGGCATGTAAGCAGAGTGCAAAACATCTTGAGAGCGCATTCTGAAATGTATTTTCTTACCAACTGGTAAATGAATTTCCGCCACAACTTTATCATCTTGTGAAGCTGGATCTGCCATATCAACACCAAGTGTATTTACATCTTTTATGTAACGAACATTGGCTTTACCTAGCGTATTGTCTTCTCCAGAATAACGTGCTTGCCAACCGAATTGTTTGGCATATAATTCAATATTGATAACTTCTTCATCTTCATTTACAAACATAATTTGGTTCCAAGTAAACAATCCGTAAAGAATTAAAACAGCTAATACAATTACTGGAATTATGGTCCACAATGCTTCTAATTTATTATTATCTGCAAAATATAATGCTTTCTGACCTTCTTTACCTCTATATTTAAAAGCAAAATAATGCAATAAAAACTGGGTGAAAGTTTGTACAAAAAAGATAATTGCCATTGATATATTCATCAATCTATCCACATCTTTACCATGTAATGATGCTGGTGTGTCTAATACAAAACTTCCCCATTTAACAAATGAATAAATTGTAAAAATGTATATAAACGCAAGGAAACCAAACATTAAAATACCATTTATGTTGTTATCCTTATCAGTAGCTATTGCTGAATCGTCTTTGGCAACACCTATTTGAGTTAGACTAAATATTTTAGATAATTGCCATGCGGCAACACCTAATAAAACTATGATTAAAAGTATCAATAAACCGTTCATTTGTTTATTTCGTTAATTAATTATTAATAATGAAAATGTTTGCTTTCTTCTATATACGGATTTCCTTCAGAAGCTAATGGTGCTTTTGTTAGTGCCGTAAACACCACAAAAATAAATAACCCTGCGAAGAAAAGTACGGAACTAATTTCTGACACACCAATAAACCATTGATCACCAACAGTTGCAGGCATAATCATGTTGAAAAAATCAACATAATGACCCGCTAATATTATAATACCAGCCATTACAACTACCCAATTAAGGCGTTTAAAGTCGGCATTCATTAATATCAATAATGGAAATACGAAATTCATAACTACCATTCCGAAGAAAGGTAAATTATAGTTTTCAATACGAGTTACAAAATAAGTAACTTCCTCTGGGATATTTGAATACCACATTAACATGAATTGAGAAAACCATAAGTAGGTCCAGAAAACACTGATACCAAACATAAATTTAGCTAAATCATGTAAATGTGATTTAGTAACTTCTGGTAGTAAGCCTTTATTTTTTAAATAAATAGTTGTTAATGTAATCATTGTAATACCACTTACAAAGAAACTTGCAAATACGTACCAACCAAATAACGTACTATACCAGTGAGGGTCAACAGACATAATCCAATCCCAAGACATCATAGATTCAGAAATAATAAAGAAAACTAAGAATATCGCTGCAGCATTGTAGTTTTTCTTAAAGAATGACATATCCTTAGTTTCGTCCAATTTAATTGAATTTTTTCTAGACACATATCTATATAAATTCCAACCAAATAAGAAAATTACGGCTCTAATTAAGAAAAAAGGTACATTTAAAAATCCTGTTTTACCTGCAATAATTTGGTCGTAATTAGGACTGTTAGGGTCCGAAACGCCATCAGCCATCCAAGTGAACATATGATTAAAGTGGAAACCAGATAAAGCCAATAAAATAAAGAAGATAATTGAACCTGGCAAAACATAAGCCGTGATGCCTTCCATAACTCTAAATAGCATAATCGACCAGCCTGCTTGCGCTACCCATTGGATTGCGTAAAAAGCTAAAGCCCCAACAGCAATTAACATAAAGAAAATACAGGCAATATATAATGCAGACCATGGTTTATTTTGCAATTGGTGTTTTACGTGCTCTACATGTTCTTTGTGTTCCGCCTCGTGGTCAATAGTTTCATTGTTATATTTACTTACGTAAACTTCACTTTTATGGTTGGTTATAATAGGTGCAATTGCTACATCTGTACTGTCATGTGATGCATGAGCAGCAGTATCAACAGTAACATGAGCAACCTCGTGATGTAAAGAATCTACACTTTCAACTTTATGAGTTGAAGCTTCGTGAGAAGTGTGTGCTTCCGCATTAGCATGTTCCTCATGTGTAGCATCAGAATGAGTTGCTGTGGCATGAGTATCGTGGTGTGCGCCACCATGATGAGCTTCTTGCTCTTTTAATATGGCTTCTACATCTTCATTGGTTTTAGGTGCCGTCCAGAAACCGTAACCGATTCCTAAAATACCTAATACCATTAAGGCGAATGAAAAGCTTTTTAATCTACTAGAAAACTGGTACATATTTTTATTTTTTCTAAAAAGTAATACTATTTTAATTCTGATTTAAGTTTCAAAACATAATCAGCTACTTGCCATCTTTCTTCTTTTGACAACTGATTTGCATGTGAACCCATTGAGTTGATACCATATGTAACAATATGAAAAATGCTACCTGCAGTTACTTCTCTATCTTTATAACTAGGAACTCCTAGGAATTTTTCTCTTTTTACTAAGTTTCCTTTTCCATCTCCAGCGTCTCCGTGACAAATTGAACAATAAATGGTGAACAATTCTTTACCTCTTTCTGAGTCAATTTTGTCAGGAGTTAAAGCTGAACCTAAAGTTTTAGATAAAGCATAACCTTCTGGCGTATTTGGAATTTCATAAGGAACAAAGCCTTGTTTGATAGTTCCAGCTGGCGGAATTTGACTTACTTTTCCTTTTTCTCCAGTTGGAGAATTAAAGGCCTCAGATTCTCCATAAGTTTCATAAGAAACAGGTTCGTACATGTTTGGAAAAAACTGATAATTAGGTGCAGATTTATCAAAACAAGAGGTCATTAGCAAAGATGCTCCAACTAATGTCAATATATTTAAAATACTTTTCATACCTATTAATTCTTATCAATTACTTTTACTTCTACTGCTCCAGTTTTTTTGAAGAAAGAAACCAATTCTTCTTCATTATCATGAACACCAACTTCCATTAAAAAATGGTCATCCGTTGTTCTTACATCCGGATTTTCTGCTTGTTTGAATGGCCATAATTTACTTCTCATGTAAAAAGTAATTACCATTAAGTGTGCGGCAAAAAACACGGTCATTTCGAACATAATCGGAACAAAAGCCGGCATGTTTTCTACATAACTAAAACTTGGTTTTCCACCAATATCTTGAGGCCAATCTTGAATCATTATAAAACGCATCATAGTTGTTGCGACAGATATTCCGACTACACCGTATAAAAATGCACAAATGGCAAGTCGTGTTCCCGATAAACCCATAGCCTTATCTAGTCCGTGAACTGGAAATGGCGTATAAACTTCTTCAATGTGATAATGTGCGGCTTTAGTTTTATGAACTGCAGCTAACAAAATATCATCGTCGTTATATATAGCGTGTACTACTTTATTACTCATAATTCTTTATATTAATGATGATCGTGTGCTTCGTGTGCATCATGTCCGTGATTGTCGTGATGTGGTTTACTATCTCCTCTTTCTCTTTTGAAATTATCGCCTGATGCTTTTAGGATTGTTTTTACTTCAGCTTGAGCAATTACTGGGAAACTTCTAGAATATAATAAGAACAATACGAAGAAGAATCCAATAGTTCCAATAAATATACCTGCATCCACAAAAGTAGGTTGGAACATCGTCCAAGATGATGGTAAATAATCTCTGTGTAATGAAGTTACGATAATTACAAAACGCTCAAACCACATCCCAATGTTTACAACAATAGAAATAACAAAAGAGAACGCAATGCTTGTTCTTAATTTTTTAAACCACATGAATTGCGGAGAAAAAACATTACATGACATCATTAACCAGTAAGACCACCAGTAAGGTCCAGTTGCTCTATTTAAGAAAGCATATTGTTCATATTCTACACCTGAATACCAGGCAACAAATAATTCTGTAATATAAGCACAACCTACAATAGAACCCGTAATCATAATAACGATGTTCATCAATTCGATATGTTGTACGGTAATATAATCTTCTAAACTTGAAACTTTACGCATTATAATTAATAATGTATTTACCATCGCAAAACCAGAGAATACTGCACCTGCCACAAAATATGGAGGTAAAATAGTAGTATGCCAACCAGGAATTACAGATGTTGCAAAGTCAAAAGATACAATTGTGTGTACAGAAAGTACAAGAGGCGTTGCTAAACCAGCTAATACTAAAGAAACTTCTTCAAAACGTTGCCAGTCTTTTGCTCTTCCGCTCCATCCGAAAGATAGGATAGAATAAATTCTTTTATTGAAAGGTGTAATGGCTCTATCTCTAAGCATTGCAAAATCAGGTAATAAACCTGTCCACCAGAAAACCAATGATACTGATAAATACGTTGAAATTGCAAAAACGTCCCATAATAATGGAGAGTTAAAGTTTACCCATAATGATCCGAATTGATTTGGAATTGGTAAAACCCAATACGCCAACCATGGACGACCCATGTGAATAATTGGAAACAAACCTGCCTGAATAACTGAGAAAATTGTCATCGCTTCAGCAGAACGGTTAATAGCCATTCTCCATTTTTGACGGAATAATAAAAGTACTGCAGAAATAAGTGTTCCTGCGTGACCGATACCTACCCACCAAACGAAGTTGGTAATATCCCAAGCCCATCCAATTGTTTTATTTAAACCCCAAGTACCGATACCTGTTGTGATTGTGTATGCCATACAGCTAAGTCCCCAAAGGAACGCCGCTAATGCTATTGAAAATACTGTCCACCATAATTTGTTAGCTCTTCCTTCTACCGGACGAGCTACATCTACGGTTACATCGTGATAAGATTTATCACCAATAACCAAAGGTTTTCTAATGGGTGCTTCGTAATGAGACATAATCCTTTATATTGTTTCTATTAATACTTATTTATCGTTTCTTACCTTAACATGATACATCACGTTTGGTTTTGTTCCAATGCTTTCTAATAAATGATACATTCTGTCGTCTTCTATAAGTTGAGCAACATCTGATTCTTTGTTATTAATATCTCCAAAAATCATAGCTCCTGATGTACAAGCTGCAGAACAAGCCGTTTGGAAATCATCTTTCCCAACTTCTTTTCCATCTTTTTTAGCTTTTAATATCGTAGCTTGAGTCATTTGGATACACATTGAACATTTTTCCATCACCCCACGAGAACGAACATTTACATCTGGATTTAATACCATACGACCTAAATCATCATTCATATGATAATCAAATTCGTCATTTTTGTTGTACAAGAACCAGTTGAAACGACGTACTTTATATGGACAGTTGTTCGCACAGTAACGCGTACCCACACATCTGTTATAAGCCATATGATTTTGACCTTGACGTGAGTGCGATGTAGCTGCAACCGGACAAACTGTTTCGCAAGGTGCGTGGTTACAATGCTGACACATTACAGGTTGGAATACGACTTGTGGATTTGCAGAAGGATCTTCCATTTCTTGTAATGTAGAAACCGTTTGCGTTAAACCTTTTGAGCTAACTTTCTTAACAATATCTCCAGAAAAAGTTTCTTCAGATGAATAATATCTGTCGATTCTTAACCAGTGCATATCGCGACTTCTTCTAACTTCCGTTTTTCCAACTACTGGTACATTATTTTCTGCATGACATGCGATAACACATGCACCACATCCTGTACAAGAATTTAAATCGATAGATAAGTTGAAGTGGTGACCTGTAGTTCTGTCAAATGAAGTCCATAAATCTACTGATGTGGCAGCAACTTCTTTATGATCTAATGAAACAACTGGTGTTGGATTATAAATTTCCTTATCACCTGCTTCATTTGCTTTATTGAAAATAGATAAAGTAGTATCTTTTACGATGTCACCTCTACCCATTAATGTTCTTTGTAATTGCACGCAAGCAAATTCATGTTCACCTTCAGTTAAAGTAACTGAAGCCGTTTGATTTGCATTTCCGTTTGCGTATAAAGTGTAAGCGTTAACGCCTGTTTGCATTTCGTCTTTTAACGCTTCTTTTCTACCGTATCCAAAAGCCAAACCAATTGTTCCAGCAGCCTGACCTGGTTGAATAATTACTGGCACGTTTTCTAAAGTAGCGTTTCCAACTTTAATTGAAACATAACTTCCGTTTAAACCTCCGTTGGCTACATTAAAGTTTTCTAACTCGTATTTTTCAGCATCAGCTTTAGATACTGTTACGTAATTATCCCAAGATACTCTTGTAATTGGATCTGGAAATTCTTGCAACCAAGGGTTATTTGCTTGTTGTCCATCACCCATTCCAACTTTACTATATAAAACTAAGTCTAAACCGTTAGATTTTGCAGTTGAAAGTTTTGCGGCTGAAGCTCCAAAATTACCTGCTTGTGCAGTAACATTTCCAGCAGCCGTTACAGCAAATCCGTCATGTACTGCTTGATTCCATGATTTTCCACCTAAATTAGTTGCAGCAAAACCTTTTAAGAAATCATAATATGGTGTAGCATTGTCATTCCAAGATAATAATGCTTCTTGAAATTGTTTTGTATTGAATAATGGTTTGATTGTTGGCTGAGCAATACCGTAGTTTGAACGTGTAATGGCAACATCATTCCAAGACTCTAAATAATGACTTGCAGCAGCAGCAATAGTAGTTTTAACCGCGGTTTCATCCTCTTTAGTTGAGAATGATACTGATAATTTTACTTTTCCTAAACCTGCAACAAACTCTTTTGAATTGGCTAAAGTATATACTGGATTTACGCCACTCATAATTAATGTGTGAACTTTTCCAGCATTCATGTCTGCTACTAATTGCGCAACAGCTTTAGCGTCTCCTTTTCTTGTTAACTTAGCATCAGAAGGATTAAATGCTTCAGATTTTAATGCTAAATTAATGCCTAATACTAAATATTGTGCGTCAAAATCATCTAAACCTGTAACAACAACACCTTTAGATCCGGCAGCTTTTAATTGTTGCGCTGCTTTTTCTACTTCTTTATCTAAAGCTCCTACACTATTTACAGAAACATTTGAACCTGTAACAGCATTGTATAATTTTACCAAAGCTAATTTTTGATTAGCAATAGTTAATGGAATTCTTTTATCAGCATTAGCACCTGCTAATGACATATTTGCTTCAATTTGAATATGTTTAGACATTTTTCCGTTTTTCGGAACACGTCCTTTTGCATATCCTGCATCATAACCGCCACCTTGCCAATCTCCAAGGAAATCTGCACCAACAGAAACAATAGTATCAGCGTTTTTGAAATTATAATTTGCCAAACCTCTAAAACCGTAAACCGCTTGAAAAGCATCTAGAGCATTTGAATCAGAAATTGCATCATATATAATGTGTTTAACATTAGTATATTTAGTTGCTAAATCTGAAATTAATTTATCTGTTGAAGGACTTGAAGTAGTATTTGTTAAAACTACAACTTGACCGCCTTTGGTTTTGGCGTCAACTAAACTAGCTTTAACCTTTGCATTTACTTCATTCCAAATAGTGTCTTTTTTATTGATTTTAGGATTTTTCAATCTTAAATTGTCATATAAAGACAAAACGGAAGCATGAACTCTTGCATTAGCACCTGTTACAGCACCTACTGTAGTATTATTTTCAACTTTAATTGGACGACCTTCACGAGTTTTAATTAAAATATTCGCAAAATCATAACCATCCGCAATAGTAGTAGCATAATAATCTGCTACACCTGGGATAATTTCTTCAGGTTGAACCACATAAGGAATTGACTTAATTACTGGACCTTCACAAGCTGCCAAAGATGCTGCAGCAGTACTGAAGCCAACGTACTTTAAAAAGTCACGACGCGAAGTAGATGAATTTGAAAGATTTTCTTTATCACCTAGAAACGCATCAACAGGGATTTGCTCTACAAATTCGTTGCTTTGTAACGCCTCAACAATAGAACTATTTTCATTTAGTTCTTCAACACTTTTCCAGTATTTTTTGTTTGATGCCATTGTATATAGATATTAACTTCTTATATTATTATTAATAGTGACACTTACCACATTCTAAACCCCCCATTTGAGCAGCAGTCAGCTTAGAAACACCTAATTTCTTAGATAATTGTTCGTGGATTTTTTTGTAATAACCATTGTCTTCAACTTTAACATTTGTTTCTCTGTGACAATTGATACACCAACCCATTGTTAAAGGTTGTGCTTGCTTCATTACTTCATAAGTTTCAACTTCTCCGTGACATTTTTGACATTCGATCCCCCCAACAGTTACGTGTTGTGCGTGATTAAAGTATACAAAATCAGGTAAATTATGAATTCTAACCCATTTTACAGGTTTTGTTTTTCCAGTATATTTTTGAGTGGCTTTGTCCCAACCAACCGCGTCATATAATTTCTGAATTTCTCCAGTGTAAAATTCTTTAGTATATTCCACATAGGTAGAATCTTTTGAACCTTGGAATTCAGCAATATTTTTATGACAATTCATACACACATTTAATGAAGGAATTCCTGAATGCTTAGAAACCCTTGCAGAAGAGTGACAGTATTTACAATCAATACCATTTTCGCCAGCATGTATTTTGTGGGAATAATGTATAGGTTGAATTGGCTCATATCCTTGATCTACGCCAATTTGCATAAAATAACCATACATAAAATAAGCAGATGTTAATAAGAATAATACAGCAGTAACCACCATTATAAACTGGTTTTTCACATAAGCTTTGGCAAAAGAAACAACCGCAGTAGCTGGGCTTATAACTTCTGGAATATTAGCACCTTCTTTTTTTGCAAGGTTACGCATTAATTTGTTTACAGAGAAAAGTACAAAAATCAAAGCACCTAATATAAAAGCTAAAACACCCAATATTAAATTATTTGAAAGACCGCCACCATCTGTTTTTTCAGCAGTTGCACCTACAGCAGTTTTTGTAGTTTCAGCAGCCGGAGCAACTTCCATAGTATAGGCTATAATATTATCAATGTCACCATTAGATAATTGAGGAAAAGCCGTCATATTTGCTTTTGCAAATTCTTCGTATACTTTTACTGCCTTAGCATCACCAGACTTAATAAGGTCTGAACTATTTTTAATCCATTTGTACAACCATGCTTTGTCATACTTATCGCCAACACCTCTCAATGCAGGGCCAGTCATTTTTGCATCTAATTTGTGACAAGCGGCACAATTAGTGTTAAACAATTCTTTTCCTTTTACTGGATCACCTGAACCAGTTGCTGGTGCCGTTGAAACTACACCAGGCGCGGCAGCTGCAACTGCTTCTTGCGCAGAAACGCCCAAAGCAAACATTGTAAAAAACGCTAAAGAAAAGATAGTTTTTGAAAACGATTTAGGGTTACCCAACTTTTTCATATTAAAAATTAATTATCAAACTTATTTTTGGTATGGTTTTAGCTAATGCTTTAACATACTCCTTTAAAAACTGGCACAAAAATACAACATTACAATAATTATAAAAACCTTAAATTTGCCTTAAAATGTAATTTATTTTAATTCTAAATAAGATTAGGGTTGATAATTTAAATCATAGTAATAAATTTGCAATAAATACCATTCATTATGAAGACTTTAAATAAAATTTTATCATTTTCTATCTTATTTGCAACACTTTTATTTGCGCAAAATATTTTTTCCCAAACCTCAAAAAAAATAATTGAGCAAGATGAAAAAATTGAAAAATTGCTACTTGAAAAGCGAAAAAATAACTCTGCTATAACTATAAACGACAAATTTAAGATTCAAATATTTTTTGGAAATATAGAAGAATCTAAAAAAACTTTACTTGCGTTTAAAAAAGACTTTTTGTTAATAGACGGCACTATCGTTTTTAGCAATCCATCATATAAAGTTTGGGTAGGCAGTTTTAAAAGTAAAATTGAAGCTGAAAAATCATTAATTCAGATAAAGAAGAAATATCCAAGCGCCGTAATTATTGAACCTAATAAAAAATAAAAATTTTTTCATGGCATAATTTTTGAGGCGTTTATTATTTAAATAATTTAACATGTTAAAAAAATACTCATTCCTTTTAGGTTTTCTGATAATAAATTTACAATTATCTTTTAGTCAAGAAGTTACAGATACTATCAAAACACAAAACATTGAAGAAATAAAAATTAATTCTAAAAAAATTTCAATAAATAAAAACCAAACGCCCTCACAAATTGAACTCTTTTCAAAAGAAAAAATAGAATTTCAAAACTTTCAAAGCACGGCAGATATGTTGGCCAACTCGGGTGCTTTATTTGTACAAAAATCGCAACAAGGTGGCGGAAGTCCTGTAATTAGAGGATTTGAATCTAGCCGAATTTTACTTTTAGTAGATGGTATACGAATGAACAACCTAATTTTCAGATCCGGTCACTTGCAAAATGTAATTACAGTTGATGAAAATTTCTTGGAAACGGCATTGGTACAATATGGCCCAACCTCATCATTATACGGGAGTGATGCACTAGGAGGTTCGGTCAACATGATTACCAAAAACGCAAAATTTATAAACGGATTTACTGGAAATTTTAACAGCCGATATTCTTCTGTAAATGAAGAAAAATCTGGCTATTTCGATTTGAATTATGGAACAACAAATTTTGCCTCGTTAACCGCATTTTCATATAACGATTTTGGTGATTTGAAAATGGGAAAATCTAAAAATCATAACGGTGATTTCTTTGGAGAAAGAACAAAATATTTGGAAACAGTTAACGGAATAGATGTTTTAACAGAAAATAAAAACAAATACAATCAAGTTGGCAGTGCATTTAAACAATACAACTTTATGCAAAAATTAGTGTATAAATCAAAAAATGGTTTTATACATAATGCTAATTTTCAGTATTCAACTTCTTCAAACATCAATAGATACGACCGATTAACAGATCCTTTAGGCACTGGTTTAAAAAGCGCCGAATGGTATTACGGACCACAAAAAAGGCTTTTAGGCGTATATAGTTTGGAAAAAGAAAATGTGTTTGCTAATACCGATTTCAAATTAGATGCGGGTTATCAAAACGTTGAAGAAAGTAGGATGAATAGAAATTTTGGAAATTACAACCTCCAAAACAGAATTGAAGATGTGAACATTTATTCTTTAGCCGCAAACTTTGAAACCAAATTAAAAAAAGGAAATCTGTATTATGGTATGGAAAATTACTATGATGATTTAAAATCGACTGCCTTTAAAAACAATATCAAAACTGGCATAATTGTGCCTTTAGATACAAGATATCCAAACGGAAAAAACAATATGATGCGAAATGAGTTATATATTTCCTACACTTCCAAAAGATACATAGCTACAAACTTTTCAATGGGCGCAAGAATTGGATATGCTACTCTAAACAGCACGATTGCTGATAATTCATTAATGCCATTACCTTTTAACGAAATAAAACAACAAAATCTAACTTACAGCGGTAATATAGGTTTGGTGCACAACGCTTCGGAAAATTTTATTCTTAAAACCAATTTAAGCTCTGGTTTCAGAGTGCCAAATATTGATGATTTAGCAAAAATATTTGAATCTGGCGCAGGAACTTTGATAGTGCCAAACAAAGATTTAAAACCGGAACAAACTGTAACTGGAGATTTTGGATTTGTGTTAAAGTCTAAATCAAATAAACATCAATTTGACACTACTTATTTTTACACGCAATTATACGATGCCATTGTAACAGACAGCTTTACTTTTAACGGACAAAATACCTACGATTTTGGAAGTGACGACGTAAGAACGGTCATCGCAAATCAAAATTTAGGAAAAGCATTTGTAACAGGTGTAAACGGAAATATCAAAACTACGATTGCAAAAAACGTCCAATTTAATGGTTCTTACAATGTTACTTTGGGCAGAGTTACTACTAATGGAAACAGAAGACCTTTAGATCATATTCCTCCTCATTTTGGAAAATTAGGGATAAACTTCAATCCAAAATGGGCTGATTTTGAAGCTTATATGTTATTTAACGGGAAAAAACAATTAAGCGATTATTCTGCAAGTGGCGAAGACAATTTGGTTTACGCGCCTGAAAATGGTATGCCAGCTTGGGAGACTTACAATTTTAAAGCGGCGTCAAAATCAATTGAAGGATTTACTTTGTTTACCGGAATTGAAAACATTTTAGACACGCAATATAGAAATTTTGCGTCAGGAATTAATGCCGCAGGAAGGAATATTTATGGTGGGGCAAAATATAGTTTTTAATTTATGAATCTTATTTTTAAAAATAATCTTCTTACAAATACGGGTTTCATAAAGTCAAAAAAGTCGCAAAAATTTTATCTAATTTTAAAAGCATTAATTGGAAAATAAATCATCAATTTTTTCAGCCAGTTGATAATCTAAATTGGTGATTTCATTCTTGTCGTAAGTGTATAAAGTGATTTCTAATTGAAATGCTTTGTGAATTTTACAATCGGGATGGTGGTTAATTTCATCAGCGTATTTAGCCACTTTCAGAAGAAAATGTACCAATTCTGTTTGCGATTTAAACTTAAAATTGTTTACCAGTTTTCCATCAATTATGTTCCATTTCATATTATTTAGTAATTACCGTTTAGAAGTTCTCCGCCGATTCCCGATCTAGCTTCGATGCCAAGTTTTTTCATCATTTCATAGGTAGTACAAACCGCTGCTGATGTAACTGGAATACCACATTCGGCTTGAATTAAATCGATGGCTTCCAACGATGGCATTTGCACACAAGCGGAAGCGACTAAAACATCAACATCCGTTAAATCTAATTGCTTGTATATTTTCAATAAATTCATTGGGTTTTGCGCAGCTACTTCCAAATTATCTGAAATTTCTAAGGCAATACTTTGTTTCACTTTAATGCCTTGATTTTCTATATAATCCACTACCATATCAGTTAATGGTCGCATATAAGGTGTAATAATTGAAATTTGTTTCGCACCCAAAACCTTTAGTCCATTAATTAACGCACCCGCGGAAGTTACAATTGGTGTTGGAAAATCATTGGCAATTGTTTCTTGGTGTAAATTAACTTCTGAAACACAATGATAACCGCGTCCCATACTCATAATCGCTACCAAGCAGGCATAACCCATCACATCTACGTGAGCATCTGATAATTCTTGTGCACATTTCAAGCTCATCGCATCCATCGCTTCGAGTTCTTCTTTGGTTACTTTTTTCATACGCATTCTACTGCTGTGAAACGTAAAACGCTCTGGCAAAATGGTTTCACGCGATCGAAAAATGGCTGGTATTTCGGTTTCCATCGTTACGTTTGATGATGGAACTATTTGTCCTATTCTGTATTTCATTTTATTAATTTTAATTGCAACACAGATTAATGAAATCCAAGAAATTTTTAAAATTATTTTAATTTCTTTAATCTGTGTTTCATAAATTATATCTCCTTAATCGTATTTACTATTGTTCCAATTCCTTCCACAGTAGCTTCCACCACATCTCCGTCATGCATCCATTCTTGTGGATTTCTTCCTGCGCCAACACCTGCTGGAGTTCCTGTTGCGATGATGTCGCCTGCTTCTAAGGTAAACACGATGCTCAAATCTTCAATCAAATCATTGATATTGAAAAGCATAAATTTTGTATTCGAATTTTGTTTTTCCACACCATTTACTTTTAACGATAAATTCAAGTTATGTGGGTTTTCAATTTCGTCTTTCGTAACTAAAAATGGTCCCATTGGCGCAAAAGTATCTTGCCCTTTAGATACAATCCATTGACCTTCTCTACGGCAATCACGAGCAGATATATCATTAATTACGGTGTAACCAAAAACATAATCCATTGCATTTTCTTTGGTTACATATTTTCCTTTTTTAGCAATCACAACGGCTAATTCACATTCCCAATCTAATTGTGAAGTTAATTTTGTGTTTTTTATAATTTCCGTATTCGTAGCCGTTACCGTTGTTGGTGGCTTTGAAAAAATGATTGGTTTGGTTGGCAATTTTCCAGTTGTATTTAAACCGCGTGCGCTTTCTGCCACGTGTTCGGTGTAATTTAGCCCAATACCAATGATGTTTTTTCTTGGTTTTTCAATAGGCGCTAAAATCGTGACTTCGTTCATTTTATAAGCGATTTCTTCGAAGAAATTTTCAGGTGTTTCCAAAATTAATTCGCTTATTTCAGCAATAATTTCAAATCCCATATCAATTAATTCCAACATATCATTAGGCAATGGAAAATTAGAAATTTCTCCAAAATCTCCCATATCAATAACTTGATTATTATGAATGAAGCCCAAACGTGGCTCAGTGTCTTGTGTTTTGTAGGTAAGTAGTTTCATGTTTTTTGTTAAGTTTCAGAGTTGCTAAGTTACAAAGCAGCAAAGTTTATTATTGATTTTTGATATTGTTATTGTTATTGAACTTGTTGATGACCATTATTTTCTTCCAATTCTCTTGATTGAAAAAGCCCTAAACTTTCAATTACTGGTAAATCGTTGAATTGAAATAAGCAAGCATCTTCTGTTTCGGATAGGTTGTGATGTTCGTGCCAAGCCCAACTCGGAACACAGAAAATATCTCTTGCTGCCCAATCAAAACGTTGTCCGTTGATGATAGAAAATCCTTTTCCTTTCGCACATTGATACACAAACGAACCTGTATGCTTGTGTGCTTTTCCTTTAAAACCAGCTGGTAATAATTGCATCGCGGCTCCCATGGTTTGCATCACATGACCACCCGTTAACGGATTAGAATATTGCATAAAAATACCATCAAAAGGATTAACTTCATTTACTTTTTGAGCTTCTAAAAGAGCTGGATATACGTTTTTCCAAGAATATTTGAATAATGGCGAATACGGCTTGTCCCACGTTTTGTCAGCAGGAATTAATCCGGCACAACCATAAATTATAGGAGAAAAATTTAAAGGTTTTAGTATTTCTTGTTTGCCATCATAAACCGCATAATCATTGGCTTCTAAAGCATTTACTAAAGGAATATCCAATCCATCTTGCCAAATACAGGTTTTTCCGCCCTCAATTACACCATGTTCGTGCCAAGTGGAATTTGGAGTAATAACAAAATCATTGACTTCAAATGTAATTTTATTGCCATCCACAACGGTATAACCGCCTTCACCTTCCATGATAAATCGGAGTGCCGAGGCTTTGTGACGATGTGCCGAAGTGCTTTCGCCAGGTCGTGTAACTTGAATTCCGGTGTACAACCAACCCACGGCTGCTGAAACATCTTTACGTTTGTCGTTTACTAAATATACGACACGTCTTCCAGCTTGTTCGGGAGTGACTAATTCGGATGATTTTAATACTAAATCACGTAAATCATCATATTTCCATAGCATGGGTACTGATGACGAACGCGGTTCCCATGGCTCAATATCATTAGCAACTGTCCATAAAGCGCCTGCACCTAATGTTTCCAATTCTTTATAATACGCATCAAGTTCAGGTGTGTTTTGAACTCGTGCTCTTCCAATTTGATCGTCTGAATGTTTTGCTTCCATAGTTTATTTCTTATTAAAATCTTCGTGATTGTCAATAAACGTAATATTTCTTGTTGGTGCTGTATTTACTCGCAAATCGAAAATATCAAAGCGGTTGTAATGTCCAAGAATATCGTGCATTTGTTTCGGTTGGATGCACTTTTCTAAGTCGATTTCAGCATATACCATACCTTCCTCATCAATTAAAGGCGTACCGATTACTGCGCCATTTGGTCCAATAAATCCAGAGAAAGCGGAACTTTTTCTATCTAATAATGCATCAACATTTGGCACATCAGCACGAAGCGCATCTTTTATTTCTTGGGAAATAGTGGAACATGAAACAATCGTAAATAATTTCCCTTCAAAAGAATGTGCTGCGGCACGAATTTTAATTGCTTCCGCCATATCGTAATCTGGTGGCGCTACGGGCAAAGAAATGTAATTGGCAATATGTATCAATTCGCCTTGCGAAAGTAGCGTAAAACGTGCCAAAGTATTGGTGTTTTCGCCACACGCCAAAGTTCCGATAGGTCCTATTTCGGTATCATAAACTTTTAAGGATGATCCATCGCCTGAAGTCCACGTTAATTTTTCTGCCCAAGTTGGCACTAACTTTCTGTGTTTTCCAATGATAACGCCTTTATTATCGATAATTAAATTGGTATTGTAAATTTCTCCATAGCTTGAACCTCTTTCGTTGATACCTACAACAACATGCATATCGTTTTCTTTCGCAGCCAAGCATAATTTCTTGATTTCAGGTCCAGAAATATCTACCGAATTTTTATATAATTCTTCGTACCACTTGCTTCCTTGAACAGGCGTCATAATCCAATTCCAATAGGGATATCCTGAAATAAATACTTCGGGAAAAGCAATAAGTTTTGCTTGGTTTGAGGCCGCTTCTTTAATAAAAGAAATCGCTTTATCAACTGTCTTTTCTACGTTTAGAAATACAGGCGAGGTTTGAACAGTAGCGGCTTTGAATTTTTTGAATTCCATAGTTATTTAATTACGAATTTAAAATTACGAATTATGAATTAAACGCTATTGCATCTTAATTCATAATTTGTAATTCATAATTTTATTTTTCATTTCTTCTGAAAAAGGTTCGGCTTTGATGCCGTTTCTTTCTGGGTTGAAAGCTACGTTGACTAAAGTAACTTCGCCTTCTAAAACCAAATTATTGTTTTCGTTTTCAAACTCAAATCCACAAAGAATAGAGGCGTTTTTTAACTCTTTTACCCAAAGTTTTTTAGTTAAGATTTCACCCAAACGTGCGGCATTTTTGAATTGAATTTTTAAATCAACTGTTGGAATCCCATTGGTTTCGTGCATTTTTGAAAAAGGTCGGTCTAAGGCTTCTTCAAACCAATCTTCCACTAAACCATTGAGCATTTCTAAAAATCTTGGATAGAAAACTATTCCGGCATAATCTATATGTTGAAAACGAACTTTTTCTTGTTTTATAAATTGCATATTTCTGTTTTTTTAAACACTAATTATTATTTCAATTTAAATCGTTGAATTTTCCCTGTTTCTGTTTTTGGCAAACTTGTAACAAAGTTAATTACTCTTGGATATTTATAAGGCGCTGCTGTGTTTTTAAACCAATTTTGAATCTGAATTTTTAATGTTTCATCTGCCATTTCTTGTTCTTTTAAAACAATATGCGCACAAACCAACATACCTCGTTCTTCATCGGGTAAACCCACAACGGCACATTCTAAAATATTTTCATGAGTTAAAAGTACGGATTCTACTTCAATTGCAGCAATATTATAACCCGAAGAAATAATCATGTCATCGCCACGTGCGACAAAATGAAAATACCCTTCATCATCTTGTCGGAAAATATCACCTGTTACATTCCAACCATTTTCAACATATTCTCGTTGTTTTTCTTCTCGATTTAGGTATTTACAACCTGTAATTCCTCGCACCGCTAATCTTCCAGCTTCATTTCTTGGTAATTCGTTGCCTTGTTGGTCAAAAATTTTAGCTTCGTAACCTGAAATCGCTTTTCCAGTAGCGCCTGGTTTCATATTTTCTTCATTAGACGAAATAAAAATATGCAACATTTCAGTAGCGCCAATGCCATCAATAATTTTTAACCCTGTGGCATCATACCAATCTTGCCAAACTTTTAACGGTAATGTTTCACCTGCCGAAACACATTTTCGTAAACTCGAAATATCGAAGTCTTGAATTTTTGTTGTAATAACTCGCCAAGCGGTTGGCGCAGTAAAACAAATCGTGATTTTATAATCTTGAATGGCTTTCAACAATACATCTGGACTTGGCTTTTCGATTAAAAAAGTGGATGCTCCAAAATACATGGGGAACAAAACCAAACCACCTAAACCAAAAGTAAAACCAATAGGCGGACTTCCTATAAAAATATCAGTTGAAGTAGGTTGCAACGAATAGTTTGGAAATGCTTCACAAATATTTAAAATATCTTTGTGATAATGTGCGGTCATTTTTGGTAAACCCGTAGTTCCAGAAGTAAAGCCAATTAGTGCCACATCATCAGATTTTGAGGGATAATTGTCGAATGTTTTTGGTTTGGATTCCATTAACTTTTCTAAATCGGAATTTCTGTAGAAACTTACTTTTTTTAGAAAATTCGATTGGACTAAATTCATTTCTTCGGCTAAATCGCTATCGCAAAAGGCGTGAGAAATTTCAGCACAATCAATTATAGTGGTTATTTCTTTAGAACGCAATAATGGCATGGTTGCTACGACAATTCCGCCAGCTTTTAAAACCGCAAACCAACACGCCACCATCATTGGATTATTAGCCGAACGCAACAAGACACGATTTCCGGATTGTAAACCTAAATCTTCGACTAAAACTTGCGCAATTTGATTGGCTTTTTCATACAAATCTTGATAATTCCAAGTTTCTTCAAAGGTTCGTATGCAAACCGCATTTCCTCGACCTTCTTTGATGTGATTATCTAGTAATTTTTCTACGCAATTCAATAATTCAGGAAGTTGGAATTGTGATAAATCCAAAAAGGAATATTCTGGTTGTAATACCAGTGGCGGTAAGCTTATATGAGTAAAATTATCTTTCATTATTAATTACTTCTTATTACTCTTCGGTTTCAATGCTTTTTTCATGCCTTCTGCTTGTTTTCTTTCTGTAGCTTTTAATGGATACAAATGTGAAATGCCCATTTTATAGGAATTTGGAATGTCATTCGCTTGAAATTGTTCGTAAGCTTGCGCATTTCGTACAAAATTTGCATCCAATAATAAAGGTCTTCCAAGTGCCACTAAATCGGCTCTTCCGTTTAAAATTATGGTATTAATTTGATCAATATCCTGTATATATCCTACTGTAATAGTTGGAATATGAACCGTATTTCGTACCGCATCTGAGAAAGGCGTTTGCCACATTCTGCCAGATTGTGGTTTTTGGTCAGCAACCGTATTTCCTGTAGAAACATTAATGATATCAGCACCAGCCAATTTAAACGCTTCCGAAATTACCAAAACATCTTGTTCTGAAATGCCGTTTTCAGCCCAATCGGTAGCGGATATTCGTATAGAAATTGGCTTTTCTTTTGGAAATACTTCACGAATGGCTGAAAAAACTTCCAATGGATATTTTAATCGATTTTCAATATTTCCACCCAATTCATCTTTACGAATATTAGTTAATGGTGATAAAAACGAAGCTAATAAAAATCCGTGATGTGCTTGTAATTCAATCATGTCAAAACCAGATTTATTAGCATTTATTGCTGCTTGCACGAATTGATTTTGGACAATCAGAATTTTCATTAAAAGGAATGGCAGAAGCCGAAAGTAACTCCCATTTTTTACCCTGAAATTGTTCTTCCCAAGGCATTTTTGAACAACCTTTTCTTCCTGAATGTCCCAATTGGATTCCGATTTTGGTTTGGGTATATTGGTGAATAAAATCAGTAATTCGCTGCCAAGCTACTATTTGATTTTCGGTATAAATTCCGGCGCAACCTTCTGTAATTCTTCCGGTTTCAGAAACGGCAGTCATTTCTGTTAATATTAATCCTAAACCGCCAACAGCTCTTGAAGTATAATGTTGAAAATGCCAATCGTTTACTAATCCATTTTCAGCTAAATATTGTCCCATTGGCGACATAACTATTCGGTTTTGTAGCTCTAAATTTCTTAGTTTGAATTTAGTAAAAGCTGGAGATGTTGAAACAAGTTCATCATGACATTTGTCATTAAATTCTTTCAAAACTTTATCCGTAAAAGAAGCATCTCTTAGTCGTATATTCTCATACGTTACTTTTTTAGAACGGGTCATACAACCAAAAGCAAATTGCTGGAATGAATGCTGCATGTGACGGTCCATATTCTCAAACCAATCTAATGAAACGATGGCGGCATATTGAATCATTTCAACCGTATTTCTTCGAGATTTATCATACTGTAGAAAAGCAGCTTGAACGTCATTCGGATTTGCAATCACTGCATCCGATAACCCGATTGCAGAATCCATGGCTAATTTTGTTCCTGAACCAATAGAATAATGGGCTGTAGCTTTGGCATCACCTAATAAAACAATGTTGTTATAGTACCAATTTTGATTCGTAACATGAGGAAACTGACGCCAATATGATTTATTTGAAATTAATGGGTGACCGTCTAATTCTGCTGCAAATATTTCGGCAATTTTTGACATGGTATCTGCTTCATTCGTAACTTCAAAACCATGTTTTTGCCAGGTTTCGTCACTACATTCAAAAATCCAAGTACTCATGCCTTCTTCGTATTGATAAGAATGCGCAACAATGGTTCCGTGTGGTGTACTTCTGAAAAAATAAGTAAAAGCATCTAACGGTTTTGTGGAACCCATCCAGACAAAACGGTTCTTTTTTAATTCAACTTTTGTTCCGAATTCTTTTTGATATTGTGTGCGAATGGCACTTCCAATTCCGTCTGTTGCTAGAATAATATCGGAATCTGCAAATTGAGATAAATCATCTACATTTTGTTCGAAATGCAAATTTACGCCTTCTTCCAAGCAACGTTGTTGTAATAATTGTAATAATGTTTTTCGAGAACAACCGCAAAAACCATTACCTGCAATATTTACGGATTCACCATCTCTCGCTATAATAATATCATCCCAATACGCAAATTTACTTCGAATTAATTCATACGATTGCATGTCGCGTTTTAGGAATTCGCCTAAGGTTTCATCTGAAAACACAACACCAAATCCAAAACTATCATCGGGTTTGTTTCTTTCGTAAATATCGATTTGGCAATGCGGCATTGCTTTTTTGGTTAAAATCGAAAAGTAAAGTCCGCCAGGACCACCACCAATAACTGTTATTTTCATATTTTAATTGATAATAAAATTATCTTTTAATGGAGAAAATTTCCCCTAATTTACTATAATTTGAACCTGCTAATCTCGCAACAGGTTTGTATTTTTCTAAATTTATTTTATGATTTTCCATCAAAATTGAATCGTCAATATGGATCGTAATAATTTTTCCGATAATGATGCACGCGCCACCATTTTGATGGTTTTCAATAAAATAATGATGTACCATTTCACATTCAAATTGTACCAAACTTTCTTTTACTCGTTTTGGTTTGATGTAAATGGATTCAATTGGAGTTACGTTTGCTAATTCAAATTCATTTACATCAGCGGCAACCGATTGTGAAGTAATATTCATTTGTTCTACAACATCTTCGGTAACTAAATTAACTACAAATTGCTGATTGGCTAGAATATTATTTAAAGTGTCTTTATTTTTGTTTCCCGTTCGAACGGTTGAAAACATCAAATGAGGCGGATCTTCGCTAACGATATTAAAAAAGGAAAATGGGGCTAAATTATGAATTCCATTTTCATCAATTGTGGCAACCCAAGCAATAGGTCTTGGAATGACAGTTCCTGTCAATAACTTATATAAAGCTGAAGATTCGGTATTTTGAATATCAAATTGCATTTAAAACAATATTAGTATCTTCAAAAATAAGTTAAAAAAACAAATTATTATATTTTTTTACGTTTTATATGCAAAGAATTTCAACTGATTTTTATTTCATTTATTTTCAACAAATTAAAGAGAACAAAATTGTTGTAACAAAAAAAGTCCCAATTAAAATTGGGACTTTTACGTTATTTCAAAATTCTATTTCAATTTTTTCTTGATTTCAATTTCGTGGAAACTTTCAATAATATCTAATTCTTTAATATCATTGTATCCTTTAATTTGCATACCACAATCGTATCCTTTAGCCACTTCTTTTACATCGTCTTTGAAACGTTTTAAAGCCACTAATTCTCCTGTGAAAATTACAACACCTTCTCTAATTAATCGGATTCTGTTGTTACGAATTACTTTACCATCTGTAATCATACATCCAGCAATTGTACCAATTTTAGATACTTTAAACAATTCTCTAATTTCTGCAGTACCTGTAATTTCTTCTTTCAATTCTGGAGAAAGCATGCCTTCCATCGCATCTTTTAAATCGTCGATAGCTGCGTAAATAATAGAATAATTACGAATATCAATTTCTTCTTTGTCAGCTAATGCTTTTGCATTTCCTGCTGGACGAACGTTAAATCCGATAATAATTGCATCTGAAGCAGAAGCTAATAATACGTCTGATTCTGTAATCGCTCCAACTCCTTTATGGATGATGTTTATTTGAATTTCTTCGGTTGATAATTTAGAGAATGAATCAGATAGTGCTTCTACTGAACCATCCACATCTCCTTTAAGGATAATGTTTAATTCTTTAAACTGACCTAAAGCAATACGACGTCCAATTTCTGAAAGTGTAATATGTTTTTGTGTACGAACCGATTGCTCACGTGCCAATTGTGCACGTTTTGTTGCAATTTGTTTGGCTTCTCTTTCTTCTTCGTAAACATTAAATTTGTCTCCTGCAGTTGGCGCTCCGTCTAAACCTAAAACAGATACTGGTGTTGAAGGTCCTGCAATTTTTACAGTATTTCCTCTTTCATCAAACATGGCACGAATTTTTCCATGATTTTTACCTGCTAACATGTAATCACCAATTTTTAAAGTTCCTGCTTGAACTAATATTGTAGAAACATAACCACGACCTTTGTCTAATTGAGCTTCTACAACCGTTCCTTGTGCTGGTTTATTTGGGTTTGCTTTTAGTTCAAGAATTTCAGCTTCTAATAATACTTTTTCTAATAATTCTGGAATTCCTTGTCCGAATTTAGCTGAGATATCATGA
>Ga0209443_1000160_pt1 | contig 44284 bp, 44 predicted proteins | sample LauGreBMM110DCMD_2_FD_187571 | JGI IMG/M metagenome (GOLD analysis project Ga0209443, IMG submission 187571) | Freshwater lake microbial communities from Lake Michigan, USA - Su13.BD.MM110.DCMD (SPAdes) (version 2) | ecosystem: Environmental > Aquatic > Freshwater > Lake | place: Lake Michigan... | reverse complement strand
TGACCAAAACTGACAAGATCAAAGCCAGCGACCTTGCGGATGTCGAAACCGATACGATGACAAAGCTGCGCAAGCATGTCGCCGCTTATCCGGATCTGTCGGTGACCTCAGCCGAAAAGCGCGGCGGCATCGAAGAACTGCGTGCGGCGGTATTGGAAGCTGTGACGTCTTAGATAAAGTGCGCGAAGGCTTTGCTTTTCTGCCCCCTAGACACAATCGCAAACAGAAGCCATTAAAGGTCGCATGACCTTGAAACTGATCATTGGAAACAAAGCCTATTCAAGCTGGTCGCTGCGCGGCTGGCTTGCGGCTAAGCAATCTGGCCTGCATTTTGAAGAGGTCATCGTGCCTTTGTTTGCGCCGAACTGGGAACAACGCCAGCGTCAGGCAGACCTTGCGCCATCGTCGGGCAAGGTGCCAATCTTGTGGGATGGAGAGGCGGTGGTCTGGGACAGCCTCGCGATAATCGATTATTTCGCCGACAAGGTCGGGCGTGACCGTTATTGGCCCAAGGAACCTGTCGCGCGCGGCATGGCGCGGTCCATGGCGGCGGAAATGCATTCGGGCTACATGTCGTTGCGCCGCGAATGCCCGATGAATACGCGCAAGACCTTCACTGAGGTAACGCTGTCCGAAGAAACCCGCGCCGACGCAATCCGCATATTGCAAACATGGGCGGAGGCGCGATCACGCTTTGGCAAGGATGGGCCTTATCTGTTCGGCACCTTTAGCGCGGCTGACATCATGCTTGCGCCTGTGGTCACGCGGTTTGTGACCTATGGCTTCAACCTACCCGGCTTTGCGCAAGCTTATGCTGAAGCCATCATGACGCATCCATGGATGGAACAATGGTATGCCGCCGCGGCCGAAGAGCCGTGGACGATAGAACGCATCGAACGCGCCTTTACATAGTTGCGTCTAGCCGCATTGCGCGCGGTGCAGCAGCTTCTGGTCGGCAAGCACCAGCGCCATCATCGCCTCGACCACGGGCGTGCCCCTGATGCCTACGCAAGGGTCATGGCGGCCCTTGGTGACAATGTCCGTGGCATCGCCATCACGCGTCACCGTTTCAACTGGCGTGAGGATGGATGACGTTGGTTTGAACGCCACGCGCACCAATACAGGTTGCCCCGTTGAAATACCGCCTGCGATACCGCCGGCGTTATTCGCCATAAACTCCGGATGGTTCGACCCTTCAGCAGCAGGGCGCATCCGGTCCGCATTTTCCTCACCGCGCAAACGCGCTGCGCCAAAGCCTGCACCGATCTCCACGCCTTTTACCGCGTTGATGCTCATCATTGCCGACGCGAGCTCGCTGTCGAGCTTGGCATAGAGCGGCGCGCCCCAACCGGGGGGAACGCCCGTGGCAACGCATTCGATAACCGCGCCAAGCGAGGAGCCAGCCTTGCGCGCCTCGTCTACCATTTTTTCCCAGCGACCAGCCGCGGCTTCATCTGGGCAAAAGAAGGGATTCTTTGTTATCTGCGCTGCTTCAAAATTGTCGCGATTAATCGCGTCGCCACCGATTTCAGAGACATAGGCCATGATTTCCACATCCGGTATGACGGCACGCGCGACAGCGCCCGCCGCCACGCGCGCAGCGGTTTCCCGCGCGCTTGACCGGCCACCACCGCGATAATCGCGAAAGCCATATTTGGCATCATAGCTGTAATCCGCATGCCCAGGGCGATAGGCCTTGGCCACGTCGGAATAATCCTTTGACCTTTGGTCAACATTTTCGATCATCAACGAAATCGGTGTACCTGTGGTGCGGCCTTCAAACACGCCGGATAATATGCGCACGGCATCCGGTTCCTGCCGCTGTGTGGTAAATCGCGACGTACCAGGGCGGCGCTTGTCGAGAAACGGCTGAATATCCGCCTCGGACAATGCAAGACCCGGAGGGCAACCATCGACCAAAGCGCCAAGCGCCGGGCCATGGGATTCGCCCCATGTCGAAAAACGGAACACGCGGCCAAAAGTGTTAAAGCTCATATACTGTTTCCGTTTTCTTCAATTGCCCCGAACGCTATGCTCTTCGAACATCAGAGCGTGCTGATATCAGGAGCATCCTCCTGCTTCATGCCGACGGTGTGATAGCCTGCATCGACATGGTGAATTTCGCCTGTGACGCCCGCCGCAAGGTCGGACAGGAAGTAGAGCGCAGATGACCCAACGTCATCAATCGTGACATTGCGGCGCAGCGGCGTGTTCAGTTCATTCCATTTCAGGATGTAGCGGAAGTCCCCAATGCCGGACGCCGCCAGCGTCTTAATTGGACCAGCGGAGATGGCGTTGACGCGAATGCCCTGCGGGCCGACGTCATTGGCCAGATATTTGACTGACGTTTCCAGCGCAGCCTTTGCAACGCCCATGACGTTATAATGCGGCATGACCTTTTCAGCGCCATAATAACTGAGCGTTAGCAGCGAACCACCGCCTTCGCCGGTTTCGGGATCAAGCGGCTTCATCATTGCGGCAGCGCGCTGGGCAACGGCGGTGAAGCTGTAGACGCTGATATTCATGGTCATCAGGAAGTCCTCAAGGCCAACCTCATAATATTTGCCGCGCAGTGCCTCTTTATTGGTGAAGCCAATCGCGTGCACCACAAAATCGATGGTTGGCCATTTGTCGGCGAGCGTTTCAAACGCGCGGTCAAGATTGGCCATGTCGGCCACATCGCAATCAATCAGGAAATCGCAACCCAGCTGCGCCGCCAATGGCCGCACCCGCTTTTCCATCACTTCGCCCTGATAGCTAAAGGCCAATTCGGCCCCTTCTGCGTGCAAGCGCTTCGCAATGCCCCATGCAAGCGACTTGTCATTGGCAAGCCCCATAATCAGCCCACGTTTGCCAGCCATCAATCCGGTCATAATATCCTCATTCGTCAGGTAAAAACTCTCGCACATCCTTTAGTCCATTTTCATGTGCGTTGGCCAGCGCCGCGTTCAACTGCGCGCCAGTCACCATTCCAAGTCCTATAAGATAAAAGAAAATCAGCGCGACCATAACCCCGGCCAAGCTGCCATATGTAAGGTCGTAGTTGCTGACGCTGGATAGAAATAGAGGTAATAAGGCGGTCAGTCCAAGCCACCAAATACTGACCAAGGCTGGCCCTGGCCATTTTGGAAAGTCGGGGGATCGATATTTGGAGGGCGTTAGACTTACAAAAATTACGTAAATTGCCACGAATAATGCAATGAAAGGAATGATGCGTCCCCACGCAAAATAGCTTGAAACAGTCTGCGCCTCAGGAATGAAGCGATACACAAAATCCTCAGCCGCAGTCACCAGAACCTGCGCCGAAAATGCAATCATCGCGAGCACGACCGAAGCGATAATCGCCCCAAGCGACCCAAGGCGATAATGCCAAAATGCGCGGCTTGGCATTGCGCCGTAGGAGCGATACAAAACGTCGCGGAAGGTCTCGATAAGGCTCGCTGCGGTCCAAAGGCTGACGGCGGCGCTCAACCACAATAATGGCCCAGAGCGCGCTTTCATGGCGGCTTCGATCGGTTCGTGCAAGGCAACTGATACACTTTGCGGGACCGTCTTGAAAAATGCTGCGATAAGCGCAAGGCCCGACTCAGTCTGTCCGAATGCGCCTGCGATGGCCGCCGCGACAATGCAAAATGCAAACAGCGACACCAACGAGAGATACGCAAAGTTGCCTGCGTGAATGAACCCATCGCTATACACACCGACGCCCACACGCTTGACCACTTCAATGATCTGACGCGGACGGCCAAGGCGCGCGAACCATTTGGCTTCGCTTTCATCGGCGTGTTTTGCCGCCGGAAGGTGCGCGCGCGCCTCCGGTGACAAAGGCGAAATTTCAGACACCCATATTCTCCCGGACAGAACTGTCCGAAAGACCACCGCTCAGCCGTTCTAGTTCCGCAGGATCGGTCGGCAAATGGATCATCAACGTCACCAGTTGATCACCCCGCGCGCCTGTCTTGGCTGTGAAACCACGCCCCTTGATACGCAACACTGCGCCGGAATTGGTACGCGGTGGAACCGTGAGCATGACTGCGCCATCAACGGTTGGCACCTTAACCTTGCTGCCTACCACCGCCTCTTTCAGCGAAATCGGAAGGTCAATGCGGATGTTATCGCCGTCGCGGACCAGGTCCGGATGTTTGCCTAGCTTAAGCGTTACCATCGCATCGCCATTGCCACCGGGTCCGGCTTGCCCACGGCCGGGGATGCGGATTTGCTGTCCGGCCACGATGCCAGCGGGCAGTTTGAACTCCACCGTCTTCCCATCGCCCAGCAGGATGCGCTGCGGTGCAAGCGTTGCGGCGTCTGTGAACGATACGAGATGTTCATAGGCAATATTTGCGCCTTTGGGTGGGGGAGCATGTTGCGGGCGGGGTCCGGGACCACCGCCGGGGCGTGCCCCGCCGCCACCAAACAGGCCATCGAAAATATCGCCAAGGTCAATTCCGCCGCTGCCGAAGTCGAAATTGCCACCATTTGGGCCGCCTTGGCTGTAGCCACCACCGCCACCAAACGGGTTGCCAGCAAAACGTGGCTGTCCATTTTCGTCAATCTCACCGCGATCATATTGGCCGCGTTTTTTGGCATCGGACAAAAGGTCATAGGCTTGCGTGACTTCGCTAAACCGATCCGACGCTTTCGAATTGTCCTTGTTCTTGTCGGGGTGCAATTCCTTTGCCAGCTTGCGATAGGCGATCTTAATCGCCTTTTCGTCCGCCCCTTTGGACACACCTAATATGGAATAAGGATCTGCCATTCTTGTCCCTGTTACTCAAACTATCCGTCTTACATTGGTATTACAGTGCCGGGAGTCAACTTGGAACCGCTGCATTTTCGGGTTTTTCACCCTTTAACTGGCGTAGCAGAAGATAGAGCAGCAAGCCAATCGGCCCTGCCATCAGGGTAAAGAACAATATCGGGATCTGAAACCAACGGGATACCCTGTGCCTATCCGCATTGCGCGAAATCCAGGTGCCGACAAACAGGTCAAAGGCCAGATAATGAATCCAGCCGATGGTCGCACCGCCGGGGGAATCAAAAAGCGCCATAACGCCTGCCAAGCTGCTGAAATCTGCCGCCGGACGACCAGTTGGTCCACCATCCGAAATCAGACCTGCCATCAACGGAATGATAAGGCCCGCATATAGGCATGCGAGCAAGACCGAGTCTGCAAAAAATACAATCGGCACCACAATCTCGCGCTTTGGCACGAACGCCAAGGCCAACCAACCAAGCAAAGCCCATGCGTTTGCGACACCGAATATCATTTCCCAGTTCATTTTATCGTCTAGCCCCTTTTAACCGGCATCAGTCTAGCCTATTGATCAGCGATGGAAAGACCCGATCCCTTTAGCCTGTTCGACGCATGGTTTGCCGAAGCGCGAACCACCGAACTAAATGACTCCAACGCGATGGCATTGGCGACCACGGGCGCCGATGGCCAGCCTTCGGTGCGCATGGTGTTGTTGAAGGGGCATGGCCGCGACCTCGGCACGCATGGCGGGTTCGTTTTCTACACGAACTTCGAAAGCCGCAAGGCCATGCAATTGTCCGACAATGGGCATGTTGCCTTGCTGTTTCACTGGAAATCGCTTCGCCGGCAAATTCGCATTGAGGGTGCGGCCAATCCGGTCGACGACGCCACAGCCGACGCGTATTTTGCAACGCGTTCCCGCAATTCGCAGCTTGGCGCATGGGCATCAGACCAGTCCCGCCCCCTTGCAGATCGCGCGACCTTTGAAGCGCGTTTCGCCGAAGTGGAAGCCCGGTTTGATGGTCAGGACATTCCGCGCCCGCCGCATTGGTCCGGCTGGATGGTGAACCCGGAACGGATCGAATTCTGGCAAGACCGGGAATTTCGCCTGCACGAACGCTGGTTATATGAACGCGATGGCGACGGCTGGACAACCGGAATGCTGTTCCCGTGACGGATACACTATGAGCCTTGCCCATAACCACCATCACCATGCACATGGTGACCTGACCAAAAAGGCAGCGATTGCCAGCGTCAGTATGGCTCTGTTCCTGCTGGCACTTAAAATCTTTGCAGCTGCCGAAACAGGCTCGGTTGCCTTATTGGGGTCGCTGGCAGATACAGCTTTTGATGTGCTGGCGTCATTGCTTACGTTATTTAGCGTTCGCTACGCCGCGATGCCAGCCGATGACGACCACCGCTTCGGCCATGGCAAGGCGGAGGCCTTGTCTGCATTGCTTCAGGTCATATTGGTAACGGTATCGGCCATTCTCATTGCATGGCGCGCCATTGTGCGGTTTGGTGATCAAGCACCAACTGACCATCCTGAATATGGCATCGGCGTCTCCATCATCGCGATTATCACGACCTTGGGCTTACTTGCCTATCAACGCTATGTGGTCCTTAAAACCGGATCTGTCGCCATTCAGGCGGACCATGTCCATTATCAAAGCGATCTGTTGCTCAATATCGCGGTGATCATCGCGATTCTGCTCGACACTATGCTGAATGTGCGCGGGGCCGACCCGCTATTCGGTTTAGCGATTGCCGCTTGGTTGCTGTGGGGCGCTTACCGCGCGGCAGGCCTAGCACTTGACCAATTGCTCGACCGCGAATGGCCGCAGGAAAAACGGCAACGGTTTATTGAGGTCGCGCTTCGCCATCCCGAATTGCGGGGTATTCACGACATGCGGACCCGTTCAAGCGGCGTGCATGATTTCTGCCAGTTCCATGTGTGGGTCGACCCGAACATGACCGTAGAAGCTGCGCACCAAATCATGGATGAAGTTGAACAAGCATTGATGGACGAATTCCCCGGCGTGGAGGTGCTCATTCACCCCGATCCTGAGGGGCATAAAGACGAAATGGGATATTTGCCTTCGGAAACTATCGAGCATCATGACCATCCGCATGACTGACCTGCCCTATTTTCACGTCGATGCATTTGCAGACCGCCCGTTCACCGGCAATCAGGCCGCAGTCATGCCGCTTGCGCAATGGCTTGATGACGATGTGCTTCAGGCGATTGCCGAGGAGAATAATTTCGCCGAGACCGCATTTTACGTGCCGGATCAAACTGGCGCAGCGGATTATGAACTACGCTGGTTTACGCCAGCCGTAGAAATTCGCCTGTGCGGTCATGCGACATTGGCAAGCGGGCATATCATCCTAAGCCAAAATCCTGCCCTTGACCGCGTGACCCTGCGCACACGCAAGGCAGGCATGTTAGAGGTGCGACGCGAAGGTGATGGATATGCCGTAGCGTTACCCGCCATTCCGACCGAGCAGGTCGATAATCCCGAAATGATGGCCGCGATGGGCGGCAAGCCCTTGTCGATGCGTAGCAACCCCGACAGCTACAATATGTTCGTATATGCTACGGCAGCGGAAATATTGGCACTCAAACCCAATATGAAGGCGCTCGCAACGCTGGGCGATGATAGCTTTACCGCCACGGCGCGCGGGGAAGATACCGACATCGTCAGCAGAGTCTTCGTCCCGGGTGCAGGTGTTGATGAAGATAGCGTCACGGGCAGCGCGCATGCCGTCATTGCGCCTTATTGGGCGTCGGTGCTCGGCCGCGACCATTTCACCGCGTATCAGGCTTCGGCGCGCGGTGGATATTTGGGCTGCCAATTAGAGGGCGACAGAGTTTGGTTGTCAGGCCATTGTTTTACGGTAGTAAAGGGTGTGTTCAGCTTGCGCTGACCATCAACGACATTCTATTGTTTAAAGGATCATTCATGCTGAAGTCATTAGCCCTTTTGTCGGCACTCCTGCTTTCACCCGCCGTAATGGCGCAAGATGCCCCACCGCCCCCGCCAAGCGGCGGCACGCCACAACCAGAACAGATTGTGGCATTCATGGACGCCAACAAGGACGGCTTCATCGCAAAGGACGAAGCACAAGGGCCATTGGTTCAGTATTTCGCAATTATCGACGCGGACAAAGACGACAAGATTTCTTTGGAAGAATTGAAAACCGCTATGGCAGCAATGCGCCCGCCAGAGCCTTCGCAATAACAGCGTCGTAAACGCGTAAGACGCGCGGGATGCCAACTGGCCTCCCGCGCGTTTCTATTTTAGGCAACGGTAGCCTTGCGGATCACGCCTGGGTTCGCAGGTGGCTCACCCTTTGGCAGAGCGTCGACATGCTCCATGCCGCTGATGACTTGGCCCCATACCGTATACTGACGGTCCAGGAAGCTGGCATCGTCAAAGCAGATGAAGAACTGGCTGTTGGCGGTGTTCGGATCATTCGTCCGCGCCATTGAGCATACCCCGCGCACATGTGGCTCAGCATTAAATTCCTGCTTCAGATTGGGCTTGGATGATCCGCCCATGCCCGTTCCATTGGGGCAACCGCCCTGCGCCATAAAACCAGGAATAACGCGGTGGAACTTCACACCGTCATAAAAACCTTCGCCGGCAAGTTCCGTGATGCGGGCAACATGATTTGGCGCCAAATCAGGGCGAAGCTTGATGACAACGTCGCCGCTGTCGAGTGAGAGAGTAAGTGTTTCATCGGCCATATTGATGTTCCTTCAGGCTTGGCAAATAGATGACGGTTGCCCTAGTGGATGCATCGCATCGGTGCAAAGCCAAAATCATTGCATTTTGACGCTGCCTGCGTAGGAGGGGCCATTATTTACATCATGGTTCCAAATTGAAAATCGGGAGGCCCGCACATGACCAGCGACATCGCCAGCCCGAACATCATCGACACCGAAATTGTTGAAACTCTGGATGAGGACAACCGCCTCACCCGCGACTATGTTGACCGCGTTCTCGATGCTGTTGAAGACGGAAACCTAAACGAAGTACGCCGGTTGGTGGAGCCACTCCACGAAGCTGACATTGCCGACCTTCTCGAACTGACGCCATCCGAAAGGCGCGGCGAACTTGCCATAAGCCTTGGCGACTTGATGAGCGCCGAAGTGCTGGCCGAGGTCAATGATTATGTCCGTGAGGATATTATTGATGCTCTGCCTGCCGCGCAGGTTGCAGGGCTCGCAGGGCAACTCGATTCCGATGATGCAGTTGCGATTATCGAGGATATGGAGGCTGAGGACCAGCAAGCGGTGCTTGCCGAACTGGACCCAGAAGACCGCGCAGTCATTGAAGACGCGCTTTCATATCCCGACGAATCGGCTGGTCGAATCATGCAGCGCGAATTGGTCGCGGTGCCCGAGCATATGACTGTTGGTCAGCTGATCGATTATCTGCGTGATCATCAGGATCTGACCACCGAATTCTGGGAAGTCTTCGTGGTCGACCCGCAGCATAAGCCCGTTGGCACATGCAAGCTAAGTTGGATTATGCGCAGTGAACGCACAGTTCCGGTCAGCGACATCATGATGCACGAGCAGACCCTGATCCCTGTCGACATGGATCAGGAAGAAGTCGCCTTACGCTTCCAGAAATATGCCCTGATTTCAGCTGCAGTTGTCGATGCTTCTGGCCGGTTGGTCGGAGTTATCACCGCCGATGATATCGTCCACATCATTCAGGAAGAAGCGGACGAAGATATTCTCCGCCTGTCCGGCGCTGGCGATGGCGATATCAACGAGCCGATAGCCGACAGCTACAAAGCGCGCGTGCGGTGGTTGATCGCGAATCTGGGGACCGCCTTGGTTGCATCGAGCGTGATTAGCTTCTTCGGTGCCGCCATCGAACACATGGTAGCACTCGCCGTGCTGATGCCCATCGTTGCCGGCGTTGGCGGCAATGCCGGTACGCAGACTTTGGCCGTTACGGTCCGTGCGATTGCGACGAACCAACTGACCGATTCGAATACCCGCCGCGCGATCAAGCGCGAAATGGCCATTGCGTTCATGAACGGCGCAACAATAGCTGCGCTTGCAGGGATTGGCGTGACGTTGTGGTTTCAGAATTTTCATCTGGGCTTCGTCATTGCGGCGGCCATGCAGTGTAACATCCTGCTCGCCGGATTTGCGGGGGTTTTCATTCCGGTAATGCTCGACAGATTCGACCAAGACCCCGCGGTTGCCAGTTCTGTTTTCGTGACGATGATCACTGACTCGATGGGCTTCCTCATTTTTCTTAGCCTTGCGGTATTCAGCGGCCTTGTCGGTTAAACACCCGGTTCCCAGATACAACCTATGCCACTGAACATGACCAAAATAGCCTTTGGCGCAGAAAGCCCAAAGCACTTGCGTGAACGCCTTGCGGCTTACGCCCAAGATGGCGAGGTGCGCATAACCACCCGCTATTTGCCCAAACGCGTCGACGAAATGGCGGGCGGATCATTATATTGGATTCACACGCACACGATTATCGGCAGAAGCCCGATTATTGGATTTATGGAAAACGGTGCTGGTCGGCATTGGATCCGCATTGAACCGCGCCTCATCGCGGTCCGCTCAACGCCAAAGCGCGCGCATCAGGGCTGGCGCTATCTTGAAGAAGCCAACGCCCCGCCTGATCTCGATTCCATCGAAACCGACGGCCGCGACGAGATGTCGCCAAAGATGCTGAATGAGTTAATGAAAATGGGGCTGGTCTAGGGTCAGGACCCTAAGCCGCTGCGCGCTTGGTCAGTACCTTGTTAATCACATCGGCAAATGTCTCGGCGCTTTGCGCACCGGGTACCATATATTTCTGATCGAAAATGATTGCGGGAACGCCCGTGATATTCTGGTCAGTCCAATGCTCCATTTCGGCCCGCACGGTTTCGGTAAGTGCAGCATCATTGATCCATGCCAAAGCCACGGCGCGGTCCATACCCTGCGCCTCGGCAATATCGCACAAGACGTCGGTATCGCTCACATCACTACGGTCCTGAAAATAGGCTGTGAACAAAGCCATTTTCAGCGCAGTTTGTGCGCGCCATCCGCGTTCGCTGCCAAAGATGGTCAGCAATTTATGCGCGTTGAACGTATTGTAAATGCGCATGCCTTCGCCATAATTGAACGCAAAACCGACGCTGTTGCCTATGTCGGACAGCCTGCTCCGGTTAATGCGGCTTTGTTCGGGCGTGCTGCCATATTTGCGCGCGATATGCTCTGCGGTATCTTCGCCTTCTGGCGGCATGTGGGGGTTCAGTTGAAACGGGTGCCAGTGCGTTTCGGCGGCAATGTCTTGGCCAACAAGCGTGAGAGCCTGCTCAACTTGCTTCAGGCCAATGATGCACCATGGGCATACCACGTCCGAGACGATGTCGATGCGCAACGGAACGGCGGCGGCCATTACTGATTTACCCAATGCCGCAACAGGCTGTGCGCAATGGCGAAAGGCGGCGGCGCGTTAAAGCGACGGTCGGTCTCGCCCTTCAGAGCAGCCATGGCTTCATCCTTGGTCACCCACATCGCATCTTCAATCTCGTCCGTGTCGAGCGTGAGTTCATCCCCAAGCGCATCGGCCGTGCACGCAATCATCAATTGCGATCCGCCAAAGGGCCATGGCTGGCTGGTAATATAACGGACTGCACCGCAAGTGACCCCCGCTTCCTCATGTATTTCGCGACGGACCGCCTCTTCAATGCATTCACCGGGCTCTAGAAAGCCAGCGAGCGCCGAATAATTGCCGGGCGGGAAACGCGACTGCCGCCCGACCAATGCCTTGCCTTCAAATTCAGCCAGCATGATGACGACAGGGTCAGTGCGCGGAAAATGTTCCTTTTGGCAATTGCCGCATTTGCGGCCCCAGCCAGCGCGGAACAATATTGTCGCCGCGCCGCAGCGTCCACAAAAGCGGTGGCCATTATGCCATTCGATAAGGCTGCGCGCCGTGCCGTAGATCGCAGCGTCTTCGGCTGGCAGCATTGATAATGCGCGCCAAATGGCCGGTGAACGAAACGCGTCACCCGTTGCATCAACCAAAGCCACGAAATGCGGTTTGCCGTCGGCAAGGCCAAGCAGGATCAGTTCTTCCGACCCCTCAAGCTCGGCAAAAGAATGCCAGTGCAGGCCACCTGCGTCGCTGACCCTTGGATCAAGCCCATCAAGTCCCAGCACCCGCGCGCGCAAGTCACCCAGCAGCGCGCCATAGGCTTCTGCATCGTTGCGGACGCGGTCAGCGCGATCGAGCGGCGAGCCCGTAAAACCAGGAGCCATCATCGGATCAGGCTGGCCGACCTAGGTCTTGAAGGACCCATTTGGCAAAGTTTTCGTTAAACGGGTAGACGTTGCTCGGCATATATTGCGCCATCAAGACCGCGCGCACTTTGCGTTTTGGATCAACAAAGGCGACCGTCCCGGCAGCGCCGCCCCAGCCATACACGCCATCATTAGCGCCCTTGCCCACCCTGCCGCCAGCACCAAAGCCAGCGCCATCGGCAAAAGTACCGGTGGTAGAAACAGCAGCCTGCAACAAGTCGGACATGGCCAGCTTTGCTGTTGCGGTTGACATGATGCGCACACCGTCAAGCTCGCCATAATTGGCAAGCATGTTCAGGAAACGATCATAATCGCGCGCAGAAGTGACAAGGCCAGCGCCGCCAAAGGCGAAAGCTGGCTTGTCGAGGTAAATGCTCGTCGCTGCAGGATCGATTGGGAAAAGCATACCATTCACGGGCGCATAGTTCGACACAAAGCGTTTGGTTTCCGACGCTGGAACCTGAAAATAACTGCTGTTCATTTTCAGCGGTTCAAAGATGCGGGTCTTCAGGAACGCCTCAAAATCCATTCCGCTTGCGACCTCAATTACGCGGCCAAGCAGATCGAGCGAGATCGAATAGCTCCATTTCGTTCCTGGCTCGGCAATCAAAGGCTGCTTCGCCAAACGTTCGGAGAATGTTTTAAGGTCGGGTGTCGGTTTACTCGCTGGCTGACCAGGAATGGGGAAGCGACTTATGATTCCGGGGGTAATGCCATTATCGAGATAGGCCTGAAGCAATGGTCCCTTTGTGACGATCGAATATCCAAGGCCAGCTGTGTGCGTCAGCAGGTGGCGCACGGTAATCTGGGTCTTCGCGGGGACTGCATCCAGGTTTTTTTCAGGGTTGGTAAGAACCGTCATATTGGCAAATTCTGGCAAGAAATCGGCAATCGGTTGGTCGAGCTTCATCTTGCCTTCGCCGACCAAAATCATCGCGGCCATGCCCGTGATTGGCTTGGTCATTGAGTAAACGCGCCACAAGGTATCAATATCTACAGGCGTTTTCTCACCCAGCCCTTGCGTTCCTACAGCGATCAAATCCGGCATTCCGGCTGCGCGGCCAATGGTGGCGAGAATACCAGGGAGCTTTCCCGAAGAGACATAGCTTTCAAACTGTGTCCGGATAGTGGGATATAGATCGGCCGCACCTGCCCAAAGCCGCGCAGGCGCAAATGCGCCGAAAGCGCCAGCCGCTGCCAATTGACCACCCCACGATAAAAACCCGCGCCGGCCAATCATTGCCTGACCACTATCTTGCACGCTCATATTCTCTCTCCTGCGTTCATTGCCGCTTCTGTTGCTTTTCTGAATACGGTTGGCAGGCCAGCCTTGTCGAGCGATTTTAACGGCCACCATTCGCCCTCACCCGGGTCAGCGGCACCCGCTGGCCATGCCGTAACGGCAATATCGAGAAGAAGCGAAAAATGGGTAAAAACATGCGACACTTGCACCGGCAATCGCCGCCATGCCGCTGGCGCAGGAGGGGTGGAATGGCCATCCAAACGCGCTGTCCATTGATCGTCAGGCAGTGCGCGCATGCCTGCGAGCAATCCCTTGTCCGCTCGGCGGGTGAGCCAAACAAGATCGCCCCGCTGAATCCAGTAGACGCTGCCGGTCCGCTGGGGCTTTGCCGCCTTGGGCGTTTTAGCAGGGTAAACTTCGGGATTGCCCAGACGCATGCCCTCGCAGGCAAATGCAACGGGGCAAACGAGACAAGACGGCGCGCGCACCGAACACATGCCCGCGCCCAAATCCATCATGGCCTGCGCGAAGTCTCCGGCGCGGCCATCGGGCGTAATGCTATCGGTCGCCGCACGGATCAGCGGCTTCGACTGCGGCAATGGGGTGGAAATTGCAAATAACCGCGACACGACGCGTTCGACATTGGCATCAACGACCACTGCCCTTTGCCCGAACGCTATCGCGGCAATGGCGGCGGCGGTATAGGGGCCCACACCCGGCAACTTTAGCAACTCCGCCTCGGTTTCCGGTAAACGACCTCCATGCTCCGTCACTACCGCCCGCGCGCATTTAAGCAAATTGCGTGCGCGGGCATAATAACCAAGGCCTGCCCATGCCGCCATGACATCGGCCTCCTCTGCCGCAGCAAGTGCCGCAAAGCTTGGCCAGATGTGCGTGAACTTTTGGAAATAGGAACCCACCGCTGCAACTGTTGTCTGCTGCAGCATGATTTCTGACAGCCAGACATGATAGGGGTTGGCAAAACCCGCACCCGGCGGCTTGCGCCATGGGAGCGTGCGGGCATGCGCGTCATAATGTGACAACAACTGCCGGGCGATATCCCCAGAATAATATTCGGATTGTTGGACGTCTGCCATTCAAAATGGCATGGATGAGACAATGGATAAAGGCAAGTCAGCAACACCGCCAATAGGCACCAAAAAGGCACTGACGCCCAAAACATTTCAGCGTCCGCGCGGTGGAGAGGCACGCGCCGTATCCGCGCTGATGCCCGATATTGGTCGTGCGGCATTTCGCCGGTTCGGTTTTGTGCAAAGCTCGGTCGTTAGCCGCTGGGATGAAATTGTTGGCGCGCGCTATGCCGCTGTATCCGCCCCAGAAGCCATCCGTTTTCCGGTGGGCAAGAAATCCGACGGTACACTTGAACTGACCGTGGAAGGTGCGCACGCCACCATGATCCAGCATGTCCTTCCTGAAATCATGGACCGGGTGAACCGTTTTTTCGGCTATGGCGCAGTCGCTCGCGTCAAGGTTCGGCAAGGCCCCGTGTCCAAACCGAAGCCTCGGCAGCCATCACCCCCGCCCATGCTGAAACCTGTACCCATGGAGCTCGGCGAATCCTTGCGTGAAATTGGCGACCCAGAGCTGTTTGCCGTTCTGGAAAGCCTTGCAAAAAGCCTTGCCAAAGGCGGCGAGTAATACCAGATGCGCAAGATAGTTTTTCAAGACTGAGGCTCACAGTTATGTTGCCGTTAAAAAAATACCTGGCTGCTGCTTTTGTAAGTGTGACGGCAATCTCGGCCGGGCTGCTCGCCGCGCCTGCACCCAATAAATGGCTGTCGACCGTCACGGTAACGGCCAAAGGCGCCCATGTCCTCGGCAACCCTGCCGCCCCGAAAAAGGTGGTGGAGTATCTCAGCTACACCTGCGGGCATTGTGCAGATTTTGAAGCCAATGAATCGCCAGCATTCAAGGCACAATTTGTATCGACCGGTAAGGCCAGCCTTGAAATCCGAAACATGGTGCTAAACCCTGTTGACCTGACTGCCGCCGTGCTTGCGCGATGCGGCGGAAAGGGCAATTTTTTTGGAAACCATAAGCAGCTCTTATCCACGCAATCTGTATGGCTTGGCAAAACCAAAAATATCAGTGCAGCCACACAAGCAAAACTGAAGGCCCAAGATTTTTCTGGGTTCATGATTGGGACCTTTGATGAAATCGGTCTTGGTCCCATCATGCAACAGCGCGGGATCACGCCAGCACAAGCGAAGGCTTGCTTAGCGGATAAGGCTGCGTTCAATGCAGTCGTGGGCATGACTGACGCTGGAGCTAAGCTTGGTGTGCGCGGCACTCCGTCATTCCTCATCAACGGCGTTTTGCAAGATCATGTGCACAGTGCTGCCGAACTGGCGGCTCTCTTAAAATAAACCAACATCCCAGACTGAAGGATTTCCTATGCGCATTAAGACATTCATCATCACAACTGCTGCCGCATTTGCACTGGCAGCCTGCGGCAGCAGCGACACCGCAGGCCCGCCAAAGGGTGAACCCATTGCTAAGGTCGCATCGCCTGCTGGCAAGGCGTGGATCGACGTGGTGTCCAAAACCGAATTTGGCGGCTATCAAATGGGCAATCCAAGCGCGAAATTGAAGCTTATCGAATATGGCGCCATCAGCTGTCCAGGCTGCGCACAATTCTCGGTGCAATCGACCGAAGAACTTAACAAGATCGTTAATGATGGCACTGTGTCCTTTGAATATCGCCCATTCCTCGTGCATGGCATTCAGGACATTCCTGGTTTCCTTCTGGCGCAATGCAGTGGCCCCGAGGCATTCTTCCCGCTGACTGAACAGCTATACGCTGAACAGGCAATCTGGCTTGGCAAACTCAGCACCGTGACGGAGGCAGATCAGCAGGCGATGCAGAAAATGGCGCCTGAGCAGATTGCAACCTTGCTTGGCACCAAGATGGGCCTGATTGAATTTGTGAAGTCACGCGGTATCAGCGAAGACCAAGCCAAATCATGCCTGTCGGATAAAGCTGCGATTGATAATCTCATCAAAATGACAGAGCGTGGAACCAAGGATGATGGCATATCGGGTACGCCTTCGTTCCTGTTGAACGGCGCGAAGCTTGACGGTGGTGCTTGGAACCAGATCAAGGGCAAGCTGGTCGAGGCCGGCGCACGCTAAATATGGCTCGGGGGGGGCATAACAGCACCAAAACCGCGATGGAGACAGCCCGTTGCGGATAAAGAAGCTGAAACTCGTTGGCTTCAAAAGCTTTGTCGAGCCCGCTGAACTGAGGATTGAGAGCGGGCTCACGGGCATTGTCGGGCCCAATGGTTGCGGCAAATCCAACTTACTTGAGGCCATTCGCTGGGTAATGGGCGAAAGCAGCGCCAAGTCAATGCGTGGCGCGGGCATGGAAGATGTGATCTTTGCCGGAACCGCGTCGCGTCCGCCACGCGATTTCGCTGAAGTAACCATATTGGCCGAGCGCAGCGACGAAGGCGGCGAGAACGATGCCGATGAGGAGTTGGAAGTCACCCGCCGGATCGAGCGCGGGGCGGGCTCCGCTTATCGATCAAATGGCCGCGATGTCCGCGCGAAGGATGTTGCACTTATTTTTGCCGATGCTGCAACCGGCGCACATTCGCCCGCACTGGTGAGCCAAGGCCGCATTGGCGCAATCATCTCCGACAAGCCGCAGGAACGCCGCCAAATGCTTGAGGAAGCGGCGGGCATCTCTGGCCTGCACGTGCGCCGGAAGGATGCCGAACAAAAGCTGCGCGCCGCCGAGGCCAATCTTGCGCGGCTGGCAACTATTCTTGCGGACATGGATGCGCGGGCCGGCCAATTACGCCGTCAGGCCAAGCAAGCTGAGCGCTATCGCACGCTGACCAAAGACATTCTGCAGGCCGAGGCCCGTTTAATATTTGTACGCTGGCGTGAGGCGAAAGCAGCGGCCGATATTGCCCGCGCTGAAGCAAATACTGCTTCCGGTGCCGTCGAAGACGCAGCGGTTGCGCAGCGCGTCCTGACGGACAAGCAGCAAGATGCGGTCCAGCAACTCGCCGACGCCCGCGCGGTCGCGATGGCTGCGCGCGATGCCGCCAACGACCTTTCAAACAGGCTTGTGCAGTTGACGGGCGAGCACGAACGCATAATCCAGCGCCAATCCGACCTAGCAGCTCAAGCGGCGCGCATGGCCGAAGATGGTGCGCGCGAAGGCAAGTTGACGCATGATGCGGCGGATGCGCTCACGCGGTTACAGGCGGAAAGCGTAACGCTTGCAGACCAGATTAAGGCGCAGGAGGAGGAGCGCCCCGCGTTGTTGCGCACTGCAGAAAATGCCGGGCGGCAGGCGCGTGAAAGCGAGATTGCTTTGGCCAATGCGTCCGCCGAGCAAGCGCGCGCCGATGCCGAATCGCGCGTGGCAAATGCCGCGTTGGCGGCGGCGTCAACGCGGGTTCAACGGGCAGAGCAAGCCTGCGAGCGCATGTCCGCCGAACGCGACGTTTTGGGAGATGAGACCGCGTATACCGCCACCAAAGGCGAAGCAAATGCCAGCGTCCAAGCGTTGCAGACGCAATTGCAGAATGACGTTGCTGCACATGACGCCGCCGACTCTCGTCGGACCGAGTTGATATCTGCCCGCGACGTCGCCCAGATAGCTATCGCGAGCGCCAAGGCCGAACTTGCCGCATTGCTAACTGAACAAAGCGCGCTGCAGCGCTGCTTGACCAAGGGCCAAGGCGACAAGGCCATTGACCGCATTTCGGTTAAGCCCGGCTATGAACGCGCTTTGGCTGCGGCGTTGGGCGACGATGCAGATGCAAGCATTGGCGGAGAAACGGGGCGCCGCTGGCTTGGCGGGACCGCACCCATGAGCAAGCTGGCCAATGATGCGCTGATCCAATTTGTGGATGCACCGCCAGAACTGGCCGCGCGGCTGTCAATGGTTCGTGTCGTGGAAACGGACGATGGCAAAGCGCTTGCATCTGGCGAACGCGTGGTAACGTTGGCCGGAAAACTGCGACGTTGGGATGGCTTTGCGACCGATGGGGATGGTGCCACAATCGCAGAACAATTGGTCCGCGCCAACCGCCTTGCGGAACTCGATTTGCTGATCATGCCTGCGCAGGTCGCACTGGATGCACAGGCGCAAAGCCTGTTGCAGATGACGGATAAGATTGAAGCTGCGCAGGACGCGGTCCGGACGACGGCCGCGGCGCGTGTGGGGACTGAAGGCCAGTTGCGGCAAGCACTGCGCGCCGTCGATCAAGCCGAGGATGCGTTGACGCGGTTGAAGTCTGCAAAGGCCGCGCTTGGCGACAGAATGGCCGCAACCGAGCAAGATTTGGCCGAGGCGCAAGCGGAACGCAAAGCGGCCGAGACGGCACGCAACGCCCTGCCCGACGGGTCCCATCATGCGGACCTCGTGCAAAGCCTTGCCACCGCGCATGAGGCAACCCGCGATTTAATGGCCCGCAATCAGGCAGACCTGTCCGCGCTGGAACAACGCATCGCGCAAAGCCGCGAACGGCGTGCCGTGACGATGGCCGAAATTCGCAGCTGGCAGGAACGCGCCGGCGAAGCCGAACGCCGGATTGCTGAAATGAACACACGCAGCGCGGATATCTTTACTGAGCAAGAGGCAATGGCGGGAAGGCCGGAAATCCTAGCGCGTGACATTGCTACTTTGCGGGCAGACAAAGATGAGCTGGCCGAGAAACTCGCTGGCCTGCAAACTGCCGAGACGGCCCATGAAGCGACGTTGCGCGCGCTGGAAAGCGAATTGGCAGCAGCTGCGGAGCGCCTGTCGGTTGCCCGCGAGGCCCGCGCTGGCGCCAATGCGCGCGCCGAAAATCAGGAACAGCGCCGCGTTGAAATGGGCCGCATTTCGGGAGAACGGTTCGAATGTCCGCCGCCTGTCCTTCCCGAAAAGCTGAACTTTGATGAAGATGCGATGGACGATGCGGCCGTCGAGTCTAACCGGCTCGACCGCTTGCAAAATGAGCGGGAGCGGATCGGGCCAGTCAACCTCATCGCCGCTGATGAGCTCGCCGAACTGGAAACACAGCAAGGGGCCAGCGTTGCCGAAAGCGAAGAGCTTACCCTCGCCATCAATCGTCTGCGCGGATCCATCGGCAGCTTGAACCGCGAAGGCCGCGCGCGGTTGCTTACCGCATTTGAAGCTGTCGACGGCCACTTTCGCCGCCTGTTTGCGACGTTGTTCAATGGCGGACAAGCGCATCTGGCCTTGATTGACAGCGATGACCCTTTGGAAGCTGGCCTCGAAATTTTCGCGCAACCACCGGGCAAAAAACTTCAGTCGCTAACCTTGCTATCGGGTGGAGAACAGGCGCTCACGGCGGTTGCGCTTATCTTTGGTTTGTTCCTCACCAACCCTGCACCCATTTGCGTGCTCGACGAAGTCGACGCGCCACTTGACGACGCCAATATCGAACGCTTCTGCGACTTGCTCGACGCGATGACGCGTGAGACCGATACGCGCTACCTCATCGTCACCCACAATGCCGTGACGATGAGCCGGATGCACCGTTTGTTTGGCGTAACAATGGTCGAACAGGGCATCAGCCGACTGGTATCGGTTGACCTTGGGGGCGCAGAGCAATTACTGGCCGCAGAATGACTTTACATGGCCCCATCACCAACAGCTTTATTTCGCAACGCCTTCGGCTGAACTATGTCGATTGGGGCAACCCCGATGCGCCACCGCTACTTTTGGTCCATGGCGGCCGCGACCACGCGCGCAGTTGGGATTGGGTTGCTGAGGAATTGCGCAATGATTGGCGTATCATTGCACCTGACTTGCGTGGCCATGGTGACAGCGCATGGTCACCAGATGGCAGCTATGAAATGTCGACATTTGTTTATGACATGGCGCAATTGATCCATCAGCTGAACCTTGCACCTGTCAGCATCATCGCCCACTCAATGGGCGGCAATATTGCGACACGCTATGCTGGTCTGTTCCCTGAAAATGTCCGGAAAATGGTCAATATCGAGGGATTGGGCCTGTCGCCAAAGATGCAGGCCGAACGCGACGCGATCGGCATCCAAAAGCGTTTCCGGCAATGGATTGAGGATAAACGCAACGCCGCCGGTCGCTCGCCCAAACGCTACCCCAATATCGAAGCTGCTTATGAACGGATGAAGACCGAAAACAGCTATTTGACCGACGAACAAGCGCGTCACCTGACGGTCCATGGCATAAGCCGCAACGAAGACGGCAGCTGGAGCTGGAAGTTCGACAACTACCTCAATATCTGGGCGATATTCGACATGCCGCGTGAGGATTTGATGGCCATATGGCAGTCCATCACCTGTCCGATGCTGATGATGTATGGGGCCAACAGCTGGGCATCCAACCCCGAAAAGGATGGCCGCATAGCGCATTTCCCAACGGCAAAGGTCGTGGAATATGAAAATGCCGGCCACTGGCTACACCATGACCAGTTTGACCGCTTCATGGCCGATGTCAGGGCGTTTCTGTAGGGTCCTGACCCTAACCAATCATCGCACGCAACGCAGCAATCGTATCGGCCTCGTCTGCGGGCTTGTCCCGGCGCAAGCGCGAGATACGCGGGAAGCGCATGGCGATGCCGGATTTGTGCCGCTTGGATTCGTGCACCGCGTCAAAAGCCACCTCAAGCACCAATGATTTTTCGACTTCGCGCACGGGACCAAAACGCGCGACCGTGTTGTTGCGCACAAAGCGATCAAGCCACTTCAATTCTTCATCGCTGAACCCTGAATAGGCCTTACCCACGGGCAACAAAGCGCCATCCGGCGTCCAGCAGCCGAAGGTATAGTCTGAATAAAACGAAGAGCGTTTCCCGCTACCGCGCTGCGCGTACATCATCACGCAATCGGCCACGAGTGGTTCACGTTTCCATTTGTACCAAAGGCCAACCTTGCGGCCCGCCAAATACGGCGACTCACGCCGTTTGAGCATGACGCCCTCAATCGCCACCGCACGCGCAGCCGCGCGCATTTCCGCCAGATGGTCAAAATCGCGTGCTTGAATGATAACGGACAGATCAAAGCGCACCGCATCAAGTTTGGCCACGAACATCTCAAGCCGGTTGCGCCGCATTGTCCAAGGCAGCGCGCGCACATCCTCCGTCCCGTCGAACAATATGTCATATAGACGCACAAATACTGGATATTCCGCCTGCATCGCTGCGGTCACATTCTTGCGTCCCAGTCGCTGTTGTAAGGCGTTGAAGCTTGCAGCCTCGCCGCCTTGAACATCGCCGCGTACAAGCAATTCGCCATCCACCACGCCGATGCCGTTAAAGGCTGCAGCTATTTCGGGAAATGCGCCCGTGACTTCATCACCGCCACGGCTGAACAACCGGGTTTCACCGCCGGTTGACGCGATCTGGATGCGGATGCCATCCCATTTCCATTCGGCGACAAAATCATCAAGATTTACATTGCCATCCTCCAACGGATGGGCAAGCATGAAGGGCCGAAAGAACGCGCTATCGGCAGGGTCGGGACGTTCGGATTTGCCCTCGCCCCACGCAAACAGTTCGGCATAAGGTGGACGAAGCGCGTGCCATACCTCTTCGACATCATCCACGGAAAGGCCAAAGGCTTGCCCAAAGGCGGTTTTGGCGAGGCGCGCGGATATGCCAACACGCATGCCGCCAGTCGCCAATTTGAGCAGCGCATAACGGCCATTGGCATCAAGCCTATCCATCAATTCCGCCAGCACTGCAGGGGCACGCGCGCGGCTTGTGCCGCTCAGCATGTCAATGACTTCAGATGCCGTCGGTGCGACAACGTCTTGGCTGACGTCTGGCCACATCAGGGCCACAGTTTCCGCTGTATCACCGACATAGTCCCGGCTCATGCGGAACAGCATCGGGTCGAACCGTTCTTCCGCCATGGCCCGAATTGCCGCAGCTTTTACCGTTGATATGCTGAGCGTGCCCGCAAGGGCCGCAAGCGCCCAGCCACGATCGGCGTCGGGCGTCGTGCGCAGATAATCAGCAATCAGCTTGACCTTATGGTCGCGCGACCGCGTATAAATTAGCCCATCGATGAGCGCCGCAAATGCATGCATCAGCTCTCATCCTCTTCTTCACGGCCGACGAGGTCGAGTGCGCGCGCCTTCAACTGGTGTAATTCACACCACCGCCCAAGCGCGTCGGTGCGGCCATGGGTAATCCATGTTTCGGCAGGCCGAAGCTCCAATAAAGTGTCGGTCAGTTCAGTCCAATCGGCATGGTCGGAAATAACGAGCGGCAGTTCGACATTGCGTTGCCGCGCGCGTTGCCGCACCCGCATCCAGCCAGACGCCATAGCGGTGATCGGATAGGGCAGCCTTTGGGCCCAGCGGTCATGCATCGCCGAGGGTGGCGCGACGACAATTGCGCCTTTCATCTCGGCCTTGGCAAGTCCGGTTGCCAAAATGAGTTCACCCAAAGGTACATTGTGCGCCGCGTATAAATCGCACATTTTCTGCATCGCGCCGTGAATGTAAATGGGCGCGTCGAAGCCAGCGCGGCGCAGTTCAGCTATAATACGCTGTGCCTTGCCAAGCGCGTACGCTCCAACAACGATACAGCCGTCCGCATTGGCTTCGCGCGCGGCGAGCAATTTGGCAATCTCGTCCTCGATAGGTGGATGCGTGAACACGGGTAGGCCAAAGGTCGCCTCGGTAATCAAAACATCGCAAGCCACCGCTTCGAACGGCGCGCAGGTGGGGTCGAAACGCCGCTTATAATCCCCCGTCACCACCACCCGCTCGCCCGCATGCTCAAGCAGGATTTGCGCAGAACCCAAAACATGTCCTGCCGGATGAAAGCTGATCTTCACGCCATTGGCCTCAAAGCCATCACCATAAGCGATCGGCGTACCCATCTCTGTACCATAACGCAGCGCCATGATCGCAAGCGTCTCTGGCGTGGCCCAGACGGCCCCATGGTCACTGCGCGCATGGTCGGCATGACCATGCGTCACCAACGCGCGTTCGGCAGGACGCGATGGGTCAATCCACATGTCCGCTGGCTTGACATAAATGCCATGCGCATGTGTTTCTATCCAATGTTGGGCGGCGGTGCGGGAGATTATGTCGGTCCTTTTCTGAGACCCAGTATGGGGTGCAGCAAGGACGATGTAAACCAATCGCAGGGCTACTGTTTTATTATGTTGATGCGCGGGCAGCGTTCAGAATTTTGTGTTGTACCGTCCGGGCACGCTATATGCAGGCGAAACATTTTTCAGCATTTTGACCTGCCATGGCTGCATTATATTGACGTGATGGTCTTTGTGCTGGTTAGTTCGGTGCCGATGGCGCTTGCAGTCAACCGTCTGGTTTTCGGCAACCGCGCGATATTCATATTTTCAAGGGAGGGGCGCGCATTACGCGCGGCAGAGGCATGAGCGAATATTTATTGGTCATTGACGAAGGCACGACATCGACGCGCGCCGTATTATTTGCAGCAGACGGCACCGCTGTGTACAGTTGCCAGCGCCCGCTAACGCAGCATTATCCGCAACCTGGCCTTGTCGAACATGATGCCGAGGAAATCTGGAACTTAACGCTTACATGCGCCCAGGCGATGGTGGCCAAGGCGGGTGGCGCTGACCGGATTGTGAGCATTGGCATAACTAATCAGCGCGAGACCGTGGTGTTCTGGGACAAACGCACCGGCAAACCGCTTGCCCCTGCTATTGTATGGCAAGACCGCAGGACGGCAGACATTTGCGCCGCGATGAAGGCGAAGGGCGAAGAGCCGGTGGTTCAAGCGAAAACCGGATTGTTGCTTGATCCGTATTTCTCGGGATCAAAAATCGGTTGGGCATTGAAAAATTGGCGGCAGTTGAAGGACGCGGGCGCACATCTCGCGGTGGGCACGGTCGAAAGCTACCTTGTCTATCGGCTGACGGGCGGAAGCCATATCAGCGACGCCAGCAATGCCGCGCGCACCGGGCTCATGGCGATTGGTAGCGGCGGATGGAATGACGGGTTGATGGACCTGTTTGGCGTCCCACGCGACATCTTGCCGGAAATCACCGATTGCGCAGGCGACCTTGGCAAGACCTTGCCCGAACATTTCGGCGGCGCGATCCGCATATCGGGCATGGCGGGGGACCAACAAGCCGCGACCATCGGGCAAGGTTGCTTTGCCGTTGGGCAGACCAAGGCGACCTTTGGCACCGGCGCGTTTGTGCTGACGCAAACCGGAACCACATTGCGCCAATCGCGCCACCGCTTGCTGTCGACGATATTGTATCAATTACATGGCGAGCGGCATTATGCGCTTGAAGGGTCGGTATTTGTCGCCGGAAGCCTTGTCCAATGGCTGCGCGATGATTTGGGGCTCATCGCGCATGCCGCCGAAACTGAGCCGCTTGCGCGCAGCGTGCCCGATAATGGTGGCGTCTATCTGGTGCCTGCGCTTTCGGGCCTTGGCGCGCCGCATTGGCGACCTGACGCCCGCGCAACGATTAGCGGGTTGAGCTTTGCCGCGACAAAGGCGCATGTTGCCCGTGCTGCGTTGGAGGCGATGGCGCATCAAACCTATGACCTCAAAACTGCCTTTGCCGCCGATGGTGCAGATTGGGCCGAATTGCGCATTGATGGCGGGATGGTGGCGAATGACTGGATGGCGCAGGATCTTGCGGACATGTTGGCGATTGATGTCGAACGCCCTGCCTTTGTCGAAACAACCGCGCTTGGCGCAGCGATGCTCGCGGCGGTGGGTTGCGGACTATTCCCCACCTTAGAGGATGCGGCCAGCATGCGAGGCGGGGTCACGCGTTTTGCGCCGATGCTTGACGCCGCCGCCCGTGAGGCCCGCTTGGCAGGCTGGGCGAATGCACTCGCCCGCGTTCTGCAATGATGCGCTGAAAAAAGGGCTTATGGTAACGCCGATGTCTGACTTGTTTTGGCGCGCATTAATCCGTAACGCTGCCGCTTAATGACTGACGCCCTTGCACTAGCTTATGCCCAACGATTGATCGCTTGCGAAAGCGTCACACCCGCCAGTGGCGGGGTATTTGTCGCGCTTGAAGATATGCTCGTGCCGCTTGGCTTTACGGTCGAACGCTTCATTTCGGGCGAAGACGACGACAACCCTGCCCATGGCGCGCCCGTTGAAAATCTATTCGCAATCCGTGAATCAGGTGGACGACATTTTGCTTTTGCCGGTCATGTTGACGTTGTGCCGTCCGGCGATGGCTGGACCAGCAATCCTTTCGTGCCTGAGATAAAAGGCGACTTTTTGCATGGGCGTGGCGCCGTCGACATGAAGGGCAGCATCGCCGCCTTTGTCGCTGCGCTTCATGATATTCCGAAGGACGCTGGCACGATCAGCATGATTATCACCGGTGATGAAGAAGGGCCGGCGATTCACGGCACGCGGGCGTTGATCACGCATATGCAGGCACGCGGCAGTATTCCCGATGCATGTCTTGTCGGTGAGCCAACAAGCGTAAACCGGCTTGGCGACATGATGAAAATTGGTCGGCGCGGATCCGTCAATATGTGGATTTCGGTGGCTGGAACGCAGGGCCATGTCGCTTACCCGCATCTTGCGGATAACCCTATCCCTAAGCTTATTGCCATTCTGACAGAGATCGAAGCGATCACCCTCGACGAAGGCACGGACTGGTTCCAAGCGAGCAATATCGAGATCACGGACCTTAATGTCGGGAACAAGGCGACCAACGTCATCCCGGCAAAAGCCGAAGCGCGGCTTTCCATTCGGTTCAACGATTTGCACAATGGCGAGGCGCTCGTTGCGCGCGTCCGTGAACGCGTTGAGGCCCGTGGGGGTATTCTGACCGCCATGATATCCGGGGAGGCCTTCCTGACCCCTCCTGGCGCGTTTTCAGACGCTATATCAGAGGCAGTTGAGGCAGTGGTCGGTATCGCACCCGAACCATCGACAACCGGTGGCACGTCGGACGCTCGGTTCCTGACCAAAATATGCCCGGTAGTGGAGTTTGGCCTGTGCAATGCGACAATGCATAAATTGGATGAAGCCGTGGCTATAACCGACTTGTCAGCACTGACCGAAATTTACCGGCGCGTTGCGCTCAAATTGCTAGCGGCTTAGCTTTTCAACATGATATACAGCGCGCCTGCGCCGCCGTGGCGGGGGTGGGCATTGCGCACCGCCGAAATATGCTGCGCGTGACGCGATGCCGCGAGCCAGTCGCGGACAACAGCGGCAATTGCGCCTCTGCCCTCACCACTTGCACGATCATGCGCGCGTGGTTTGCCTGTTACCAGCAATACCACTTTCATACGTTGCGAAATTGCCTGTTCCAGCGCGCCATCCAGCCGGTTGTACGCCAATGATAAGGACGCGTCATGCAAATCAATGCTGACATCGGGGAGGATACTGCCCCGTGTGATGCGTCTGTCCCAATGCCCGTCAAGATTATGCGGAACAGGCGCGATTTTAGCCTGTACGGGCACATGTCTTGGTTTTGAATCGGCTGGGGCGGGCTTTGGCTTTACACTCAAAAACTTTGCCAATGCAGCCTTGTCAGCAGATGGCGTTGCAACAGGAATAGGCTTTGCCTTACCGCCGTGCATGGGTTTTACTGTCGCAATAACCTTGCCCCAAAGGGATTTTTCCGTCCTGTCGAGATGCCGCGCCATGACAGCTTTATAGCCCGAGCCGCGCGACCGCAGCCTTTGGCAAGAAAATGAGCGCCGCGCCGCGCGCCGCCATGCCGCCGGCAATGGCACGGGCGCGGTCACCTGCTCCCCAGAATGTATCCACGCGATTGGCGCCCTTGATGGCGCCGCCCGTGTCTTGCGCGATCCAAATGCCATTGGGTTCCGCCCGATCCATGGACAACCACACGGGCGCACCCAGCGGTATATATTTCACATCGACCGCAATGCTTGCTTCACCCACGACAGGATAGCCCATTGCCCCCAAAGGACCAGCGCCGGTCAGTTCGCGGAAAAACACATAGCTTTTATTTTCCTGCATGATTTTGCGCCCTTCATCAGGATTGGCTTGCAGATAGGCCACAATGCCCTGCATCGATCCGTCGGTTATCAAGCCGCGATCCTTCATCAAGCGCCCGATGCCAGTATATGCGCGCCCGTTCTGGCTTTCATACCCGATGCGCATAACCCCGCCATCGGGAAGCTTAAGCCGGCCCGATCCTTGGATTTGCAAAAAGAAGAACTCGATAGGGTCCACCGCGTAAGCGATCTCGAGACCGCGTCCCGCCAGCGCGCCGTTGTCGATGGCGGCCCGGTCATCATATTGAACCAGCTTTGTGCCAGTTACCTTGCCCCTTATGCTCTTGCCTTTAAGATCGTCAGAGAATTGCCCAAGGTCAACGTCGATAAGGTCAGCGGGTCGTTTGTAGATCGGAACAGTACATGCCGCTTGCGGTGTGCGGCAGCCCGCGATCTCGGGCTCATAATAGCCCGTAGCAAATGCCTTGCCATTGCCGACCTGCACCGCATCCATGTGCGCGGCAAAGAAGGATATGGCATCACCCGTCCATGTTTTCACTGCATCACAGGCAGGTATCCAATCACTTCCCTGCGTAAGACCGCTATTGTCGTTGCGCCGCACAAGGCCGGGGCAGCTTGTCTTAAAACTGTCCATGGCAAGGTTCGCCTGGCGCACATCCACTTGCAAAGCACCAATTTGCGGCCCGCGCACTGCGCCTAGAGCCGCAGCGTTAGTTCCATCACCTGTTTGCACAGGCGGCGGCAATGTCGCTTCGGGAGTCGATGGGATTGGTTTGGCAGGCTTATCTTCTGCGGGACGCGCTAAAGTCGGGGAACCCGACGATGTTGCGGGACCGCCTTTAGGAATGATCCCGCTTGAACAAGCAGACAGAGTAAGTGCGGATAAACCGAGAGCTAAAAGGGCGCGTTTCATCGCCCGGATGAATCAGACCGAGTCGGTTTCGTCAAGCTTCCAATTGCGGCTAGACGACTTTACATCGCGCATGAATGTCCAAATATCGTGCGTTTCAACGGCATCAGTCATCGAGCCGCCAATGATATTTCCATCGGCATCTTTGACCAAAGCAGCGATGTCAGCATCAAAACGGACCGACACGCGGGCCATGGGATGGTCGTAGCGGGCATCAACAATTCGGATATCGTCAATGCGTACCAGACGGTTCTGAAGCGTTTCACCGCGCGTGCTGCGCCCGTCGATCGCTTCGGCAAAGCTGTCATAAACATCGTCATCGCACAAATCGCGCAACGATTCTTTATCGCCCTTCCAATAGGCTTCCAATATCATCTTATAAGCCGACTTTGATCCTTCGACAAAAAGTCCAAGATCAAAGCTGCGATCAGCATTGGCGATTGCCTTCAGGCCGCTTTGCGCTGCCGTATCAGCATTTGTTGCATCCAGTGACGGCAAAGCCAAAGCACTGTCACCACCTGCAGATGGCTGGCGCACAAGTGGCGGATTCGCCGTTTCAATGGGACGGCGCGCCACTGGCTCTTGTTCATGGCCTGTACGTTTTCCAAGCACGGAGTACAGACGAAGGCCCAAGAAAGCTGCAACAAGAGCTAGCAATACAATAGTGAACGTCACGACGTCTCCATCCGGCAAAAATCTAAAGGCATGCGCTGTACGAAGGCGTCCGCTTGGCGCTGCATGAAAATCATATAAGCATTAATGATGCGGGTTTCAAAGGGCTTTCCCCAAAGAAAATTGCGGTTCGCGGCGCGTGCAAGTATCATTGCCCTTTGACAGTACGCCTGCTAGGCGCCACGGCCATTAACAGTCGCATTTTATTGACCAGTTCAACAAATAAGAAAGCACGATATATCATGGCTGACGAAACAGGCACCATCGTTTCCGAAAATGTAAAAGCCAATGGCGAAGACACCGCACCCGCCGTCGGAATGTTAAACCAGTATATCAAGGACTTGTCGGTTGAAAATCCGCACGCTCCGCACAGTTTTAACTGGGATGGCGCGCCACAGATTGACGTTCAAGTTAACATTCAAGCCGATGCAATCACCGATGAAGTTCATGAAATTACCCTGAAGCTTGCTGTCAAAGCAGAGAGCGACAATGGCGTGCATTTCTCCGTCGAGCTTGATTACGGCACCTTGTTCGGTTTGCGCAATGTAACCGAAGAGCAGGCACATCCGTTTTTGTTTGGCGAAGCACCTCGGTTGATGTTCCCATTTGCACGCAGAATCGTTGCCGACGCCGTCCGCGACGCGGGCTACCCGCCACTGGTGCTTGAACCGATTGATTTTAACGCGCTGTACGTCCAGCAGTTGGCGCAAGCCCAGCAAATGGCAGAGACGCAGCCTGCCGGCGAAGCCTGAAGCCGGTTGCGCCAGGTGCACATATGAGCCTGGTTCGTAACAGCATAACCATAGGGGGGCTGACATTAGTCAGCCGCGTGCTTGGCCTTGTGCGCGATATGCTTATGGCGCGCTATGTTGGTGCGGGCCTTGCCTCCGATGCGTTTTTAATCGCGTGGCGCTTACCAAACCTGTTCCGTGCGCTTTTTGCCGAGGGCGCTTTTGCAGCGGTTTTCGTTCCGCTATTTAACAAGAAAATGACGGAGGCCGAACGCGAGGAGGCTGGCCGCGGCCTGATCGCCGCGCGCACATTCGCTAGTCAGGTGCTTTCGGTGCTGTTCCCGTTTCTGGTGCTGTTTACGATTATCATGATGCTGGCCGCTGGTCCCATTGTCTGGGCAATGACCGGCGGCTTTCCCGATGGCGGGCCCGAGAAATTTGCGCTGGCCCGGCACCTCTCGATCATTACCTTCCCTTATCTGGCGCTGATATCTTTGGTCTCGTTGCTTGGGGGAATATTGAATTCGCTGAACCGCTTCTGGGTAAACGCCGCGGCACCCATATTGCTGAATATCTGCATGATTATCGCACTGATATTCTTCCGCGGCGACACTCCGATAGAAACGGCAGCAAACCAAGCGATTGCGGTTACCGTATCCGGCGCGCTGCAATTGCTGTGGCTAATGTGGGCATGTCACACAGCTGGCGTTAATCTCAAACTTACATTGCCGCGCCTTACCCCGGACGTAAAATTGATGCTCGCCTTGATCGCGCCAGCCGCCATCGGGCAAGGGGCCATCCAGTTCAACCTGCTGATCTCCACCTCACTTGCGGCAAGATTTCTACCCGAAGGGTCGGTATCTTGGCTCTATTATGCCGACCGCCTGAACCAGTTACCACTTGGCCTGATCGGCATTGCTATTGGCACAGCTATTTTGCCAGCGCTGTCCCGACAGATTTCAGGCGCGGATAGCAAAGCAGCTTCCGATACACAGAATCGCGCTGTTGAGCTGGCGTTGTTCTTTGCGATGCCGGCAACCGCGGCGCTCATCGTGTCCGCAATTCCGATCGTGCATGGCATATTCGAACATGGCGCCTTTACCTCCGCCGACACGCGCGGCACGGCGGCGGTGCTGATGGCGTTTTCGGCTGGCGTCCCGGCTTATGTGCTGATCAAGGTACTGACCCCGGGATTCTACGCACGCAGCGACACAAAAACGCCGTTGCGGCTCGCATTATGGGCAATGCTGGTAAACCTAATCGGGAACCTCATCCTCATTTGGCCACTGGCGCATATTGGTGTCGGTGTGGCAACCGCCCTATCGGCTTGGGTCAATGTTGCGTTGTTGTGGTTTACCTTGCGCAAACGCGGCCATGTCGCGGTGGATGATCGGTTAAAGCGCAAGGCGTGGCGGATCGTCTTGGCGGCAGTCATTATGGGCGTTGCGCTCTATTTCGGTAATGAACTCATCGAAGATCAGCTTGGCACTGGATTGTGGCGGCGCATTGCCGTTCTGTCGATATTGGTGAGCGCGGGCGGCGCGGTATATGCGCTAGCAATCTTGGTGTTAGGGGCTTACCGAATCAGCGAATTGAAATCTCTTCTCCGTCGGCGTGCAGTCACGCCTGCGGCTCCTGCAAGCGAGTAACACACATGCGCGTCGTTTCCGGCATTCAGCCAACTGGCAACCTTCATCTGGGCAATTATTTGGGCGCAATCAGAAATTGGGTCAAAATGCAGGATGAAATGGAATGCCTGTATTTTCTTGCGGATTTGCATGCGATTTCGATGCCGCATGTTCCTTCAGAACTCACCGCAAATACCCGCGAGATGGCAGCAGCGCTGCTGGCTTGCGGGCTGGATATCAACAAGGCGATACTGTTCAATCAGGCGCAGGTTCCAGCCCATGCCGAATTGCAATGGTTGCTGACTGGGACAGCGCGGATGGGTTGGTTAAACCGGATGACTCAGTTCAAGGACAAGTCCGGTAAGAACCGCGAAGGCGCCAGCATTGCTTTGTTTACCTACCCCGTCCTGCAAGCTGCTGATGTTTTATTATATCAGGCAACACATGTACCTGTGGGCGAAGACCAGAAACAGCATTTGGAACTTGCGCGCGACATCGCGCAGAAATTCAATACGGATTTCGGCAATGGCACTGATATTTTCACCTTGCCTGACCCGATCATTCCCAAGGCGACCGCGCGCATTATGAGCTTACGGGACGGCAGAGCGAAAATGTCGAAGTCTGACCCAAGCGATATGAGCCGCATCAACCTCACCGATGACGCGGACACGATCTTAAGCAAAATCAAGAAAGCCAAAACCGATCCTGAGCCATTGCCTTCGGAACCAGACGGCCTTGAGGGCCGCCCCGAAGCCAAAAACTTGGTCGGTATTTATGCCGCCTTTGCCAATGAGACCGTTGAGGACACTTTGACGCGTTTTGGCGGGCAAGGCTTTGGTGCGTTCAAGCCAGCATTGGCAGAAATTGTGGCTGAGCATCTTCGTCCGATTTCCGAACGCTTCACAGCGTTGAAAGACGATCACGAACAGATTGACGCCGCGCTGGCCAAAGGAGCCGCAAGGGCGCGCGAATTGAGCGCGCCAACTTTAAAGGCAGCCTATGCTGCGCTTGGACTGCTGCGGTAAACAGGACCACAATGTTGTTCAACCGCAGTTCATTGAAACTAACTTAGTTTTCGACGGTTATATGGTATTTGGCATTTGGCCGATTTTGAAGGAATATGAACTGATGAAAAAGGTCGTAATGTTTCTAGCTCCCTTAGCGTTGCTTACGCTTGGCGCCTGCGCCACGCCCTTCAACGCGGAGGTGTCGCGCTTTCAAGAACTGCCTGCCCCGCAAGGTCAAACCTTTGTCATTCGGGCGGCAAACCCAGCTAATGCGGGTGGTATTGAATTCGGACAATATGCGGCTTTGGTCGCTACCGAGCTTCAGGAAGTCGGCTATGTACCCGCATCAGGTCCAAACGCCGATATGACGGTGGTGCTCGATTATGCGGTTGATGAGGGTAAGGAGCGCAATGTCGTTCGGCGGGACCCATTTTATGATCCGTACTGGGGCTTTGGCAGCTTCTACCGTCCCTATGTCGTCCGCACACGGCAGGGCGCGCGCTATGTCGTCGGTTATTATGACCCGTTCCTGTACAGTGGCTTCAACCGTCCATATGACGTCGACAGCTTTACGGTATACACCGCCAATCTTGATATGAAGATTGATCGCAACAATGACGGAAAACGCCTATTTGAAGGCAAAGCCGAAGCAAAGTCGCGTTCAAACAAATTGCCGCATCTGGTGCCGAACCTGATCGAAGCCATGTTCACCGGCTTCCCTGGCAATGGTGGTGAAACAGTGCGCATATCGGTTGCGCCAGAGGAAAAACGCTAAGTAAGAATAAGGTTGCGGCGCGTTACACGCCGCAACTGAGCTCGGTTTTTCCGTAAGCAGCGCTCTCACCGCGCGTCGCGGATATCCCTGCGTAAAGGTCGGTTGATGGAAAAAGCCCATCGCGCCCGATGTTGAACCCTTGTGCGCGAAATACCGCTATGACCTGGGCAGGTGGTTCGTTGAAATATAATGATTGCGACTCATAATGCTGGCCAATTCCTGTCAGCGACAATCCTTCAAAAGAACGGCGGAGCTTCATATATTTGCTTTTGCCTTCGACCGCCGCATAAGCCTTGTCACGCGCCGCTTCGTCCGCAAATTCTTTTGCTTCTAATGCCTGCCATTTCGCCTGCTGCTGCGCGCCAATTTTGGCAAATTCAGCCCCAATCTCGCCCGAAAACGCGCAGGTTTGTGGGTTGAACGCAATCATAATGGGCTTACCGCCAAGGCGCGCGATGATCGCTTGGGCGTCATTCAGATAGCCATAACGATCACCAGAGAGCTTAACCTCGATAAAGTTATCTTCGGTTGTTCCAACCAGCGTCAGCTGTGTTCCCTCGCCAACCCGGTCCAACAAGTTGCTGTCCGGCAGCGTGGTTGCCCACACATCAAGCGCGCCGTCAGCTGCCCAAATCTGGTCATCCAAGGACTTAACAAGAACCGGCGGTTTGACTTGCGAGAGGTTAGCCAGCGCCACGAAGCCATTACCATCGCTCAGTTCAAGCCACGCAACGCTGGGATCGGCATCGGACCGAACGATGCCAGTCAACTGCGAGCCGCGGGGCATTTTGCCCAAGATAACACTGCCGGTCATTGCTGGCTTGTCGCGAATATTGGCTTCAGTCATCGCGAAGAAAATCTGCGCTTCGGCACGATCGTCGGATTGCGACGCAATCGCGGGCGCAGCATCATCGGGGCGCAAATCATCCGCAATGAATAGCCAAAAATACAAGGCAGCCATGGCCAAAATGCCCAGCACAAAGACTGTAGGAACTCCCCACCGGCGTTTCTTTGGGGCCGCAGCGCCTTTTGTGGAAGCAGCGGCGCGCTGTAATGCATGCCCGCAACTTGCGCAAAAAGCAGCATTATTGGCCGCAGCTGCTCCACATGATCCGCAAACTTTGTTCATCCGATTCCCTCCGATTCAATCTCGGGGAATAAGCGCAGGAAAGGCTGTTGAAAAGGGGTGGAAAAGTAAAACTCAAGCTTCCAATTGGCGCAGCAAGGCGCGGACGTCATTATCCATTTCGCTGTCCTGCTGACGAAGGCCTTCGACCAAGCGCACAGCATGAATGACCGTCGAGTGATCGCGGCCACCGAATTTGCGACCGATTTCAGGATAGCTACGCGGCGTCATGACCTTTGCCAGATACATGGCCACTTGGCGTGGACGAACCACGGCGCGGGCGCGACGCTTGGACGACATTTCGCTGCGATCAATGCGATAATATTCGCACACCGCACGCTGGATTTCGTCAATAGTGATGCGGCGGCGGCATGCACTTAAGATATCTTTGAGCTGTTCTTCCGCGAGCGTCCGGGTAATCGGCTTGCCGGTCAATTGTGCGTAAGCGAGCAGCTTGTTCAATCCGCCTTCCAATTCGCGGACATTGCGGCTGATGGTGCGGGCGAGAAACTCTACAACATCCTCACCGACTTGCGCTTCCGGCATGTTAGCGAGGCGTTGCTCCAAAATCAAACGACGCAGTTCAAGATCAGCAGGCTGAATGTCGGCGACCAAACCCATCGACAAGCGCGACAAGATGCGCTGGTCAACACCGTCCAGCGCTTGTGGTGCGCGGTCAGCGGAAACGACCAAGCGCTTGCCAGCACCAATGATGGCGTCGATCGTGTGCAGAAACTCTTCCTGCGTTGATACCTTGCCAATGATGAACTGGATATCGTCAATCAGAAGAACATCAACGGCACGCAACCGCGCCTTAAACTCCATAACTTCCTTGCGCCGCATAGCGGTCACAAATTCCATCATGAACTTTTCAGCCGACATATACAGGATCTGTGCGTCTGGATTGACCTCAGAATATGCATGGCCAATGGCATGCATTAAGTGCGTCTTGCCTTGGCCGGTCGCAGCCTGAAGATACAGCGGGTTGAAAAGTGGCTTGTCTTTGGACGCGACGCGTTCTGCTGCGCTGAGGGCAAGAACATTGGTTTGGCCCTTAACGAAATTCGCAAAAGTCATCCGCGGATCAAGCGCGGAACGCGGCGCAAGAGCCTCACTTGCCTCCTGCGCCACTGCACGTTCCGCATTGTTGGAAGCGCGGAGCAACTCCACACGTGGCGCGCCAGGACGGGTCCGGATTTTTAGCTGCTTGACGCTGCTATTGGTAATTGACCAAGCCAGACGCAAACGGTCGGCATAATGGTCCGAAACCCAGCTGGCAGAGAAATCCGACGGCAACAAAAGCTCCAGCGTGCCTGTCAGGTCGCAAAAATCGCCAAGGCTTATGGAACGAATCCATTGCCCATAAATTTGCGCGCCAAGATCGCGTCGCAATCCTGAAGAAATATTATGCCAATCGGCGTCAAAACGTAAGTTTAGCATTGAAGCATCATTTGCGCTTCCTGCTTGACCCGAATCTATATGCGATACTGAATTACCTTCGGCCAACTTGGCTGCCCCCGATTTCCCACCCCGTCCAGTACTACACAACCGCGGGCTATCTACCGGACACGGATCAACAGGAGCATAGCTGCGCATTTGTTGCCAAATGCAGCGGGTGCTGCGATTATATTCTCCATGTAGGGCATTGCCTGACTGTCGTCATGCGTTGCTGAACGCTCTATTCTTAGACCCCTAAAATCGAGTCGATCAAGAGCCGCACTAAAAAAAAATGAAATAAATGCCATTGACTCGGTAAGACGTCAGCAAATGCGTTAACTAATATCTATACTATTGATTTTAATGGTTATTTTAACCCGCAACTACGGACATCTCTCCCGAATCGCGGGAAATCCTCATATTTCAATAATATTACATGGACCAAAGAAAAACCCGCCGTGATCGCGGCGGGTTTTGAATTTTAGCAGCCGGACGATCCGGCACAGTCAGTTCCGTTTAAGCGAGACCGCCGACCGCCTTTGTGAGGCGGCCAAATTTGCGCGAAGCTGTGTTTTTGTGGAAGACACCCTTAGATACGCCACGCGCCAATTCAGGCTGCGCTGCTGCAAGCGCTGCGGCTGCAGCAGTCTTGTCGCCAAGTGCGATCGCCGATTCGACTTTCTTGATGAAAGTACGGATGCGGCTGACGCGTGCGCCATTTACTTCAGTGCGACGCGCGTTGCGACGGATACGCTTTTTTGCTTGCGGCGTATTGGCCATTTTTGTCCTCGAATTTCCATATTTGAAAAGGCATACCCATGCGGTACACGCGTTGAAGGAGCGGCCTTTAACCCTGCCTAACAGATTCGTCAACCTGATATTGCCGCATTATCGCTGGCATTTCGGGCAGTAGAAGGTCGACCGTCCCGAATCGACGCGCCGCAATATGGTAGCACCGCAGCCGCACGGTTCCCCCGCGCGGCCATAGACGCGCCAGTCCTTGGCGAAATAGCCAAGCGCACCGTCAGGGGCTGCAAAATCGCGTAGCGTCGATCCACCAGCGGCGATCGCGGCAGTAAGGACTTCTTTAATCGCGACCACCAATCGGCTTAATCGCGGCTTGCTGATGCTTGATGCGGCGGAAATTGGGTCAATGCCGGCCATATGGAGCGCTTCGCACACATAGATATTCCCCAGGCCCGCGACGACATTCTGGTTCAGCAGCATCGCCTTGATTGGTGCCTTTCGGCCATGCAGCGCCTTTTGCAAAACAGATGCATCGAATGCGTCTGACAGTGGCTCCGGTCCCATTGTTGCAAAGAAGCGGTATGCGTCTAGTTTGTCCGAATCGGTAATGTCCAACGAACCGAAGCGGCGATGGTCATTCAACGCGACTACCCGCCCGCTCGCCGTTTCCAGAATGAAATGATCGTGCTTTTCGATTTCCGCCGGGTCAACACGCCAACGACCAGACATCCCCAAATGAAATATCAGCACGTCCTGCCGGTCGGTATAGATCAGGCCATATTTGGCGCGGCGCCCCAGCGTCTCTATCCGTGCGCCCGTCAGCCGCTGGCGCAAATCGGGTGGGATTGGCCAACGCAGGTCTGCACGGCGCGGTTCCGCACGAACAATCAGTTCGCCTTCAAGGACCGACCGCAGGCCGGAGACAGTCGTTTCCACTTCAGGTAATTCGGGCATATGATTTTCACCTAACAGCCTTTGCGGCTGGCGCAACAATCCGCTAGGGGACTACACAATGAATGACACCGCATCCTTTGGCTATGAGCAAGTAAGCCCCGAAGAAAAGACGCAGCGCGTAGGCGACGTCTTTTCCAATGTCGCGCGCAAATATGACATTATGAACGACGCAATGTCGGGCGGCACGCACCGATTGTGGAAAGACAGCTTTGTCCGTCGGGTAAAACCGCGTGCTGGCGAGGATATTCTCGACATGGCAGGGGGAACGGGCGACATTGCCTTCCGCATGGAAAAATCCGGTGCGCAGGTAACCGTCTCTGACATCAACGAAGACATGCTGGATGTGGGCATGGAACGTGCGATGAAGCGCGGCATCGATAGCCTCATCTGGTCCGCACAAAATGCTGAGACGCTGACCTTTCCAGATGCACATTTTGATGCCTACACGATCGCCTTTGGCATCCGCAACGTCACCGACATTCCCAAGGCACTGCGTGAGGCCCATCGCGTCCTGCGTTTTGGCGGCCGTTTCTTCTGCCTTGAATTTTCCACGGTCGAATGGCCTGGTCTTGCGCAAATTTACGATGTCTACTCGGACAAGCTGGTGCCAAAGCTTGGCAAGGCAATTGCAGGAGACGAAGACAGCTATCGTTATCTCGTCGAATCCATTCGTCGTTTCCCAGATATGCAGAATTTCAAGCGCATGATTGGTGAGGCTGGTTTTGTGCAAACCAAAGTTGAGTCCATATTGGGCGGACTGGTCGCGATCCACAGCGGCTGGAAGGTTTAACGCCGCACCAGATGACTCGTCCAGCTACACATATTTTTCGCTTGCTCAAATGGGGCCGTATTCTTGCGCGCCACGGGGCATTGCGCGCCATTGAGGCTGATCGTGACACCCCGCCGCAAGTAAAGCGCCTTCTCCGTATTGCGCGATTTGGCACGATCCAACCCAAAGTGCCGGATTATGCCGGGGCGTTTCGTGCCATTGGCCCTGCGGCGATTAAGCTTGGGCAGACACTTGCGACACGGCCCGACATCATTGGCGAAGAAGCCGTGCACAATCTGCTAATGCTTCAGGACCAATTGCCCCCGGCGCCCTTCGACCTTGTCTATGCGCAGATCGACACCAGCCTGAATAAGCCAGCGGCCGCTTTGTTCGAATATATCGATCCGGTGCCGGTTGGCGCAGCTTCGATCGCGCAGGTCCACCGCGCGCGGACGTCCGAAGGCAAGGATGTTGCGATAAAAGTGCTTCGCCCCGGTATCCGCGAACAATTTGCCCGCGACATTGAAACTTATGAATGGGCCGCTGCGCATTTGGAAGCACTTGGCGGCGAAGCGGCGCGTTTGCGTCCGCAACTGGTCATCGCCAACTTGAAACGCTGGACCTTGCGCGAGTTGGACTTGCGCCGTGAAGCGGCAAGCGCGTCCGAACTGAAAGACGCAATGGTAGCTGTCGAAGGCTATACGATCCCGACGATTGACTGGGATCGGACTTCTGGCCGCGTCCTGACGCTCGAGTGGGTCGACGGCGTCAAGATTTCCGATATCGACGCGCTCAAGGCGGCTGGCCATGACCTCAAAAAAATAGCTGAAAAACTTGTCCTTACCTTTTTGCGCCAGGCCATTTCGGAAGGCTTTTTCCACGCCGATATGCATCAAGGCAATTTGTTTGTCCGCGCCGATAGCACCATTGTAGCCATTGATTTCGGCATCATGGGCCGCATCAACCGGCAAGCGCGGTTTTGGTTGGCCGAAATTCTCTACGGATTAACAACGGGCAATTACAAACGCGTCGCCGAAATTCATTTCGAGGCACAATATGTGCCAAGCTATCACAATGTCGACGAATTCGCGACCGCCCTGCGTGCCGTAGGCGAACCCACGCGCGGCAAACCGGTCAGCGAATTGTCAGTGGGGCAAATGCTCGACAGCCTGTTTGCGATCACGCGTGATTTCGACATGCAGACCCAGCCGCATTTGTTGTTGCTGCAAAAAACGATGGTGATGGTTGAAGGCATCGCAACCTCGTTAAACCCAAGCATCAATATGTGGGATGTCGCCGCACCTTATGTGCGCGACTGGATCCGCGGAGAGCTTGGCCCTGAGGCTATGCTGGCCGATGGTTTGCGCAAACAAGCCGACACGCTGAAGATGATCCCCGACCTTATCCGCCGTCTGGATGAACAGCTGCCCCGCAAGGGCGGCGCGCCAGAACCGCCGCCATTGCCGCCAGTCCAATTGATGTGGGAGCGCAAGGGCAAGGGTAACGCTGGCCTCTATCTCCTCGTGGCGGTACTTGCGGGGGCCTTTGGGGCAGCAGCCATGTGGGCGAAAGGATTGAGCTAATGTCAGACAAACGCATACTCTTAATCGTAACCGGTGGTATAGCTGCCTACAAATCGCTGGAGCTTGTGCGGTTGCTGAAGCGGCAGGGCATCGCTGTGCGGGCGGTGATGACCAAAAGTGCGGCTGAGTTCGTCACACCATTGTCCATGGCGGTGATGACCGAGGATCAGGTGTATGGTCACATGTTCGACCTGAAAGAAGAAAGCGAGATTGGGCATATCCAGTTAAGCCGTCAGGCCGATCTGATCGTTGTCTGCCCCGCGACTGCTAATATTCTGGCAAAAATGGCGACAGGAATTGCGGACGACCTCGCGACAACGATCCTGCTGGCCACCGACAAGCCTGTGCTTGCGGTTCCCGCCATGAATGTGCGTATGTGGAACCATCCAGCAACTCAGCGTAACCTTAAGCAATTGCGCGCCGATGGTGTGCACATCATGGCGCCCGACGAAGGCGCAATGGCATGCGGCGAATTTGGCCGCGGCCGACTGCCCGAACCACCTGCCGTCGCAGAACAGATTTGCGCGATGTTGGGACAGGCTTTCAATGCTGCGTTAACTGCAGGGCGTTCGCCAACCACCGTTCCGAGCGCTGCGCCGCGCGCAGCGCAGCCAGATTTTGCCGACATCAACCATCGTCCGCTTTTCGGTAAGCGCGTCCTCGTGACCGCTGGTCCAACGCATGAGGCGATTGATCCTGTCCGCTACATCGCCAACCGTTCGTCGGGGCGGCAGGGTTTTGCTATTGCCGCCGCAGCGGCCGATCTGGGGGCTGAAGTCACGCTCATTGCTGGACCAGTCCATCTGGAAACACCGCCGGGCCTTATCCGGATTAATGTCGAAACCGCGCTTGAAATGCAGGCAGAGGTAGAAAAAGCCCTGCCCGTCGACGCCGCTATCATGGTGGCAGCTGTCGCTGACTGGCGCGCAGCGCAGGCCCCTGACCAGAAAATCAAGAAAGATGGCGACGCGATACCAGCCCTCGTCTTAACCGAAAATCCTGACATATTGGCAAGCCTTGCCACCCATAAGCACCGCCCAAAGCTGCTGATTGGATTTGCGGCGGAAACCGAAAAAATTGTCGATCATGCCCAGACGAAGCTCACCAAAAAAGGCTGCGACTGGATTGTCGCCAATGACGTGTCGGGCGATGTGATGGGCGGCGAAAATAACGCCTTTCATATTGTTACCAAAGATGGCGTTGATAGCTGGCCCGAAAGTCCCAAAGATGTCATTGCCCGCAAATTGATGGAGAAGGTTGCCGATGCACTCGCAAAAGGTTGAAATTCGCGTTTTGCGCCTGAATCATAGCGCGGGCTTGCCGCTGCCCGCATATGCAACAACTGGCGCCGCTGGCATGGACATTTGCGCCGCCGAGAGCATGACCCTGCGTGTGGGCAAACGCCACGCGGTAGCCACCGGCTTCGCCTTTGCCATTCCCAACGGATACGAAGTGCAGGTGCGCCCGCGCTCGGGCCTCGCGCTGAAGCATGGCATCACGTGCATGAACACACCCGGCACTATCGACAGTGACTATCGCGGCGAAGTGAAGGTCATACTGGCGAATTTGGGCGAAGATGATTTCATCATCACCAAAGGCGATCGGATCGCGCAGATCGTCGTTGCGCCGGTCACCCAAGGTGAGATGATTGGAGTGGACACGCTTGACGAAACCGCGCGCGGCACCGGGGGTTTTGGCTCCACCGGCGTATGACGCTTAGCGACCAGCAACTTGACCGTTATGCCCGGCACATCGTGCTGCGCGACATTGGCGGCGTAGGACAATCCAAATTGCTGTCGAGCCATGTGCTGCTGATTGGTGCGGGCGGCATAGGTTGTCCCGCCATCCAATATCTTGCGGGCGCTGGCGTCGGAACGATCAGCGTCGTTGATGATGACGTTGTATCTTTGTCCAATCTTCAACGGCAAATTCTGTACAGCGAAAACGACATTGGGACGGCGAAAGTCGATGCCGCGGGCGCCGCCGTGGCGCGATTAAACCCCGACGTGACCTTCTATGGAATCAAGCAGCGTATCGACCGCTCCACCTCGGCAGACATTCTAACAGGCGTCGATGTGGTCATTGACGGTTGCGACAACTTCGCAACCCGCCTTATCGTCAATGACCTCTGCCTCGCTGCTAAAGTGCCTTTGGTCAGCGCCGCCATTGGCCAGTTTCATGGACAGATTGGTACCTTCACTGGGTGGGCCGACGACGCCCCCTGCTACCGCTGCTTTGTGGGTGACGCGCATGACCCCGATGATTGCGACGACTGCGCCACACAGGGCGTTCTGGGGGCTATGTGTGGCCTTATGGGATCATTTGCTGCCATGGAGGCCATTCGCGCGCTGACGGGCTTTGGAGAGGCCCAAAAGGGCAAGCTAGTTCTGTTCGACGGCATGGCTCCCGCGATGCGTTCTATAAAGCTACCCAAAGATCCTGCTTGCAGAAGCTGCGGTGTTCTAGCCGCCTAGTATTCCATCTACCCAGGCCGGCACGACTTGGGTCGCTGGGCCATGCCGCGATTCTGCAAACGATGATGTGCCGTGCGACGGTTCAAGGTTTAATTCTAACGTCCTGATACCCTTCTGCCGCGCCTCACGCACAAGTCCAGCGGCCGGGTAAACTGCGCCCGATGTGCCAATGCTGACGAACAGGTCCGCGTGGTTCAGCGCATGGTAAATCTCGTCCATCCGGTAAGGCATTTCTCCGAACCACACGATGTCAGGCCGCAACTGCCCTGCTATGCCGCATGCTGGGCAGGCGGGTCGGTCGGTCAATGTCCCGCGCCATGGGTGGCGTTCATCGCAGGCAATGCACCACGCAGTCAAATGCGTACCATGCATATGCAGCAGACGCTTTGCTCCTGCCCGTTCGTGCAAATCGTCGACATTTTGGGTGACAAGCAGCAGATTTCCCGCCCAAGCGACATCCAACCGCGCCAGCGCATAGTGCGCGGCATTTGGTTCAACCTGCTGAATACGTTCGCGGCGCATATCGTAAAAACGCAGGACAAGGTCGGGGTCACGCGCGAAAGCCTCAGGGGTCGCCACATCCTCTACCTTATGCTGTTCCCAAAGCCCGCCTGCACTGCGGAAAGTATCAATACCGCTCTCGGCACTGACCCCAGCGCCCGTCAGAATGACGATATTTTTGATGTCTTGATCCACATTCATGCCCTCAACGTCACCCCGAACTTGTTTCACCACCTTAATATAGTAAGACCGGTGGACAAGGTCAGGGTGTTAAATATGAAAATTGGAATCATTGGCAGCGCAGGACGCATGGGGCAGGCTTTGGTCGACGCCATTCAGGCGGATGGCCACGAACATGCAGGCGGCGTCGACAAAGACGGTGATCTGGCCGCGTTAATCGCCGCATCCGACATACTGGTCGATTTTTCGAGCCCTCACGCGCTGGAAGTAAATCTTGACGCCTGCGTTGCAGCGGGCAAGCCGATCGTCATAGGCACGACCGGGTTGGAGGAACGCCACCATTTCCTGATCGACGATGCCGCGCGCGACATTCCCGTTTTGCAGACAGGCAACACGTCCGTAGGCGTAACGATGCTGGCCGCATTGGTCGAGCAAGCCGCCCGCCAGCTTGGTGAGGATTGGGACATCGAAATATTGGAAATGCACCACCGGCACAAGGTTGACGCCCCTTCGGGCACGGCCCTCCTTCTGGGTGAAGCGGCCGCGAAGGGTCGCGCGGTCGACCTAAAGGATCATAGCGACCGTGGCCGCGACGGCATTACGGGCGCGCGCAAGGCCGGCAATATCGGTTTTGCATCCTTACGCGGCGGCACCGTTGCTGGCGACCATATGGTGATCTTCGCATCCGATAACGAACGCATCGAACTTGTCCACCGCGCCGAAAATCGGGCGATATTCGCCAATGGCGCGGTAAAGGCTGCAGTCTGGCTCATGCGGCAAAAGCCCGGCCGGTATAATATGCAAGAAGTCCTAAGCCTTTGAAAAAGGACGACATCTTTGAATTTTATCGGCGGTTGGCAGAGGCAAATCCCGACCCAGAGACGGAGCTAGCTTATGGTAACCCATACCAGTTATTGGTCGCCGTTACCTGTTCGGCGCAATCGACCGATGTAGGTGTGAACAAGGCGACGAAGGCTTTGTTCGAAGACGTAAAGACGCCCGCGCAAATGGTCGCGCTTGGGCTGGATGGCTTGAAAGCGCATATCAAGACCATTGGTCTCTACAACAACAAGGCAAAGAACGTCATCGCGCTATCCGAGATCCTCGTGCGCGATCATGCAGGCGAAGTTCCTGCCGACCGCGATGCGCTGGAGGCGTTACCCGGCGTGGGCCGCAAGACCGCCAATGTGGTTATGAACACGGCATTTGGCGCTGAAACCTTCGCCGTCGATACGCATATTTTCCGACTGGGAAACCGCACGGGCATTGCGCCGGGCAAGACCGTCGTCGCGGTCGAAAAGGCACTTGACAAAAGCGTCCCAAAGCCGTTTCGTATTGGCGCGCACCATTGGCTGATTTTGCATGGCCGCTATATCTGCAAGGCGCGCACCCCCGAATGCTGGCGTTGTCCAGTGGCCGACCTGTGCCGCTTCAAACCCAAAACACCAGCGCCCAAAATCAAGTCAGCTAAGGTTCAGGCTGACGCCGCTAAGGCAGA
>Ga0209443_1000159_pt1 | contig 44436 bp, 47 predicted proteins | sample LauGreBMM110DCMD_2_FD_187571 | JGI IMG/M metagenome (GOLD analysis project Ga0209443, IMG submission 187571) | Freshwater lake microbial communities from Lake Michigan, USA - Su13.BD.MM110.DCMD (SPAdes) (version 2) | ecosystem: Environmental > Aquatic > Freshwater > Lake | place: Lake Michigan... | reverse complement strand
ATTTGACAAAATTAAAATTAATGTACCCTTGCATAACTCGTGAAAATGAATCTCCCGAGGCTAAAATTTTCGAAAAAGAGTACAGAAAGGACAATAAGATTTCCCCAAGTACTTATGCCACTCGTGGTTTCGATCTTACTTTTGATACCATCATGCGATTGTCACAAGGGAATACTTTTCAGGAAACTGCTGATGCTTTTACAACAGAGCAGGTGGACAATAAATTTGAATATTATAAAAAAGAAAGTGGTGATTATACCAATAAAGGAATTTATATCCTTTATTATGACACCGATTTAACGATAAAAGAAGCAAAATAATGACATCAAAAATAACTTATTTGGGAGATTTAAGAACATCCTCCATTCACTTGCAATCCGGAAGCGAAATCATCTCAGATGCACCATTAGACAATAACGGGAAAGGCGAGGCTTTTTCTCCTACGGATACTGTGGCCAATGCTTTGGCAAGTTGTATGATGACTGTTATGGGGATAAAAGCACGTGATTTGAATGTTAATTTTGTAGGGTCTACCGCTTCAGTTACCAAAATTATGCAAGCCGAACCAAGGAGAATTAGTGCTGTTGAAATAGTTTTTGATATGAAAGGTGTTACTGATGAAAAAACAAAAACCATACTTGAAAGAACCGCAATGACTTGCCCCGTATTCTTGAGTTTGAATTCGGATGTCGAGAAGCGGATTAGCTTTAATTGGAAGTAAAATCCAGTTCTATATCAGTAATTAGTTTTCAGGTTAAACTTTAAACTTTTAAACCTTAAACTTTTTGACTTGAATCCAGACCAAAAACAGCTCATCAAACTCGCCCACGCCAAAATGCCTTTTGGCAAATATGAAGGCAAATATCTTATCGATTTACCGGAATATTATGTGGTTTGGTATAGCAACAAAGGCTTCCCAAAAGGGGAGTTGGGGCGACAACTACAACTAGTTTATGAATTAAAACTCAACGGACTTGAGGAGTTAGTGCGGAATATTCGAAAAAGGTATCCTAAACCGATTTAGATAGCTTTGATAAATTCGTCGTACTCTAAAAAGAACATCTCTAAAGCATGCATTTTTTCGTTGAGAAAATCAAATATTTCATCCCAATACTTCTTGTTGCTAACACTGACACCTAGTTTTTCGACCCAAATACGACTGATAATTTTGCCGTTTTCCAGTACGAAGTTTTTTTCAAAAACTAAATCCTTGATAAATTCTTCTTCCAATATGATTTTTAAGGCTTCCAGTTTTTCAAAATAGCTGATACGAATGTCCTGATTTCGATGTTCCATATCAATTAATACCTGTGCCTTTTTATTGTCAACATAAAATTTAAACGAAAAATCCTTTATTTTTGTATCGTATAGTACCCACTTTCTAGTGTATTTTTCTGCAAAATCAATCCAAAATTCTCGTTTTAATTGTTGCGCTTCTTCCTTGCTATACATAGTTTTAGGTTAAATTTTAACTAGTGAATTTGTGAAACACTATTTTATAGGTTATATTTATATTGTCTTGTGCAAAAATAGACTTTGATCATGGATTTTCAATATTTTTTAGAATATGTTCCAAAAATAGCGAAAGTAGACCTTCCTGCAAGTGAAGCGCATTTTAAAATGGCTCCATTAGAACGGATTGACTTTCTAAAAAATTTGGATATGGAGAACGAAAATCCTAGAATAGCTGCTGTTATGATGTTGTTGTATCCTAAAAACGAAAAGACACATTTGGTACTTATTCTCCGTAATTCCTATAAAGGAGTTCATTCTTCCCAAATAGCCTTTCCTGGCGGTAAACAGGAGTCTAAAGACATCAGTTTTGAGGCTACAGCCTTGCGTGAAACATATGAAGAAATAGGAGTTCCTCCAGATAAAATGGAAGTTTTGATGCCTTTTACCCAATTGTTTATTCCGCCAAGTAATTTTATTGTGTATCCTTTTTTAGGAATTTGTAGGGAGGAAATTATTTTTATTCCCAATTCAAATGAAGTGGCAAATATCATCGAATTACCCTTGTCTGATTTCCTGAGTGATGAGATAGTTATAAGTACAGAAATGGCAACTTCTTTTGGTGAAAGAGTTACTATGCCAGCCTTTAAAATCGAAGAACACATAGTCTGGGGAGCCACAGCGATGATGCTGAGTGAGTTGAAAGAAGTGTTGAAAAAAGCACTTTAAACTATAAGTTTTTGTAAGTTTGTCAATCAAATTTACCTGACATTATTACTATGGGATTATTTAAGAGAAATCCATTTGGGCACCTCCTTTTTGTTAAAAAATTTTTAATCCGATTTTTTGCCGTTTTAACCCACAGACGCTATAGAGGTTTTAATGAGTTACAAATTGAAGGTTCCGAAATCATCAAAAATTTGCCCAACACAAATGTTCTTTTTATATCCAATCATCAAACCTATTTTGCAGATGTTGTGGCTATGTTTCATGTTTTTAATGCGAGTCTCAGCGGTCGCCAAGATACCATAAAAAATGTGGGGTATATTTGGCAACCTAAAATGAATATCTATTATGTAGCTGCCAAAGAAACGATGCAAGCAGGTTTATTACCTAGAATTTTGTCTTATGTTGGCGCCATCACCGTCGAAAGAACTTGGCGTTCTTGCGGTAAAGATGCTACAGAAAAAAGGGAGGTAAATCCAAACGACACGGAGAATATTAAAATTGCTCTTTCTGATGGTTGGGTTATTACTTTTCCGCAGGGAACAACACAATCATTCAAACCCGTCCGTAAAGGCACTGCCCACATCATCAAACAGCACAGACCTTTAGTAGTTCCAATCGTGATTGATGGCTTTCGTCGTTCGTTTGACAAAAAAGGGTTACGAATGAAAAAAAAAGGAATTCTTCAATCTTTCATCATTAAAGAACCTTTGGATATTGATTATGAAAATGATACTATTGAACAAATTGTCGAAAAAGTAGAATATGCCATTGAGCAACACTCGTCCTTTCTTAAAGTAATTCCCGCCGAAGAAATTGAAGCGCAAGAAGAACTCAATAGATTAAGAAAATGGGAATGTTAAATTAGTTGAATGACTGAACGTCAAAAGTCGAATGGTTTATAGGTTTAAATGTTCAAACTTCGTACCTTAGTAACTCAACAAAAGTATATGAACATTCCACAATCATCAAATCCTAGAGTTGTAATTATTGGCGGAGGCTTTGCTGGAATTGCATTGGCCAAACAGCTGAGAAATAAGAAAGTTCAAGTTGTGCTTTTGGACAAACATAATTACCATACCTTTCAACCTTTATTGTATCAGGTCGCTACTGGCGGACTCGAAGCCGGTTCTATCGCCTATCCCATCCGGAAAGTCATTCAGGAATTCGATGATTTTTATTTTCGGCTCACTTCCGTAAAAGAAATTGACACGGTGAATCAAAAAGTAATCGCTGAAATTGGCGAATTAATGTATGATTATCTTGTTATTGCCACAGGTTCCAAAACTAATTATTTTGGCAACAAAGAAATTGAACGCAACTCGATGGCGATGAAAACCATACCGCAATCACTCAATATTAGAAGCTTAATTCTCGAAAATTTCGAGCAAGCGGTTCTTGTCAATGACATTGAGGAGAAAAATAGTTTAATCAATTTTGTCCTAGTTGGTGGTGGGCCAACAGGGGTGGAGCTTGCCGGTGCTTTGGCCGAAATGAAAAAAGAAATTCTCCAAAAAGATTATCCTGATCTCGATATTGCCAAAATGGAAATCAATCTGGTTCAAGGTCGCGACAGAATTTTGGATTCTATGAGTGAGAAATCATCCCAAGAAGCCGAAAATTTTTTGATTGATTTAGGTGTTAAAATTTGGAAAAACGTTCAGGTTACTAATTATGACGGTCGTACCATCACCACAAATACTGACTTGACTTTCGAAACTGCCACCGTAATCTGGACAGCAGGAGTAAAGGGCGCTATCGTTGCAGGTCTTGACTCTAAATCACTTGTCGAAAATGTAAAACGCATCCGAGTAAATCAATACAATCAAGTGGTAGGATATGAAAACATTTTTGCCGTGGGTGACATTGCGATGATGGAACTACAAGATTATCCTCGAGGTCATCCTATGATGGCGCAACCGGCCTTGCAACAAGGAGAATTATTGGGGAAAAATCTGGCCAAATTAGTAAACAACCAGCCCATGAAACCTTTTGAATATAATGACAAAGGTTCTATGGCAACCATCGGTCGCAACAAAGCCGTTGTCGATTTGCCGCATTACCATTTCAGTGGAGTTTTTGCTTGGTTTGTCTGGATGTTTGTGCATTTGTTTTCCCTCATTGGATTCAAAAATAAAGCCGTTGTTTTCTTAAATTGGGTTTACAATTATATCCGTTTTGACAGAGAAGGCCGCTTAATTATTCGCCCGTTTAAAAAGAAAAGTTTTGTCACTTTTACGAGCGATGAGGTATGAGGAATTCATAAAGTAGAATGTCAAAAGTCCAAAGTCTTTGTGTAGTATTGACTTCAAAATGATTTTTTTATTTAAGACTTTCGACTTTAAAACTTTATGACTAAAATTTCTCCACCTTATAATACCCCACCATTAAATTTACAAACTTACTATAACTTTCCATTCCCTCTTTTTGCTGATTGAACTTCAGAAAATTGTCATAAAAAATATGAAATCCTTTATCTATAAAAGTGTCGTATTTTCTCCAGAAATCTTCACTTTCTTTATAGTTTTTTAAAATTCCAGGATGAACAGTTTTTACTAATTCATCAAAAACTTTTTCGTTACGAATTTGCCAATTGCCCAAACAATAGCGCAAGGCAAAACTATAACCCGAATATTTAAAATATAAATCATCATTTTTTACCGATGCTAGAAAACCGATAAAATTGCATTCGCTTTCGCTAGCAAAGCCCATTTGGTGAGCCATTTCGTGGCAAGTGGCTGTAGGTAAATTATACATGGGCATCAAATAATTCACCTGCGCTTCATTGGTAAATGGATTCAGATAACCGCCAAAACCCATATAGGTTAACGGTAAACTAAAAAGCGATTTCTTGACGCTGGGATTCGTGTATTCAAAAAACGGATATTGCTTTGAAAGTATTTTATATCCGTTTAAATTCATCTTGAAAACCTGTCTCTGCGAGTAGGGAAAAACTACTTTCAGACTGTCATTTTTGGTGATTTGGGTTTGAATTTCATTGGTTTTGACAATCAGTTTTTTGGTAAAAGTCAATAAATCAGCATCAGTGTAATCCTTTTCGATTTCCATTTTTTCGAAAAGGGGTTGGCGGTAATAATTCATCGCCCACAAGAAATGAAAAAGGAAATAAACTACTGATAAAAGGCTTAAAATCTTTAAAGCGGCGTTTCTTTTTTCAAATCGCCATGACTTCCGACTATTCCATACGGACTTCAGTATATAAATAATTACAATTCCGTAAATAATATCCCCAACTGAAAACGGAATTTTCCCTAAAGTTGCACGAGAAATTTTTGAAACCCAAACGTACAGTCCATTGCTGTAAAACCGTTCTACAAATTCAGGAAAAAATTTAATGATTTGTAAAACTAGAATTTGAATCAGGAGGAATAGTGGAAAAATGTATTTGCGTTGCATTACTTTGATTTTGAAACGTAAATATAATCACAATATCAATCCATAAAGAAATTAAACTTTGTAACTTTGATGCTCTTTAACTTTGAAACTTTAAAAACAGAATGAGTCAAGAAATTAGAAACTTAGAGCCCAAAGCGCTTTGGAATAAATTTGCCGATTTAAACGCGGTTCCACGTCCTTCTAAAAAAGAAGAACGTGTTATAGCGTTTATGAAAAACTTTGGAAATTCATTGGGGTTGGAAACTTTTGAAGACGAAATCCGTAACGTTATTATACGCAAACCGGCAACACTGGGAATGGAAAAACGCAAACCAATCGTCCTTCAAGGGCATTTGGATATGGTACATCAGAAAAATTCCGATACTGTTTTTGATTTCGACACCCAAGGAATTGATATGTATGTTGATGGGGATTGGGTTCATGCTCGCGGAACCACACTTGGCGCCGATAATGGTTTAGGAGTGGCAATGATAATGGCTATTTTAGAATCTATAACCATCAAACATCCAGCCATTGAAGCTTTGTTTACCATTGATGAAGAAACTGGAATGACAGGCGCTTTAAATTTAAAAGGTGGAATCCTAAGGGGGGAAATTCTTTTGAATATGGATACCGAAGAAGATGACGAAATAGACATTGGTTGTGCGGGAGGAATTGACGTTACGGCTACTCGTGAGTATCACGAAGAGGAAACTCCCGAAGATTCTGTAGGTTATACAATTACGGTGAAAGGTTTAAATGGGGGTCATTCGGGAATCGATATTCATAAAGGGTTGGGTAATGCCAATAAAATAATGAATCGGTTGTTGTTTGATGCTTTTGAAAATTTTGGACTTCAGGTTTCTGAAATCAACGGCGGAAGTTTGCGTAATGCCATTCCAAGAGAAAGTGTCGCTAAAGTTATCGTTGCCGGAATGTTCGACGAAGCCTATATTTTTGATATGCAGGAAATTATCAACGACATTAAAACCGAATTTAAAACTACCGAACCGAACTTAACTATCGAAATCGTAAAATGCGATTTGCCAAAAAAAGTAATGGATTTAGGTGTTCAAGAAGGGATTATCCGTTCGATTTATGCAGCCTATAATGGTGTTTATAGAATGTCTGCCGACATGGAAGATTTGGTGGAAACATCCAACAATATTGCACGTGTAATCATCAAAGATGGTGCTATTTTAATTGGTTGTTTAACGCGTTCTTCGGTGGAAACTTCTAAATTTGATTTGGCAAATGCCTTGCGTTCTGCTTTTGAATTATGCGGATGTGAGGTGACTTTATCGGGTGCTTATCCAGGTTGGACGCCCAATGTAAAATCCGAAATTCTGGATGTTTTGACTGAAATCTATGAGAAGCAAAACGGTGAAAAGGCTAAAGTTGTGGCTTGTCACGCTGGCTTAGAATGTGGGATTCTGGGAGTAAATTATCCTGATATGGATATGATTTCTTTTGGACCAACGATTCAAGGTGCGCATTCACCGGATGAAAGAGCTTCAATTAAATCATCACAAAAATTCTGGAAGTTTGTATTGGAAATCCTAGAAAATATTCCAATGAAATAATCTTTATTTATTAATCTCTTTTAGGACTATTTTTCTTTTCTCTTTTTTCTTCCTTCTTTTCCTTGGCGGTTTTAAGAGGTTCTTTTTTAACGGTTTTCTTTGCGTCTTGACTTTTTGCCATGATATTTATTTTTATTGGATTAAAATCTTTTTTGTATTGTAAAGATAATCTTTTCTTTTGAAATTAAATTGTTTTTTATACTCTAGACTACGTTGTTAATAAGGTTGTAGGGAGAGTAAATACTCATCTCATTCAATATAATTATTTTAAATCTAGGCTCTCCAATTATCTATTTTTAAGCAATTCTCTGATTTTAAATTAGATATAAAATTATTTTTTTTCATTATTGTTTAAAATTAAATTTTTTGTATTATATTTACTTTAAACGTCATTAAAAAAAATTTAATGCCGTTTTTAAAAGAAACCCCAATTCTTTTATTCGTATCCTACATTTTTCATTTAAGTACATTACCTAATTATTACTTTTTAAGCAGCTTTTTTCATCTAGTATCATTTTTTATTCAACATTTTTTTGGTAATTAAATAAAATTAGACATGGAAGTAACTCACATTAGTTCAGAATTTTGTCCAAATTCAAAAGCAGGTTTTCTTGGAGATGTATTGGAAACTTTACCCAAAATTCAAAATGTATTAGGACATAATACATCAGTTATTATGCCTTTGTATCATAAGGAATATAGTATAGAAAGATCTTTAAAAAATATTTTTAAAGGAACTGTGGTTTTAGATAGATTGAAATTTCCGTTTTCAATTTATCAAGAATCCTCAGGTATATTAGGCTATGATTTGTTTTTAGTTTCTATTCCGGGTTTATTTGATAGTAATAAAATATATACTTACAATGATGACACTGAAAGAGTATTAGCTTTTCAATTTGCTATATTAGATTGGTTCTTATCAAAAGAAACAATTCCTGAAATAATTCATTGCCATGATCACCAATCATTTTTAATTCCATTTTTAATTACCCAAGTGTACAAATATGAAAAATTAAAAAACATCCCAACCATAATTACGATTCATGATGAAATATTTCAAGGGCAGTTTGGGTTTGATAAAATTCACTATTTTCCGGAATTCAACCTTGATGCTATAAAGATGTTAGTTTTTGAAAATTGTATAAATCCAATGGTTTCAGCAGTCAAATGTTCTTCTATGATTGCGCCTATATCTCAGTCCTATTTAAATGAACCACTAACCAACTCTTATTTAGTAGGGTATTTATTAAAATCATTTGAAAAAAAATATTCTAAAATTTTAAATCCAATAGCTGCTGGTTTTTTGAATCAGGACTTGAAAAAGGATTCCCATAAAAAGATTAGAATACCAAATAGACATTTAGTAAAACCAGCAGAATTAGTTAATTATCCTTTTTAAATTAATTGTTCTGCTCAGCCATTTACAGACAGATAATTTCTGAATAATAGCACACAAGTTCCGTTAGCTATTAAACTTTCTGCACTCTTGTACTTCATTTCTTGTGTTTGACCATTCACTACATTTTGTAGGGTTACCGTGTCATTGCAACTAATTTTAGGCACTGAAAATCAATTCTAAATTAAATAAAAGCATTTGCTAACATCGTGTAAATACTTTGAAATCTGTTTTTAAATAAGTCTTTTTCAACAAAAAAATCCCCAACTACTTTCGTAATTGAGGATTGAATTGTTTTGATTGTAAATGGATTATTTTTTTTTTTAAAAACAAAATTAATCCCAATACGCAAACTAATAAAACTGAAAATGCTGCTAAGAACATAGTAAAATCACGGATGTTTTTGCCTGCCCAATCCATGAACAAAAATTTATGAAGGAAGGCAAACGAATAGCCCTCGATTATATCCGATTTTTCAGTAACGGAAGCCAGTCTTGAAGTGGCAGTTTCAATGAAGTAAGTTGTTTTTTCCGGTGTGTCAAAGGCCAATTTTACAACTGGCAAACGTTTGTTGACAAAGCCATATTCTCTGCTTTCAAATTCTGTCAAAACTTTGGTTTCCAATAAGGTCGTATCTTCTAAACTTGTTTTTTCCGTTGCAACTTCATCCATCTCGCAACAAGCGGCTTTTGAACCTCCGTCACTGAAATAATAAGCCAAGAATTTGGCGTATTCCAAATCAAGATTTGTTGCGATTTTGTTTGTAGCTGCATTGATATAAAGGATTTCCGATTTTGGGTTTTCTTTTTTGCCCCATTTGGATTTCGAATCCGTTTTGGGCTTGTTGTACTTTTTATTTTTGGCTAAAGCCAATTGACATCGATAGTAAACGCTGTCATTTAAGGCAATGATGCTCGTGTTTTCCAATCGATTCCAATCTAATGCAAGAGCGTTGTTTGGCGTTTGGATATCTTTGGTTTCAAAAACGGGTTCATACACCATTTTATCTAAGGTATAAGGTTTCCATTTTGTAGTGGCATGATAAGCACCGCTAAAGGCAAAAGTCAAAGTAAACAATGAAACCCAGATTCCGATTTGGCGGTGGTATTTTCGGAGTCCTTTCTTGGGAGTCAAACTATCCGTTTTTCTGAATTGTCTCCAAAACAGTCCGTAGATTAGGATGCCACTTATTGCAGAAAAAAAGATGATGGAAAGGAACAAAAACATCACGACAATGCGAATACTGTTGTTGCTAATCCAATCGATGAAAGCCCAATTGTGGAAAGTGTCGAAAAACCAGATAAAAGCTTGTATTGATTTTGGGTTGTAAGTGGCTAATTTGCTCGAAGCCGTTTCTAAATAGACTTCCATTGCATCCGGGCGATTGAAACTGGTTTTGTAAACAGGCAAATAGCGGTTGACGTACTTGTATTGCGAAGTGAATTCGGTTAGAATTTCGGTTTTTTCAATCGCAGTTTTTTGATCGTCCAAGAAATAACGGGAAAGCCAATGAGCGTACTTTTGGTCTCCATTTTCAAGTTTCTTGGAATCGAAAGTGTTGAAATATTCCAGTTCGTCTTTTGTAGTTTTTACTTGGTAAAAAGTCGCATTGTCAAACGAAACAATCCTGAAATTCTTGAATTCGGCTATGTTATTTTTTTGCAAAACTTCCTGAATGGAAAGCGTCAATTGGAATTTTTCAATTGGTTTTGCTACTAGAAATTCATTAGCAATTGTAGGCTTGAAAAAATGCGCCATAAAAGGATGCATTAAACCAGAAAGACACCAAAAAATAACCGGAATTATAGTTATGATTCCTAATGTACGGTGCCATTTATACATATTTTGTTTGATTTTCTTAACCAGCTTTGAATCCTTCTTTTTGGCTTTTAAGCTCTCGTTTTCTTTTTCCATAATTGTTTTTATTTGTTAAAGGCACACCTAATATCGTTGTGCCTTTTATTAAATAATTTATTTTTTCAATGAAAGATTGTACTGTAAACCAATCAGAAATGTTCTTGGAGCTGCCGCTGTGAAGGTAGGTGCCGAAGTACTTAAATTTCCTCTTGTTACATTATAAGCATAAAGTTTATCAGTCAAATTGTTTATGTTGCCATAAAACTCAATGCTTTTGTATTTGTATCCAATTTTGAAATTAAATATATCATACCCTTTATATTTAATGGTATTAATTTGGTCTTGGTAATAGCTTCCTATAGTTTGCCATTCTATCGAACTTCTAAAGTTAGACAATCCTTTTGGATAATAACTCACTTCTGAATTTCCTGTCCATTTAGGAGCGGATGACATTTCGAATCCATTTAGATTTTTAATTGGATCTGTTGGTTTTGTTGAAAGAACAAAATCAATATACTTGTGTTGTGCTGTTGTTCCGCCTATTCTAATTACCCATTCTTGAGATGGTTTGTAATTGATTCCAAACTCAATTCCTTTATGTCTAGTTTTCCCTGCAGATTGATAATCGGTTGAACTATCGGGCTGTTTGATGCTTAATAATTCGTTTTTCCCTTCCATATAATATAAGGAATAATCGATGTAAAGTTTGTTTTTCAATAATGAAATCCATCCGCCAACTTCGTAGTTTTCGAAAGTGGCAGGTGCTAAATTGTAATAAAACTGAGCTGAAACTCCTGTTGTTCCAACTGTTCCTGGTTTAGCAACATAAATAGAAGTAATTCCCGGAGGTGCAAATCCTTGAGAATAATTTCCATAAAATCCAATATATTTTGTTGGATTAAAGTTGGCTCCAGCTTTAAACGTTGCTTTATCATATATATTTGCTCCAGTCGAATTGTCTATAGCATTGTTGTAATTTACTTTCATATTATCATAACGTAACCCAGTTGTAATGGTCAAATTAGTTGCAGGTTTGAAACTTAATTGTGTAAATTCAGCTGAGTTATAAATGTCGGCAGTATAGTTTGCCAGTTTTACATCTGGACGTTCGGCAATTATTTGGTAATTATTTACGGTTAATCCACCTGGGTTCAAATTAGCTGTTAAATCAACTTGGTATGCCCAATACGTAACGGGTGAAAAATCATAAGTCAATCCTGCAACCAATTTAGTATCTAAAAAATTGAATTTTTGGGTGTGTTGTATTACGGTTCCGTAACTTTTAAAATTACTTGAATTCACTTGCCCCTTAGCGGTAGCCGAACCACTAGTCCATTTTATGCTGTACGAAGGATTTTGGCCTAATTTATTGTCTCTATAATAAGCTGTTAATGATGAACTTACATTTTCATTCCAATCGTGTTCTAAAGTAATTTTTGTTCGTAGAGCTTCGTTTTTTCTATACGTAAAGTCAGTTGTGCTTTTGTAAGTTCTATTATTAAAAGCATCCTCATTTACACTTCCACTCATGTCCGAATAGTATTTTCCGTACATGGTGTTGCATATCAAACGCGTTTTTGAGTTGATGTTATAATCAATTCTAGCGTTGATATTATCTTTTTTGTAATCAGAAAAATTCATCCAAGAATTTTTTTGGTCACTTGAAATTCCTGCAATATGAAATCCAATTTTTCCAATTGTTACTCCACCAGCAGCTTGAATTCTTCTATAACCCCATTGATCGGCTTGAATTCCAAATTTGAATTCAGGATCTATTGATGGTTTTAGCGAAATTAAATTGACAATTCCACCCACAGCTTCTGGTCCGTATAAAGAGGAAACAGGTCCTTTGACTACCTCAATACTTTGAAGATTAAACTGATTGATTTCTAACAAAGCATTATGATTAAAAATTCCAATTGGGCGAATTGGTAGTCCGTCTTCTAAATATAAATAGTAAGCATTTGTTGTCATTGGCTGACGAATAGACATCATGTTTTGTTCGTTTCCTAAGTTTACGTTCAATACACCAGGTATTTTGTTTGCTAATTCATAAAGTGATGTCGCTTTTGTTTCATCGATTATTTTTGAAGTTAATTTGCTGATGGCTACAGGAGTTTCTTTACGTAAAGTAGCGGTTCTATTGGCTGTAACAAATACTTCATCAAGATTTTCAACTTTCGTACTGTCTTTTGGAGTTTTGTTGTTTGTCTTTTGTTTTACATTATTTTGTGCAAAAGCGAATTGTCCTATTATTAATAGGATAAGGAATATTTTTTTCATTTTATGTAAAGTATAATAATAGTTAAGGCCTCATCGGCTTAGTGCCAATGAAAAATTTCATTTCAATTGTTTTGAAATAGGAAACTAATGATATAATTATACGAGTGGTGGGCGGAAAATTCCTAATTGGGTGGATTTTGGTTTTTCGCAGAGATAAAAAACCAGAATTCTTGTTTTCTTAATTGAAAGAATTGTAGGAAGATGATGTTCTGAATTAGAGGGAATGTAGACTAATTCTTGTTTTTCTTTTAAATTTTCGGTTTCGTGTTTTTCTTTTTCAGCTTCTTTTTTGAGTTGTTTGGATAAAAAACATTGTCCATTACATTTGTTTTTTTTCATTTCTCTTTGAACACATAAATTTTTTGCAATCTCTTCTTGATGAACCTTAAAATTCAAATAAATGATAACATTGCCTAACGAAGGTATCAGCAAAAGATTAGAAATTACTATGGAATATAAGATTTTCAAAAGGCAATGTGCATTTTTTATGATTGCAAAATTAAACTAATATTATGTTAAAAAAAATGATAATTGTCATATCATAAAAAATCCTCAATTACTTTCGATATTGAGGATTTAATTATTTAATCAAATTTTTATTAAGAAACTATAACCCAAGTTCCGTTAGCTATTAAACTTTCGGCTTTCTTGTACTTCATTTCTTGTGTTTGTCCATTGGCTACATTTTGTATGGTTACCGTGTCATTGCGATTAATTTTTGGTTGATCTCGAACAATGGTTTCCGTAACCTGACGTTGTTGCGTTTGCCCTGATTCTTTATTAGCACTTTCGCTAGAAACACTTTCGTCTTTACTGGTTTTGTAGTTTTCTTTTTTACGAACATCTTTTGCTTCCAGAATTGTTGGTGCAGTTTGTTGTGGTAAATCGCCTTTAAACAAGAACGAAATCACTTCTTTATTGATGCCGTTCAACATGGAACTAAATAACTTGAAAGCTTCAAATTTATAAATAAGCAATGGATCCTTTTGTTCATGAACAGCCAATTGAACCGACTGCTTCAACTCGTCCATTTTGCGTAAATGTTTCTTCCAAGCTTCATCCACGATGGTCAAAGTAATGTTTTTCTCGAAATCGGCAACCAATTGATTCCCTTTAGATTCGTAAGCGCGTTTCAAATCAGTTACCACATTCAGCGATTTTATTCCGTCCGTAAATGGAACTATAATACGCTCGAAATGATTATTTTTATCTTCATAAACATTGCTGATAATAGGATATGCTTCTCTTGCGCTGCGTTCGGTTTTTTCGGTATAAAATATCAAAGCAGATTTATATACTTTCCCAGTCAATTCTATATCGGACAATTTACTGAAATCACTTTCTGAAACTGGGGAAGTGATAGAAAAATAGCGAATCAATTCGAATTCGAAGTTTTTAAAATCGTTTGTTCCTTTATTATCACACACGATTAAATCGCAAGTATCATACAACATATTGGCAATATCTAATTTCAATCGTTCCCCAAACAAAGCGTGACGACGGCGTTTGTATACAACCTCTCGTTGCGCATTCATTACATCATCATATTCTAACAATCGCTTACGAACGCCAAAATTATTTTCTTCTACTTTTTTCTGAGCTCTTTCGATAGATTTGGTCATCATCGAATGTTGTATTACTTCGCCTTCTTCCAATCCCATTCTGTCCATCACTTTCGCGACTCTTTCGGAACCAAACAAACGCATCAAATTGTCTTCAAGAGAAACATAAAATTGGGAACTTCCCGGATCTCCTTGACGCCCAGCACGACCACGTAATTGGCGGTCCACACGACGAGAATCGTGACGTTCCGTACCAACGATAGCTAAACCTCCCACGGCTTTTACTTCAGCGGATAATTTAATATCCGTTCCACGACCCGCCATATTAGTTGCAATGGTTACAACTCCAGGCTTTCCTGCTTCTTCCACAATTTGCGCTTCTTGTTTGTGCATTTTAGCATTCAAAACGTTATGGGCAACACCCCGCATTTTCAACATTCGACTCAATAATTCCGAAATTTCAACTGAAGTTGTACCAATTAATACGGGTCTTCCAGCTTTTGATAACTCGGTTACATCCTCGATTACGGCATTAAATTTTTCACGAGTGGTTTTATAGATAAAATCTTCTTTGTCTTTTCGGATCATCGGTCTGTTGGTAGGGATTTCTACCACATCCAATTTGTATATTTGCCATAACTCGCCAGCTTCTGTAACTGCAGTTCCGGTCATGCCCCCCAATTTACTATACATTCTGAAATAATTCTGCAAAGTAACCGTTGCGAAAGTTTGGGTTGCGTCTTCAATTTTAACGCTTTCTTTGGCTTCAATTGCTTGGTGTAAACCATCAGAATAACGACGACCGTCCATAATACGACCCGTTTGCTCATCGACAATCATAATTTTGTTGTCCATGATTACGTATTCGACATCTTTTTCGAAAAGGGTATAGGCTTTTAGTAATTGTGTCAAAGTGTGAATACGCTCACTCTTGATACCAAAATCTTGAAATAATTCTTCTTTTTCCTCTGCTTCTGTATCTTTATCTATTTTTTTCTTTTCGATACGTGCAATTTCTGTTCCAATGTCTGGAAGTACAAAAAAATCACTATCGGTATCTCCCGAAAGGAATTTAATTCCGTTATCTGTTAGTTCTACTTGGTTGTTTTTTTCTTCGATTACAAAATACAGGGCTTCATCCACTTTTGGCATTTCGCGATTGTTGTCTTGCATGTACTGGTTTTCAGTTTTTTGAAGCAGTTGTTTGATACCTTCTTCACTCAAAAACTTAATTAAGGCTTTGTTTTTAGGGAGACTTCTGAAAGCTCTCAATAATAAAAAACCACCTTCTTTGGCATTACCTTCCTTGATTAATTTTTTAGCGTCTGATAAAAATCCGTTAGCCAATTGTCTCTGTAAACTTACCAAGTTTTCGATTTTTGGTTTCAACTCGTTAAATTCATGACGATCTCCTTGTGGCACAGGACCTGATATAATCAATGGAGTTCTGGCATCGTCAATCAACACTGAATCGACCTCATCGACAATGGCATAATTGTGTTTTCGTTGTACCAAATCCTCTGGCGAATGCGCCATATTATCTCTCAAATAATCAAAACCAAACTCGTTGTTTGTTCCATAAGTGATGTCAGAATCGTATGCTTTTTTTCTGCCTTCTGAATTGGGTTGATGATTGTCGATACAATCCACAGTCAATCCATGAAATTCGAATAAAGGCGCTTTCCAGGTACTATCCCGTTTGGCTAAATAGTCATTTACGGTTACTAAATGTACTCCGTTTCCAGTTAAAGCATTCAAATAAAGAGGTAGAGTAGCCACTAATGTTTTTCCTTCACCAGTTTGCATTTCGGCAATTTTACCTTCATGCAACACCATTCCGCCTATCAACTGGACGTCATAATGAATCATATCCCAAGTGATTTGCTTTCCTGCCGCATTCCAAGAATTTGCCCAAATGGCATTCTCTCCATCTAATGTGATATAGCTTTTCGTAGCTGAAAGTTCACGGTCTTTAGCCGATGCGGTTACTTGTATATTGGTATTTTCTTTAAATCGTCTCGCCGTTTCTTTTACTACTGCAAAAGCTTCAGGAAGAATTTCTATCAACGTTTTTTCCGAAATATCGTAAGCTTCTTTTTCCAAGGCATCCATAGCCAAGTATAAATCTTCACGTTTGTCGATATCTTCAACATTTTCAGTTTCTAGTTGAATGGAAACAATTTTAGCATCTTTCTCCGAACGTGCTTGTTTTATTTTTTCTTTAAAAAAGTCCGTCCTAGCACGAAGTTCGTCATTTGATAATGCAGCAAGACCGCTTTCAAACGTTTTAATTTTGGTTAAATAAGGTTGTAAAGCCTTAACGTCTTTTTGCGATTTATCGCCTACAAAGGCTTTGATGATGCTATTTATGAAACTCATATTGTGTTTGTATTTCTAATTATAAAAGTGCGTAAATTTAAACAAAAAAAAAGCCTCTTTTGAGACTTTTTTTTTGATATTTTTTAATATTCATCCTCATTCCAAAGATAATCTTCGTCAGTAGGATAATCTGGCCATATTTCTTCCATTGATTCGTATACCTCACCTTCATCCTCTATAGATTGTAGGTTTTCCACTACTTCTAATGGGGCTCCAGCTCTAATAGCGTAGTCGATAAGTTCATCTTTGTTAGCAGGCCACGGTGCATCGCTTAGATAGGATGCTAATTCTAAAGTCCAATACATCTTTTGTCTGTTTAGTTTTGTGCAAAAATAAATTTTTTACTGAAAAAGACAAGTAAAAATTCATTTATTTTTAAATAAAGTTAAGAACGTTTTATTGATTGCTGATTTTTGATTTCGAATTAACGATTTTTAAATCTGAAATCTTACTTTCTCGGAATCCATTTTACTTCGTCAGCGTTTAAATCATTTGACAACTTTCGTGCCAACACAAAAAGATAGTCAGAAAGGCGATTTAAGTACATAATTACAATTTCGGCAACGGGTTCGTTGTGGTCTAAATGCACGGCCATACGTTCTGCGCGACGACAAACACATCGTGCAATATGACAATATGACACCGTGGTGTGTCCGCCCGGTAAAACAAAATGAGTCATTGGCATAAGTGCTTCTTCCATAGTGTCAATTTCGTTTTCGAGTAATTCGATATCACTATCTATAATCCCTAGTTTTTGTAAACGTAATTCTCCGTTTTTCTTCACTTCTTTTTCAGGTGGAGTGGCAAGAATGGCGCCAATAGTAAACAATCGATCTTGAATTTCTATTAGGATTTTTTTATAATGTGGATTCATTTCTTGATCTCGAATTAACCCAATATGGGAATTCAACTCATCTACCGTTCCGTAACTTTCAATTCGAATGTGGTCTTTTGGAACTCGGGTTCCGCCAAAAAGTGATGTGGTGCCTTTATCACCGGTCTTAGTGTATATTTTCATTTAATTGTAATTGTATCGCTTTCAATTATTCCATCTCGCAGCCGAATAATTCTGTTAGCATAGGCAGCGATTTCTTCTTCGTGGGTGACCACAATTATGGTATTCCCTTTATCGTGAATTTCTTTCAAAAGCTTCATGATTTCTTCGGAAGTTTTACTGTCCAAATTTCCTGTGGGTTCATCAGCAAGAATGATGGAAGGCTTGTTGACCAAGGCTCTGGCTATTGCTACTCTTTGCCTTTGTCCTCCCGAAAGCTGATTGGGTTGAAAATCCATTCGGTCTCCTAAACTTACTTCTTGCAAAACTTTGGTCGCTCTTGCTCTTCTTTCTGATTTGGAATAACCAGCATAAATCATGGGTAAAGCTACATTGTCGAGTGCAGTGGTTCTTGGTAAAAGGTTGAAAGTTTGAAAAACAAAGCCTATTTCCTTGTTTCGAATTTTGGCCAATTCATTATCGCTCATCTGACTAACGTCTTTTCCATTTAAAATATAATTTCCCGAAGTAGGTGTATCTAAACAACCCAAGAGGTTCATTAACGTTGATTTTCCGGAACCAGAAGGTCCCATAAGGGCTACGTATTCGCCTTTGTTTATTTCTAAATCAATCCCTTTTAGCACGTAAACAATTTCATTTCCAAGAACAAAATCTCGTTTGATGTTGGTTATTTTGATTAGTGGCTTCATTAGATTTCAGAATGTAGATTAAGGATTTTTATTTCAGATTTTAAAAGTACAAAATTGATTTTTATAATAGTGGATTGAAATCCATTTTCGTTTCAATAACTTATTTAAACTCGAATCACAAAATGCTCTTTTTCTTGTTCTTTTCTAAAGAAAACCAATCCCCATTGAAAAATATCTATGGTGACAGTCACTTTTGGATGCGTTTTGATTATTTCCCAGGCTTCTCCCATTTCTGCTGACCAATATATATCATCGAAAATCCAAACTGTTTCATTGGTAATTGTTGGTAATAAAATTTCAAAATAATCCAAGGTGGCTTTTTTGGAATGGTTGCCGTCGAAGAAAATTAGGTCTTGGGTCTTGGGTCTTGAGTCTTGGGTTTTGAAGTAATTATTGAATTCGGTTACAACAGAATTAATATTAGTTAAGCCAATTTTACCAAATTGATCCTGAGCGATTTTGGCTGTTTCCGGACAACCTTCTAATGTTGTAATTGTAGCTTTTGGATTTCCTAAGGCTAGGGCGGAAGTAGCTAATCCTAATGAAGTTCCAATTTCAAAAACACTTTCTGGCTGAAAATAATTTGTAATTCGGAATAGTAATTCAGCATGTTTTTGGGTGATTCCAGCGGTTTTGGCAATCTTTGAGATTTGTCTTGAATTGGATTTGAAAACTTTTGAACCAGCTCCAAAATCAGTTACTTCAATTGTGTTTTTGTTTTCTAAAAGTGAATTTCGATAGTTTTTTAGAACTTGATATTCGGGTTTTGGTTTTCGGTCATAAAAACATTTGGTTACCAAATGAAACACAAATGGCGAATGCACTGCGTGTTCGTTTTTGGAGTTCCAAAGGAATTTGAGGTAGGATTTTATTTGGAATAACATAAAAAGTTACAAATAGGAGTGCGAAGATAATAAGATAATAGTCCAATGTCCAATATCTTAAAGTCAAAAGTTGCAAAATTTGCAAATTTTAGAAGGTATTGCGAGGACTTTCGACTTTATGACTTGAATCCGCCAAACAATAAATTTAAGAAATAAAAAAACCACAACTAGTTGTGGTTTTTTATGGGTTAACACCTTCTTACAAAATACGAATTTTTTTGGTTTTGTCAGAACATGATGTCTTTTGGGTGAGTTAATTGGATTGTTCTTGGTATTCCATGGTGTAGTCTTGAGAGTGAACTCTAAATACTCCATTGTCAAACAATTGCATAATTACTTTATTTCCGTCTTCTGAATTGGTTGTGATATATCTGTATTTAAGACCGTCTTTTGAAATGCCTTCTTTGATAGTTCCTGTTTTATAATATCTTTCTGCAGTTTCGGAAGAGTCAAAATAAAATACGATATCTCCTTTGTCATTGCCGCTAAAGATGACTTTTAGGTTTATTTCTTCTAATTTTCCGATTTCATTATTTATTCTATCTTTTTTTAATACATGATCGTAATGTTTTACAAATGTTTGAGCATTCATCGATGTTCCAATAGAGAAAACAAGTAAGGTAAATGATTTTAGTAAGAAAATTTTAGCAGATTTTTTCATGGTTTGTGTGTAATGTTAGTAGTTTAAATTGAAAAATTTCCAGTTTTGGAATCTTGTAAACAATCTTTTATAATTTGCTCCAAATATAAATATTTGTTTTGATACTAGCACGAATTTCCAATAAAAAGGACCATATTATCCGTTTTTTAGTTTAAAGAATAAAATAGCATTCGGTTTGTTATCGTGCTAAATACATCACCATCCATAATGCTACTGTGGAAATGAGGATCCAAAGTACTACACCTTGCAATAATGGTTTTATGCCAACAGATTGTAATACTTTTTTTGATAGTCCACAGCCAATTAAAAAAAGCGTCACCGTGAGTCCTGCTTTGGCAATTGCCACCAAATAACTACTGTATTCTTGCACTAAAGTAATATAAGTATTGGCCATCATGGAAAATACAAACAGTCCTATAAAGTAGGGTATTTTTAGTTTACTGTTTTTGTTTTTAAACAATATCATTGATAAAAAAACTACGGGGATAATCCACAAAGCCCTTGCCAATTTTACAGTTGTCGCAATTTCTAATGCTTCAGCACCGTATTTGCTTGCGGCACCCACTACAGAACTAGTGTCGTGTATGGCAATTGCACACCATAAGCCAAACTGATTTTGAGAAAGGTCTAATTGATGTCCAATTAAAGGAAATAAAACCAACGCAATAGAATTTAATATAAAAATGGTACCTAGAGCAACTGAAATCTGTTTTTCCTCCGCTTTTATTACTGGCGAAATAGCCGCAATTGCACTGCCTCCACAAATAGCCGTTCCTGCTGAAATGAGATAGGATGTTTTCCTTTCTATTTTTAGCAACTTGCCCATAAAAAAACCAATAACCAATGTTCCGATAATTGAAATCACGGCAAATAGAATGCCTTCTTTTCCTGCCTTCATTGCATTATTGACATTCATTCCAAATCCCAAACCCACCACCGAAATTTGCAATAAAAGGTGTGTGGCTTTATGGTTGAGGTGCAAATAGGGATGTCCAACAAATTGGGCAATTATCAGGCCCATAAAAAGTGCTATGGGCGGCGTTATAAGCGGCGACAAACAAAATACAAATGCCAATAAAAAAATCACTTCCCTTGTAGTTATTGTTCTGTCTAAAATTTTGTCTTTAGACTGTTTTGGGTTTGTGCCTGATTTTAATTTCTGCATTATTTTTTTGCTGCTATATTTTCTCAAGTTTCTGACTTTGATAAGTGACCAATTTCAGGTAGCTCGTTACTTACGACCTACTTCCTTAGCCCAGTTGCCCCTGAATATTATTTTTTGGTCGTGTATTCTAAAGATAAACTTACCATATTGAACCGAAACACCTGCCGATGCGTTTACAACCCAGCTATTATCTGGGATAGTAAAGAAATTTTCGGATGTAATTGTCTTTTTATCTAGCTGGTCTTTAATTGAAACAGTTGCTTGTGGACCAACTTCCCAGCCAAGATGGGTATTGTAACTTACCTTTAAATCACCCAATAATTTGAATTTTTCATTGGTTTCTATTTTAGTTTTTATGCTAGCTATTTTACCTTCGTTTAAATCTTGTCCTGGAGTAACCTCGATGGTCAATTTTGGCAATTCGAAAGTCGTTTTTGAGGCCAGAATATTAATCGATTCGTTTTTAATAATTGTGTTTTCCTTATCATAAAATTCGAAAGCGAGTTCCATATCTTCTATTCCTACGGGATTAATTGTCAATATATCGGCAAAATATCCCTCACTGCCGATGTTTTTTGAATAGATTATTTTATCAAGAAATTTCACCACCACTTTTTTAACCTCCTCGTCATTATAGAGTTCTAAAGGTATCGTTGTGCTGGTATGCATTGAAATGTTTTTTGGGCTAATAATAAGTCCTTTCATGTAATCACGCATGGCAAACCAAACGGGGCGCGGTGAACCATATTTGTCATTAAAATCGCTGTATCCCCAGAAACCAAACCATTCTTCTGGTTGGTCCAAAGCATGATTATTTTTATCGCCGCCCTTCCACCAGCCGTCGGCATAATAAAATGGGCACATCCCTACAGCGCCTGCATCAATAAGGTCACGGTAATTTGCAATAAGCCCATCGCTTTGTTGTTTTAGAGTATTGCCACCATAACGTCCGTATCCTTTATGCGAAATCGAGTAGCCAAATTCAGTGGTTATGAAGGGTTTGTTGAGTCCGTTCAGTTCATTTAACCCTTTGATGTAATCTTTAAAGCCCATGGTGGCAGACTGGGCTTCATTATGATCGTAACAATTGTATGCATATACATCAAAAAAACTTTCATCCATGTAATCACTAATCATTGCATTTGCCGAAAGTGTTACCGGAATTCCCGGATGTCCTTTGTGAATATTTTCGATTAGAGTTTTCATAAGTTCTACAAACGCCTTTCCAGAAACTTGATGAATATGTTCTGTTTGAGGTTCATTGATAACCAGATAGGAAATTATACAATCGTATTTTTTGGAATACTCGGTAACCTTTTTTACTTTTTCAACACATTCCTTTACAAATGCAGGGTCACCATAATTTTTTTCAGGATTAACATCTATACCCATAATCAGTTTTAGTCCCGATTGCTGTACTAGTTTTAATTGGGCCTCAGAAAATTGACTCCAAGTTCTAATAGTGTTGTATCCTCCTTTCTTGATTACTTTCAAATCGAATTTCAATAAATCAAGATTGTCATTCTGTTGCCCTTCATAAGGATGCTGTCCCGGACGGGCACCAATTTCATATCCGATGGCTTTGATAAAAAACTTATGTCCGTTTAGGTAGTACCAATTATCCTTTAGTTCAATTATAGATTTCTGTTGGGAATAGGCGGAAAAGATGGAAAAAAGGAACAGTATACTTATCAGCGTTAATTTGTTTTTCATGGTTTATAGATATTAGGTTAGTTTAGAGAATCCTGGTCAGGAAAAAAATATTGGTAGCTAAATTAAACTATTATTCAGATTAGCCAAAAGATCCCAATGAAAAACCAAAACAGAGTTTGTTGGCTTTATTGCTCAGTAAAATTATATGTTTTGTGTTTTAGGAAATTTTACAACGGATATTTAAAGGCATATGTTACTGATAATCAGTTATTTTTTTGTTGCGGGGTAAATTTTAAGTATCTTTAAATTAATTAATTTTACAACAATTTAATACGTATAATCATGAAAAAATTAAATATTATTTGGGTAATGGTAATGGCTTTTGTAATAAACATAACGTCAATTTTTGGACAATCGGAATCTAAAAAGAATAAAATTATTGCTGACAGTAATGCAGCAAAGGCGGAGTTTATCGAAAAGGATCCTCTTATGAAAGGCCTTTTTGAAAAAGCGCATGGCTTTGTCATCTTTCCCAATGTTGGCAAGGGGGGATTTGGTATAGGGGCGGCGGCAGGCAATGGGGCTGTATATGAACACAACAAGTTGAGAGGTATGGCTAAGTTGTCACAACTGAGTATAGGATTCCAAGCGGGTGCACAAGCGTATCGGGAGGTAATTTTTTTCGAATCCAAAAGGGAAATGGAACGGTTTAAAGATAGTCGATTCGAATTTTCTGCCCAGGTCTCGGCAGTTGCCGCAACAGAAGGCGCCTCAGCGAATGTAAAGTATACGAATGGAGTATTAGTGTTCACCATGCAGAAGGGGGGACTTATGTATGAGGCATCAATTGGCGGGCAAAAATTTAAGTTCAATAAATTGTAGTGTTTTTTGCTCATTATTTATAACAGACCCGACAGATTTAAAACCTTTCGGGTCTTACAATTCTTCTATTTTTTGTTGTAACTTATCTTTGTGGCTATTACTTGTAGATTTATAATGTAATTCTGCGCTAGCTGTCGATGATACTTTGACGAGTATGGGGTTTCTTTTTAATTTCGATATAACAAGCAGACACTTCATCTATATGTGATTGCATTGTATCTCAATAACGCTTTATCCTTCAATCTTCGCACTCAGTTCAAACCAACGTTCCTCTTTCGCCTCAATTTTAGTGATGATGTTTTCTAATTCTTTGGCTTTAGCCATTACCTCTTTTTCGTCTACTTTTCCATCAGAAAATAATTGTTCAATTTTAGCTTTTTCGATTTCCAAATCCTTAATTTCTCTTTCTATTTTTTGAAATTCCTTTTGCTCGTTGAACGTTAAATTTCCGGTGGGATTGTTTTGTTTCCAGTCTTTCTTTTCGGCCTTGTTGTCTTCTTTTTGCGCCACATCTGCACTGTCTTCGTACGCCCTGAAATCGGAGTAGTTTCCGGGAAAATTTTCTATTTCGCCTTGTCCCCTGAAAACAAATAAATTGTCCACGATTTTATCCATGAAATACCTATCGTGCGAAACGACCAACAAACAACCCGGATAGTCCAAAAGGAAACTTTCTAAAACATTCAAGGTCACGATATCCAAATCATTCGTGGGTTCATCCAGAATCAAAAAGTTCGGATTTTGGATTAAAACGGTACATAGATACAATCGTTTCAATTCGCCACCACTGAGTTTTTCTACAAAATCGTGTTGTTTTTTTCGGTCAAAAAGAAAGCGCTCCAACAGTTGTCCTGCCGAAATAATTTTTCCTTTTGTGAGCGGAATGTATTCACCATATTCCTTGATGATATCAATTACTTTTTGTCCCGGTTTTGGGTTGATGCCACTTTGAGTATAATAGCCCACTTTAATGGTGTCTCCCTTAATCACTTTTCCGCTGTCTAATGGTATGGTTCCGGTAATCAAGTTTAAAAAAGTAGATTTCCCGGTTCCGTTTTTTCCGATGATTCCTATGCGTTCACCCCGTTGAAAATCGAAGCTGAAATTATCCAAAATAACATGGTCTTTGAATTTTTTGGAGACTTTGTGAAGCTCGATAATCTTGCTTCCCATGCGCTCCATATTGATTTCTAGTTCTACAGCGTTTTCCCGTCGGCGGCTTTGGGCTTTTTCTTTAATTATGTAGAAATCATCTTGACGTGATTTGCTTTTGCAAGTTCTGGCTTTGGGTTGGCGACGCATCCATTCGAGTTCTTTGACAAACAAGTTTTGGGCTTTGTCCACACTCGAATTTTCGGAAGCAATGCGCTCTTCTTTTTTCTCTAAATAATAAGAATAATTGCCTTTATATTGATAAATTTTTCCATTGTCGAGTTCTATGATTTCGTTACAAACTCGCTCTAGAAAGAAACGGTCGTGTGTAACCATAAACAGGGTGATATTTTCTTTGGTAAAATAGCTTTCTAGCCATTCAATCATCTCCAAGTCTAAATGATTCGTGGGTTCATCCAGAATCAACAAGTCGGGACGATTGATCAAAATAATGGCGAGAGACAATCTTTTTTTCTGTCCGCCCGAAAGGTTTTTTACTTTCAATTTAAAGTCTTCTAACTTCAATTTGAATAAAATTTGCTTGTATTGGGTTTCAAAATCCCAGGCATTGTGTTGGTCCATTCCGTCGAAAGCTTTTTGGTATGCTTCTTCATCTTCAGGATTTTCCAATGCTTTTTCGTATGCCTCAATCACCTTCAAACTCTCGTTGTCCGAGGCGAAAATACTTTCCTCAATAGTTAACTCGTCTTGTAATTTATTGTTTTGCGACAAAAAAGCCATTCGAATACTTTTTCGAAGTATTACTTGCCCAGTATCAGGCTCGTCAAAACCATTAATGATGTTCATTATGGTCGTTTTTCCAGAACCATTCTTGGCTATAAAAGCAATTTTTTGGTCTTTGTTAATCCCGAAAGAAATGTTTTCAAAAAGGCTACGCTCTCCAAAAGATTTCGAAATATTTTCTACTGATAAGTAATTCACAAGTGTAATTTTTTGCAAAAGTAAGTCATTGCAAGGCACGAAGCAATCTTTTGTTTTTTCCGCTTCTTGAAATTATTTTGTACATTTGAATTCTAAAATTGTTTATCATGAGCAAGCCCAAAAAACATAGCATTATTAAAAAAACGAATCTTGTTCAAGAGCAACCAATTGAATATAAATCTAAATCTGAGATTATTCGGGAGGATGTTATGTCAGAATTATTAGAAAAACTGATAAAAAAAGGAATTGAACAGTGCGATAGAGGCGAAACTACACCACATACCCAAGTTATGGCTGAAATGAAAATAAAGCATAATTTGAAATTTTGATGTTAGATATTTATTGGTCCTTTTTATCTAAAATTACATTTTCTGAGGAAATTTATTTTATTTTAAGAAAATGGAATCAAACCGAAGTTGATAAATTTTCAGAATTGGTTTATGACTCTTTGGAAAAATTATCTAAAAATCCCGAAATCGGAATTTTCAATTCAAAATTCAATTGTTTTTCAATCGTTATTTCAAAACAAACTACCTTATTTTATAAAATTTTAGAATCTGAAAAAAAAGTAGCACTTATTTTATTTTGGAACAATAAACAAAATCCGGCTTATCTTAAAAAAATGTTGCACGAATCGTATTAAATTATTTTATGCAACTATCCATCATCATTCTCAATTATAATGTACGCTATTTTCTGGAGCAATGTGTTCTAAGTGTCGAAAATGCTATAAAAAACAATGACGCAGAAATCATTGTCATCGATAATAATTCTTCCGACGACAGTTGTGCCATGATGAAACAGCGTTTTCCTGACGTCAAATTAATCGAAAACAAGGAAAATTTGGGTTTCCCAAAAGGGAATAATATTGGAGTTGCTCAAGCTAAAGGCGAATATATTTGCATTCTCAACCCCGATACAGTTGTTTCCGAAGATACATTTATGAAAGTGTTGGCTTTTGCCAAAAAGCAATCCCATTTAGGAATTGTGGGCGTAAAACTCATCGACGGAACGGGTAATTTTCTACCCGAAAGTAAACGGGGTATTCCAACACCTTGGGTGGCTTTTACCAAAATTACGGGCTTGTATAAAATTTTTCCTAAATCAATAATCTTTGGGAAATATTACGCCCAACATCTATTTGAAAATGAAACCGGAAAAGTCGATATCCTTGTTGGCGCTTTTATGGTTATGAAATGGGATTTGTATAATGAAATCGGCGGTTTTGACGAGAATTGTTTTATGTATTCGGATGATATTGATTTGTCCTATATGGCTCTTAAAAAAGGAAAATCGAACTATTATTTTCACGAAACTTCGGTCATACATTATAAGGGAGAAAGCACAGTTAAGGATGGGACTTACATGAAACGCTTTCAGGAAGCAATGAATTTCTTCTATAAAAAGCATTTTAAGGTTTCTTTTTTCTTCTCTTTTTTTATGAAAACAGGAATATTGTTTTTTTCCTTGGTTAAAATGTTTCAAGGGACTCCGAAACAGAAAGTAACTCCGCAAAATTATATTTTAGTTTCCGAAGACGAACTTTTAAGAGAAGAATTGCAAAATAAATTAAGAAATCCAATACAACTCCAAAAGACATCGCAGCTAGTTTTGGAAAATAAAAATTCGGAGATTATTTTTGATCAAAATCATACTAGTTTTAAGGCTATAATCTCAGCTTTTGAAATTAATAAGAATAAGGGATTTACTTTTAAAATTCTTCCTAAAGCCTCTCGTTTTTTGATTGGGAGCGATAGTAGTTTCGATCGAGGAGAAGTAATCAATTTTTAGAAATTGCAATTTTAGAATTCAGGGATATTTGTCCAATTCGAAGTTAAAACTAAAAATAATCACTATTTTTGCAAGTTGAAAAACAAAACCAACTTCATAGGTAAAAATATGGCAAGATTTGAATTGAAGCTTCCTAAAATGGGAGAGAGTGTTGCTGAAGCAACCATTACAAATTGGCTGAAACAAATTGGCGACAAAATTGAAGCCGATCAAACTGTAGTGGAAATTGCTACCGATAAAGTGGATAGTGAAGTACCAAGCGAAGTTTCAGGTATTTTAGTTGAGCAATTGTTTGCTAAAGGTGATTTGGTTCAAGTAGGACAAGCTTTTGCGATTATTGAAACGGAAGGCGAAGATGTCGCCGAAAATAAACTACAAGCAGTTGAAGTTCCGGTTGAAGTCGCAACAACCGAAAAAAATATAGAAGTTGCCAAGGAATCCTTGAGTTCTTCAAAAAACATATCTGATTCGGATAAATTTTTCTCTCCGTTGGTAAAAAATATTGCCAAAGAGGAAGGTATTTCCCTTTCCGAATTAGAATCTATAAATGGAACAGGTAAAAACGGAAGGGTTACCAAAGATGATATATTAGATTTTGTTGCCCAAAAGCAAATCAACCCAAAATCTAAGAACCAAGAAATAAATATATCACAAACACCTATTTCTGTAAATGGCGGTGATGAAATCATCGAAATGGACCGAATGCGCAAGTTGATTTCCGGCTATATGGTAGCTTCGATTCAAACTGCTGCGCACGTGCATTCTTTTATAGAGGTTGATGTGACTAATATTGTAAAATGGAGGGAAAAAGTAAAATCCGCTTTTGAAAAAAGAGAAGGCGAAAAGCTTACGTATACTCCCATTTTTATGGAGGCTGTTGCCAAAGCATTAAAAGATTATCCTATGATGAATATTTCTATCGATGGAGATTACATTATCAAAAAGAAAAACATCAATCTTGGAATGGCGGCGTCTTTACCGAATGGTAATCTGATTGTTCCAGTTATAAAAAATGCAGATCAATTGAATTTGGTAGGAATGGCCAAAGCTGTAAATGACTTAGGAAACCGCGCCAAAACAGGAAAGCTTAAACCAGATGATACCCAGGGCGGAACTTACACGGTTACTAATGTGGGAACTTTTGGAAGTGTTTTCGGAACACCAATTATCAATCAGCCACAAGTTGGAATATTAGCACTTGGAGTCATTCGCAAAGTCCCAGCCGTAATCGAAACTCCTGAAGGTGATTTTATTGGCATTCGCCAAAAAATGTTCCTTTCGCACAGTTATGATCATCGCCTAGTTGATGGTGCACTTGGTGGAAATTTTGTAAAACGTGTTGCAGATTATCTTGAAGCATTTGACGTGGACAGCGATTTTTAATTTTTCACAGTTGTAATAATATTCGAAACCCAACCACTTTATAAACGGATTGGGTTTTTGATTTTTTTGAACAAAACTTTTTTAATAATCGACAAATGGTAACTCCAACAACTATATATTTGTCGAATTAAAATTTATAAATGGAACTTAAACTTAACAAACCAATTTGTTTTTTCGACCTAGAAACCACTGGGATTGACGTAGCCAAAGATCGAATTGTTGAAATTGCAATTTTCAAAGTCTTTCCTAACGGCAATAAAGAAAGCAAAACTTGGTTGGTTAATCCAACTATTTCAATTCCTGCACAATCCACCGCAATCCATGGGATTAGTAATGAAAAAGTAGCTAATGAACCAACATTCAGTGAATTGGCTTCTCAGGTTTATAATATGATAAAGGATTCGGATTTAGCGGGTTACAATTCAGATCGTTTTGATATTCCATTATTAGCAGAAGAATTGCTTCGTGCGGGAGTGGATTTTGATATGAAAAGCAGAGTTTCAGTTGATGTTCAAACTATTTTTCACAAAAAGGAAGAACGAACATTAAGTGCTGCATTAAAGTTTTATTGCGGTCAAAGTCTTGAAAATGCGCATTCTGCTGAAGCCGATACGATGGCTACTTATGAGATTATGAAAGCACAATTAGATCGGTATCCAGATTTAGAAAACGACATGAAATCCTTATCTGAATATACAACCAGAAAGCGTTTGGCTGATTTTGCTGGGATGATCGCATTTGATGAAGATGAAGATGAAATTTTTGCTTTTGGAAAACATAAAGGAGTTAAAGTGAATAAAGTTTTGGATACCGAACCTGGGTATTATAGTTGGATTCAAAATGCTGATTTCCCGCTTTATACAAAGAAAGTGTTGACGGCAATTAAACTTAGAAAACTGAATACAAAATAGGTAAAATCTAAACCAAATGAAAATCATCTGTATTGGTAGGAATTACGTCAGCCATATTGAGGAATTGCAAAACGAAAGACCAATAGAACCGGTTATTTTTATGAAACCCGATTCGGCAGTTTTACTAAAGCAACACCCTTTTGTAATTCCTGAATTCTCGAAGGATATTCATCACGAAATAGAGTTAATTGTAAAAATAAGCAAAGTTGGAAAACATATTGATACCAAGTTTGCCCATAAATATTATGATGAAATTAGTGTGGGAATAGATTTTACCGCGCGAGACATACAAGATCAATTAAAATTGAAAGGGTTACCTTGGGAAAAAGCAAAATCCTTTGACGGCTCGGCAGTAATTGGTGAATTTTTATCCAAAAAACAATTTAATTCCCTAGAAAATATTACATTTGAATTGACTAATAATAATAGAACAGTCCAAAAAGGCAATGCCAGTCTCATGTTCTGGAAAATTGACGAACTCATTTCTTTTGTTTCACAATATTTTACTTTAAAAATAGGTGATATTATTTTTACTGGAACTCCAGAAGGTGTTGCGGTTGTAAAGCCGGAAGATTTTTTGGAAGGGTTTTTAGAAGGAAATAAACTATTTAGTGTAAAAATAAAATAATGGCATTACATTACAATTTAGCAAAGGTGTATGCAATTTCTGATAATGATCCAGAATTTGTAAATCAAATTTTATCTTTATTTGTTTCGGAAATCCCCGAAGATTTACTAGAGATCAAAGAAGGAATTAAAAACAAAGATCATAAACATGCGTATGCTTATGTGCACAAATTAAAGCCAAGTCTGGACTTACTAGGGTTAAATATAGCTTTCGAGGAAATTCTTGAAATTGAATCTTGGGCTCAGGCTAAAGGAGAAAAAAAAGAAATAAAAGAAACGTTTAAGAGTGTCAAAAATCAAGTAAATGAAGCTGTTAAAGAGTTGAAAAAAGACTTTTATTTGTAGCGTAAACTATTAAAATATTAAATTTTTTACAGAATTTCTTTCAGATAAAATCTTAAATCTTAAATCAAAAATGAAAGCAGCCATAATCACTATAGGTGATGAAATCCTCATAGGACAAATTGTTGACACTAATTCGGCTTTTATAGCCAAATCACTGGACAAAATAGGTGTTGAAATCCACGAAATGATTTCTATAAGCGATAATAAACAGCATATTTTAGACACGTTTTCGAAATTTCAAAATAAGGTTGATTTAGTACTAATTACGGGAGGATTGGGCCCGACAAAAGACGATGTTACCAAAAAAACTTTTTGCGATTATTTTGAAGATGAATTAGTTGTTGATGAAAAAGTTCTTCAACACGTAATCCAACTTATCGAAGGGTTTTACAAACGACCCATTACCCAAATCAACAAAGATCAAGCTTTGGTTCCTTCAAAATGCACTGTGCTTCACAATCAAGTAGGCACGGCGCCGGGAATGTGGATGAAAAAAAAGGATACGGTATTTATTTCGCTACCGGGTGTTCCTTATGAAATGAAATATTTGGTCGAAAACGAAATTATTCCTAAAGTGGTTAGGGAATACAACCGCCCCTACATTATCCATAAAACAATACTTACTTATGGTCAGGGAGAAAGTCTAGTGGCCGAACGCATCGAAAAGTGGGAAAATAATTTGCCAAATTTCATAAAATTGGCTTATTTGCCAAGTCCTGGAAGGGTGCGATTGCGACTTTCTGCCAAAGGAACCGATAAAGATTTTTTGGAAATATCCATTTCTGAAAATGTGATTTCACTAACTAAAATAATAGGAGATATCATCGTAGGATTTGAGGATGATGAAACTATAGAGTCAGTCGTTGGGCATCTTTTGAAACAACAAAACAAAACCATCTCCACTGCCGAAAGTTGCACTGGAGGAAAAATTGCACAAGTTTTAACTTCGGTTTCAGGCGCTTCTATGTATTTTAAAGGCAGTGTGGTTTCGTATGCTACTGAAACAAAAATAGCTATTTTAGGTCTTTCGAAAGAATTAATTAAAGAACATTCAGTAGTAAGTGAGGCTGTTGTAAAACAAATGGCAATCAATGTTAAAAACATGATGAAAACAGACTATGCTATTGCTACAACTGGGAATGCTGGACCGACGAAAGGGGATTCAAACGCTGAGGTTGGTAAGGTTTTCATAGCATTGGCAACGCCAAATGAAGTGATTGTTGAAGAATTTAATTTTGGCCAACCCCGTGAAAAAGTGATAGATAGAACGGTTATTAAGAGTATGGAAATGTTGCGAAAAGAAATTTTGAAAAATCTGTAATAATTTTTTGCTTCATCCGTTTATTTTTCTTTTCTTTGCACCCTCGATTTGAATAACGATAAAAGATAAGATAATGTCAAGAGTTTGCGACCTTACAGGTAAAAGAGCGATGGTAGGAAATAACGTTTCTCACGCTATGAATAAAACTAAGAGAAAATTTTCTGTTAACTTAGTTAAAAAGCGTTTTTATCTTCCAGAAGAAGATAGATGGATTACTCTTCGAGTAGCGGCATCTACGATAAAAACAATTAATAAAAATGGAATTGCTGCAGTTTTGAAAAAAGCGCAGTCATTAGGATTTATTAAATAATCTTTCCAAAATAAAAAAAATAGCAAGATGGCAAAGAAAGGCAATAGAATCCAGGTAATTTTAGAGTGTACTGAACACAAAACAACAGGTGTAGCAGGAACTTCAAGATATATAACAACAAAGAACAAAAAAAATACCCCAGACAGATTAGAGATTAAAAAATTTAATCCAATCTTGAAACGCGTAACTGTTCACAAAGAAATTAAATAATAATTAGATATTTTAAAAATCTCAAATGGTCACATTTAAGATTTTTAAAAAACAAATAACATTTGAATCATGGCAAAGAAAACCGTAGCATCCTTACAGACATCTTCTAAGAGATTATCAAAAGCCATCAAAATGGTGAAATCTCCTAAAACTGGGGCGTATACATTCGTAGAATCTATTATGGCTCCTGAAGCAGTTGATGAATTCTTGAGAAAGAAATAATCCAAACAGCATTATATAGAAAAGCTACTTTCATTCGGAAGTAGCTTTTTTATTTTCTATATTTACCACTTAAAATTTTCAGATTATGAATCACTATGAAATCTGATAAACCAACACTCAAATAACCAATAAATGAGTTTTTTTAAAAAAATATTTTTATCCGAAAAAAAAGACCCAAGCCTAAGCGAACAGGCGAAACAAACTTTAGACAAAGGTCTTGAAAAATCAAAAACATCCTTCTTTTCTAAGTTAACCAAAGCGGTTGCTGGTAAATCAAAGGTTGACGATGCCGTTTTAGACAACTTAGAAGAAATCCTTGTTTCCTCAGACGTTGGAGTAAATACCACCCTAAAAATAATCGATAGAATTGAAAAGCGCGTTGCTGAAGACAAATTTATCGGAACAGAGGAACTCAACCAAATCCTTCAAGAAGAAATTGCGGGTTTACTTTCTGAAACTAATTCTGGCGAAGCTACTGAATTCGTAATTCCGATAACTACAAAACCATATGTTTTGATGGTTGTTGGTGTCAATGGAGTTGGCAAAACTACTACCATCGGAAAACTCGCTTACCAATTCAAAAAAGTGGGTTATAAAGTAGTGCTTGGTGCAGCCGATACGTTTCGTGCGGCGGCAATCGATCAATTACAAATTTGGGCCGATAGAGTTGGCGTTCCTATTGTACGACAAAACATGGGAAGCGATCCTGCTTCAGTGGCTTTTGATACTTTACAATCGGCCGTTGCTCAAGAAGCCGATATTGTCATCATTGATACTGCAGGGCGTTTGCATAACAAAGTCAATTTGATGAACGAGTTGACAAAAGTAAAACGCGTAATGCAAAAAGTGGTTGTTGATGCACCTCATGACGTAATGTTGGTTATTGATGGTTCGACAGGTCAAAATGCTTTCGAACAAGCCAAACAATTTACCGCAGCCACAGAAGTCACTTCACTTGCGGTTACAAAACTCGACGGAACTGCCAAAGGCGGTGTTGTCATCGGGATTTCTGATCAATTCCAAATTCCTGTAAAATACATTGGTATTGGTGAAGGAATCGAGGATTTGCAAGTTTTCAATAAATACGAATTTGTAGATAGTTTTTTTAAATAATACTCCAATGAATTTTTCTTCTATCAAAAATATCAGTCCCATTCTTTTATATATGCTTAGCGTTGCTTGCTTTGTTTCAGCTAATATTTTTAGAGACCAAAGTAATTTTTTGTATGATTTATTGCTGATTTTAGGCTTAAGCTTTTTTTTTAGGCTTTATGAAAAGAATGAAAAAGAAGTAGTGAATTGAATTATCCATTTTATTATGAAGAATGTAGTTGTGTTTTTATTTTTTTCGTTTCTTTTTATCTCTTGTCATCCAAAGATAAACCCTAATGATATATCCAAAATGAATGGGTATTGGGAAATCGATAAAGTTGTTTTTGACCAAGGAAAGGATAAGGAATACTCGATAAACGAAAGTTACGATTATTTTCAAATTGATAAGAATAATAGTGGTTTTAGAAAGAAAGTCATGCCGCAATTAGATGGTACTTTTTTGGTAAATGACTCTAAGGAAAGTCTTAAAGTTCGATTTGAAGAAAATAAAGCTTTTATAGATTATGCAACTGCTTATTCAAAATGGAGCGAGGAGTTGGTAGCTATTTCGAATGATGAATTAGTGCTTATAAATTCCGATAAAAAAGAGTTTCATTATAAGAAAACAGAAGTAATAAATTTTCTGGACAATGGCAAAAAGACTAAATAATCAAAGTACGGTGGGGGATGTGTTGAAGCAAATCATCCAAGTCAATAAATTGCGGCCCGGAATGGACCAAATCGATGTTAAAGAGGCTTGGGAAAATCTTATGGGAAACGGGGTGAATCATTATACGAAGAATGTAGTTTTAAAGGGGAGTACTTTATATGTTGAGCTTAGTTCGGCTGTTTTGAGGGAAGAATTAAGTCACGGAAAATCTAAAATTGTTGCTATGATTAATGAAGAATTAAGGCGTGATGTTGTCAAGGACGTTGTTTTGAGATAAAGATTTTAGATTGTTGATTAACGATTTCAGATTTCAGATTTTTGTGATTGTAAATAAAAAATCCCATTTCAGTTGTGAAATGGGATTTTCTGTTTTGGTATGATTTTTAAATCTACATCCAAAAATCTGAAATCATATATTTAAATTTAGAATTGCTCTCTTCCTGCAAAATGGAAAGCACTTTCAATAGCTGCATTTTCATCGCTATCTGAACCATGTACGGCATTTTCTCCCATTGAAGTTGCATAGGCTTTGCGAATAGTTCCTTCTGTAGCGTCAGCAGGATTTGTAGCTCCAATCAAAGTTCTGAAATCTTCAACAGCGTTGTCTTTTTCTAAAATAGCAGCAACGATTGGGCCACGGGTCATAAATTCCACTAATTCTCCATAAAAAGGTCTTGCGGCATGAACGGCATAAAAGGCACGAGCGTCTGCTAGGGTTAATTGAGTTAATTTTAAAGAAACAATTTTAAACCCAGCGTTGGTAATCATTGCTAGTATATTCCCGATGTGTCCGTTTTCAACACCATCCGGTTTGATCATTGTAAAAGTTCTATTTGTTGCCATTTTTAGGTTTTTTTAATTTTTCGGCAAAAGTAGTCTTTTTTATGAATTAATTTTAATAAATCAACAATTAAAAAGGTGAAAAACGAAGAATCTAGAATAGAACAATCTCAAATGCGGTCTCTAAGGGTTTAAACTGTACCATTAATTTTTGAATAAACAACTCCCCGTATTCTAAATAGAACTCCGAAAAATTAGCTTGGCGTTCCTGTAAAATTTGATTGGGAAATAATTCGTTTTGCAAATCGGTAATTCGATCTAAATCTTCCGAATGCTTTCGTTTTTGAGCTTTCAGTAGCCGTTTTTCAAGATTTTCCAAACCTTTTATTTGTTTTGTCTCTTGTGCTTTCACCGCCCCCAAAAAAGAATCGTCTGTTTTTTGCGCCAATTCTAAAAGGGTCTCGAATTGTTTTTGAAGATGTTCCTTTTGTGGTGTTAAATCAATTTGGAATTTGGATAATTCTTTAGTTTTGGTATTTACTAAATCGGCTTGTTTTGAAAATAAATTTTTCCAACTTAGGCCCAATTTATTCATTTTATGGACTTGTTTTTCTGTTGCTAGTAGTGCTGAATTTCTGAGCAAAAGTATTGGAAAAGTAACTTTTACAGCATCGAAAAAAGATTTTAATTCCAGCCAATACGCGATTTCCCCCCCTCCGCCAACGTAGCCTAAATTAGGTAAAATGACTTCTTGATACAAGGGACGCAGAATTACATTAGGACTGAATTTTTCGGGATGATTTTCCAATAATTCTAAAATTTCAGATTTTGTAAACTCAATTTTAGTATTGTTTACTTTGTATTTTCCGTTTTCGAAAAGGATGCGTTCCCGTATGTTGTCTTCTAGGTAAAATAAATTGATTTCCCTTGGATTGACTTGTATAGTGTATTCTTTTAGTTTTTCGGTGGTTTCAAGTACTTTTTTATGGGAAATTTGAAAAACAAGTTCTTCCTTCATATAAGGAATAAAAAGGCATTTCAAATTTTTATTATCAGCATCAAGAATAACCAAACCATATTCTCCAAAAAGCTCGTTTACTATATAGCGGGTGGCCTCGGTTAAGGTTTTGTGTTGCAAATAAGCCGATTCAAACAATTTTTTTAATGAAATAGCATTGGCGCTAGTTCCCAATTCATTTGCGTAAACTTCAAAAAAATGATCTAGTCCTTCGGTCGATAATCGTCCAACTGCCCCAGAAGTTACTGCATTCCATTGAAACTTTCGACCCTTGAAATTAAAGGAATTGATTTCTTCAAAATCGTGATCTTCAGTGGCCATCCAATAGATTGGAACAAAATTATAATTAGGATATTTTGCCTGAAGTTCCTTGGTTAAATTAATAGTTGAAATGATTTTGTATAAAAAATACAGCGGACCAGTAAATAAATTCAACTGATGACCTGTTGTAATAGTGTAAGTGTTTGAATTTAATAATAATTCAATATTTTGTTGGGTTATAGAAGTTATGGAAATTTTAGAATATTGTTGTTTCAATACCGAAACTAAAATTTTTCTACTTTCGTAGGCATAACTTGCTTTTTTTTCCTGAACTTGCGCACCAAAATTTTTAAGACTTGGAAACCGATTGTATAGGGGTTTTAAATTCGATTTTTGCTCTAAATAATCATTTATCAATGAAGAGAAATAACCAGAATTTTGATAGCTACAGTCGGTTGGCATATTAAAGTTTATTTTAGGCAAAATTACTAAAAATAAATTGGAACTAAATATTTATAGGTTTCGAAAAAAATACCATTTTCATTAATAAATAGTATAAATTTAAATGCAAGAAATTTCAAATTCTAAAAATGTGAATTCATTAAAACATGTTCTTTTTGGTAGTTTAATAGGTACAGCCATTGAGTTTTTTGATTTTTATATTTATGCCAATGCTGCCGTTTTGGTTTTTCCACAATTGTTTTTTCCAGGATCAGACCCCACTACTTCCACTATAGAATCCTTAGCCACTTTTTCTATAGCTTTTTTTGCTAGACCTATAGGCTCAGCCGTTTTTGGTCATTTTGGAGACAAAATAGGAAGGAAAGCAACACTTGTCGCAGCTTTATTAACTATGGGAATTTCGACTGTCTGTATAGGGTTCTTGCCAACGTATCATAGTGTGGGAATAATTGCACCACTATTATTAATGCTTTGTCGTTTTGGCCAAGGTCTAGGTTTAGGTGGAGAATGGGGTGGAGCGGTATTATTAGCTATTGAAAATGCCCCTCTAGGAAAACGAGCCTGGTATGGTATGTTTCCTCAGCTTGGTGCACCAATAGGATTGTTACTTTCAGGAGGAACCTTTTTGCTTTTAAGTGATTTCTTAACTAACGAACAATTTTTCGAATATGGTTGGAGAATTCCATTCATTGCTAGCTCGATACTTGTTGGGGTTGGTTTTTATATACGATTAAAAATCACCGAAACACCTTCTTTTGTTAATGCTATTGAAACTAAAAAACAAGTAGAAGTACCGTTGTTTTCTATTTTAAAATATTATAAATGGGAATTGATTTTTGGAACCTTTTCAGCAGTTGCCACTTTTACAACCTTTTATTTAATGACTGTTTTTAGTTTAAGTTGGGCTACAACTAATTTAGACTTTACACGTCGTAGTTTTTTAATTATTGAACTTTTTGCTATTTTGTTTTTTATGATTGGAATTCCAACTTCAGCATTGTTAGCAGATCGCTTTGGTTGTCGATTGGTTTTGTTACTAGTTTCTCTAGCTATTGGTTTGTTTGGACTTAGTTTTTCCTATTTTATGGATTCTGGAAGCACTCCATTGATTACTTTGTTTATATGTTTGGGAATGGGATTAATGGGTTTGACTTATGGACCATTGGGTACTTTTTTATCAGAGTTGTTTCCAACCGAAGTACGTTATTCAGGAGCATCGTTAACGTTCAATTTGGCGGGAATATTGGGCGCTTCATTTGCGCCACTTATTGCTATTTGGCTGGCGACAAACTACGGTATTACTTATGTTGGTTATTATTTATCGGGAGCAGCTGTGATTACTTTTTTGGCGCTTTTGGCGATACGAAAAAAAACACATCAGTTTTGACAGAATAGTTTTTAAAGAAATAAGTAATAAAGTTATTTATTGCCCTTATTTTTGCCCAAAACAATTTCCCTTTGAAAACCAAAGTATTTTTAATAACCCCACCTTTTACCCAACTGAATACTCCGTATCCAGCAACGGCTTATATAAAAGGGTTTCTGAATACTAAAAACATTCCAGCAACGCAAGCGGATTTCGGTATCGAAGTGATTTTGAAATTGTTTTCGAAAGAAGGGTTGCAAAATTTATTTAATCATACAATACCCAACACCCAACACCCAACTCCCAACACCCAAAGAATCCTCGCTCTAAAAGAAGAATACATCAAAACCATTGATTCAGTGATTGCTTTTCTACAAGGTAAAAACCCAACATTGGCAATACAAATTTGTCAGGAAGATTTTTTGCCGGAGGCTTCTCGTTTCTCGCAATTAGATGAATTGGATTGGGCTTTTGGAACAATGGGAACCCATGATAAGGCCAAACATTTAGCGACTTTATATCTCGAAGATATTTCCGATTATATTGTGGAATGTGTTGATGTTAATTTCGGTTTCAGTAGGTATGCGGAACGTTTGGGCAGAAGCGCGAATTCTTTCGACGAATTATATTTGGCTTTACAACAAGAGCCTACTTATATTGACAATATTCTAATTTCGATTTTAAAGGATAAAGTCAAAAACATACAGCCCGAATTGTTCTTGATTTCGGTTCCTTTTCCAGGTAATTTATACTCGGCTTTTCGTTCGGCCCAATATGTAAAAAAATACCATCCCAACATTAAGATTGCCATGGGTGGTGGTTTTCCGAATACGGAATTGCGCTCGCTGTCGGACGCTCGAGTTTTTGAGTTTTTCGATTATATTACTTTAGATGATGGTGAATTGCCAATTCAATTGATAATTGATAATGAACACACGAGCGGTAGCGAACTGGCGAAGCAATTGATAATTGAAAAGGAGTATAAACGAACTTTTCTCCTTGAAAATGGAAAAGTAGTATACAAAAACAATTCCAATAAACTTGACTATAAACAATCCGAAGTTGGGACGCCGGATTATTCGGATTTATTTTTGGATAAATACATTTCGGTTATTGAAATCGTGAATCCCATGCACCGCATGTGGAGCGACGGTCGATGGAACAAACTCACTATGGCCCACGGTTGTTATTGGGGGAAATGTACGTTTTGTGATATTTCATTAGATTATATCAAGATATACGAGCCCATCGCCGCCAATTTATTGTGTGATCGAATGGAGGAAATGATTGCTCAAACGGGTGAAAACGGATTTCATTTTGTGGATGAAGCCGCTCCGCCAAAATTGATGCAAGCTTTGGCACTCGAGATTCTTCGCAGAAAACTAGTGGTGACCTGGTGGACCAATATTCGATTCGAAAAAAGTTTTACCAGAGATTTGTGTTTGTTATTAAAAGCATCTGGTTGTATCGCCGTTTCTGGCGGTCTCGAAGTAGCCTCGGACCGATTATTGGAATTGATAGACAAGGGTGTAACGGTAGAACAAGTGGCAAAAGTTACTCGAAATTTCACCGAAGCCGGAATTATGGTACATGCCTATTTGATGTATGGTTATCCAACACAAACCGTTCAAGAGACGGTAGACAGTCTCGAAATGGTGCGACAATTGTTTGAAGTGGGCGTTTTGCAATCCGGATTTTGGCATCAATTTGCCATGACGGCCCACAGTCCGGTGGGAATGTATCCGGAGAAATTTGGTGTTATTAAAGAAACTGAAACCATTGGAACCTTTGCCAATAACGACATTAATTATATAGACAAAACGGGTATCGACCACGATAAATTCAGTTTTGGATTAAAGAAATCTTTGTACAATTTTATGCATGGAATCTGTTTTGATTTCGAGTTGCAACAATGGTTTGATTTTAAAATTCCAAAAACAAAAATTCAACCTGATTTTATTGCTAATGCTTTAGAGGAAGAAGCGGATTTCAATATAAAGCCAACAGCTAAGGTAATTTGGCTAGGAGGAAAGCCATTTACAGAACATTTCACAAAATCCAAGAAAGGAAATAGCTGGCAAATGACGGCATTGACTTTTCACGATAAGAAAGAAAGTTTTACCATTCAAACTGATAAAAAGGAAGGGGAATGGCTTGTGAAAACACTTGAAAAAATTTCAATCCATACGATTCCCACTATGGGGATTAGGGGGCTTACTTTTCAGGAAATTAAAACTGATTTCGAAAGCAATTTTGAAGATTTTGAATTGTTTTGGTATTCAAAACCGTTGAATACATTGAGAGATTTTGGTTTGCTGGTGTTGTAAAAAAAGAAAATTATATTCCACCTTTTTTAGATAATAAAGCAAAATGATTTTGCGTTAGTTTTTTATGGTATTTATACATGTTAAATCTTTTTTAAAACGGGTATGAAATTCATTTATTCTATTACCTTTAACTTTATATTTAAAATTTTTTTGATTAACAATTTATGACTGTTCTAAACGTTATAAATTTAATAATTTTTGGTACAATTATGAAAATATTAATATTATAAATTACATCATGACTAGAAAAGAATTTTTTGCAAGAGTAGGGTTTGGCGCTGCAGGCGTATTGTTACCTGCTTGTGTTGCAGGATTAGCAACAAGTTGTTCAGATGAAGGTACATCATCTAGCCCTCCGTCAAATGTTGATTTTACGGTAGATATAAGTTCGGGAGATTTAGCTATAAATGGAGGGTATATGGTTACGCAAAGAATTGTCATAGCCCGAACTTCAACCGGAGATTTTATAGCGGTTTCAGCATCATGTACACATGAGGGAACTAATGTAAATTATAATTCGAGCGGAAATAAATTCGTGTGCCCTAATCATAATGCGGAATTTAGCATTACAGGAACAGTAACTAAAGGTCCAGCAAATAGTAATTTGAAGCAATATAAAACTACATTAACTGGTAATACACTTAGGATTTATTCTTAAAAAAATTTCGAAATCTCATAAATTATAATTAGACTGGTATTATGAATAAAAAGTTCAAAATAATAATTTTTTCGATTGTAGCAATGATAATACTAGCCTTTGCGGGGTATTATTATGTAATGCATGGAGGAGCAAGAAACGTATCAAATGAAAAGACAGCATTTACAATATCTTCAAAAAAAATTACTGATCAGTTTGCCACAAATGTTGATATCTCCAATAAAAAATATCTTGATAAAGCCATAGCAATTACAGGGAATGTTACTGCTGTCAACGGAAAAGAAGTGATTTTGGATAATTCGATTATTTGCAATTTGAAAGAGGTGGATGCCACAATCCAAAAAGATTAAAAAGTCACTTTAAAAGGCAGTGTGGTTGGATATGATGATTTGATGGGCGAAATAAAATTAGATCAGTGTTTTAAAGCGTTATAAAGTCTAACAAAATCGAAATTCCTAGTTTGGTTAAAAGTAAAATTGCTGAGGATATCAAAGTTGGAATTAATTTGATGCTTGAAGCAAAATAAAATAATGATTGATTGATGTTTAAAGATATGATTTTGTCTGGTTTTAAAAAGAACAAAATACTTAAATAAAAATTCCCAAGCCACAATTATGCGATTAGTTTGAATAAGTTTACATGAAATTAAACTACATACTCATCTGCAATACTTTATACCTGTGATATAATGGACAAACCTTCGTCTATCGTTAATGGTGGAGGAATAAAAATATTGCTCCAACTAACAAAAGTGTACAATCCCAATTCTCTAAGTTTAGCACCCACTTTGTTCATGACTTCCATTTCCGCAGTATTTGCATTCAACGGAGTCATCAATTGATAAGGTTTTTTGCGTTTTTATAACGTCCATGCAACCTAATAATACTTTGTTTCTGAAATCGCCCATTAATGGATGTTACTTACGCATTTTGTTGGTGTTTTTAATCAGGTTGTTGCTTTCATAAATATTGATTACGGCCAGTGATACTGCTAAAGTCAAGGGATGTGAATTATAATTTATTCCCAACGATAATGGAGATTCGTCAAATTTCGCTGCAATTTTGTTTAAAACCATCTATCACCCTAACGGAAGATACCATGAGGTCAAGCCCTTTATCATGCAAATCATGTCTGGAACAATACCACTGTACTCAAAACCAAACCATTTTCGGTTCTGCCAAAACCACTCATTACTTCGTCGGCTACAAGAAAAAATATCGTATTTTTCGTATTATTTGGTAATGCTCGAAAAAGCAAAAAGCGAAGGGGCAACAATTTATATTGGTGGCGAACCTTCTGAAAAAGGATTTTTCGTCCATCCAGCTTTCATAGAAGCTAGAAAAAATCATATTTTTATAAAAACGGATATCTTTGTACCTTTGCAAGTTGAATTGTTGCCCAAGGAACGGAATTGCCTTTTTCATGCTTTAAAATCAGTGGGATTGGCCACGATCCACTACATAAGGACTTAAAGAATACTTGGAATTGAAATTAATAAGTTATGCAAATATGTCTTAAATAAATACCTGATAGGTTTTCAAAACCTCTCAGGTATAATAGATTAAATATCAAATTATGAAAAAAGAAATTTTAGAGAAATACATTTTACAAACGCCTTCTCCTGAATATGCGAAACAGCAAGCGGAATTGCAGAAAATTGTTTTTCCAACTTTGTCTGATGAGGAACTGATTACTAGGGAAAAATATTTGAAACATTTAGTTGTTTTTCCAGAAGGTCAATTTATTGTTTTGGATGGCGATAGCGTAATCGCTTCCTGCACGACTTTTCGTCAAAATTATAACAAAGCAAACCATACGTTCTTGGAGATTTCAGATGATTTGTGGTTGGGTACGCACGACCCCAAAGCGGATTGGATTTATGGATTAGATGTATCGGTTCATCCCGATTATCAAGGCAAAGGAATTGGAAGGGAAATTTATAACGCACGGCAGGAAGTTGCGAAAAAATTGGGCTGTTTAGGGCAAATGACTGCGGGAATGCCTATTGGATTCGATAAAGTAAAAGACCAAATGACCATAGCCGAATATTGTGATAAATTGATAAAAGGCGAAATTGTTGATCCGACAGTTACAGCTCAAACCAAATGTGGTTTTATTCTGGTGGAACCCTTATTCGATTATTTAGACGACCCTCGAAGTGGCAATTGTTCGGTGTTGATGTATTGGCCTTTGGATCCAAACACCAAATTAAGTGAGAGCCATTAGTCAATTTTCGGTATTCAGTTCGCTTCTCTAACAAAGTCGGAAATGGGAACCGTTTTAAATCAAACTTACAAAAATTCTAAATTTTTTAAATGATATTTCAATCCATCAACCCATTTTCCAAAGAGCTTATTGCTGAGCATGAGGTGTTGACTGATGCCCAATTGAAACGGAAATTAGAATTAGCGGAAAGTGCTTTCAAGAATTGGCGTCATACTTCATTTCAGGAAAGGGGAGATAAAATGAAAAAACTAGCGGATATTCTCAGAGAAAAAAAAGAGGAATTGGGCTTGCTCATTACTAATGAAATGGGTAAAATTCTATCCGAAGGAATAGCGGAAGTGGAAAAATGTGCTGCGAATTGTGATTTTTATGCAGAAAATGCACAAAAAATGTTGCAGGATGAGCACTATGAAACCCCTTTCATTAGCATGTCCGTTTATGATCCGATGGGTGCTGTTTTTGCGATTATGCCTTGGAATTATCCTTTTTGGCAAGTGTTTCGCTATGCCGCACCAGCCATTATGGGAGGGAATGTTTCAGTATTGAAGCACGCGCCAAATACCATTGGCTGTGCCAAGGCTATTGAAAATGCTTTTTTGGAAGCTGGTTTTCCAGAAGGTGTTTTCCAACAAATAACTATAACTATTTCGCAAGTCGAAAGTGTGATTGCGGCTGATATTGTCTGTGGAGTTACCTTGACGGGAAGCGAAATGGCAGGTACTTCAGTGGCTTCAATGGCTGGCAAGCATATTAAAAAATCAGTAATGGAATTGGGTGGT
>Ga0209443_1000157_pt1 | contig 44508 bp, 44 predicted proteins | sample LauGreBMM110DCMD_2_FD_187571 | JGI IMG/M metagenome (GOLD analysis project Ga0209443, IMG submission 187571) | Freshwater lake microbial communities from Lake Michigan, USA - Su13.BD.MM110.DCMD (SPAdes) (version 2) | ecosystem: Environmental > Aquatic > Freshwater > Lake | place: Lake Michigan... | reverse complement strand
AAGTGGGGAGAAAAGTATAGAATTTACCATACCCAAACCTTTTTTCCCGAAAGTTTGATACTCGATGTAATAGGCAGGTCTCCTGGCTTGCGTCTTGTTGTTGACCTTCCCACCACGCAAGGCGTGGCAGTGGTTTTGTAGATAACAACAAGCTGATTAGCTCACAGTTGCGGGAACAGCACAGGATTTATAAAATTAAATTTATTCACCTGTTTCCCTTTTAATGCTATTTTAAAATTTAAAACAGCAACCTTAATACACTGCAAATATAAGGTATTGATTTCGTTATTTTAATATTATTTTAGTTTTCAGTAAATTAAACAAACATAACTTTTACATTTGTACCACAATTCAAATAACTTTATGAAATCCAATATTTTATACTTTTTTGCAATATTTTCACTGCTATTCCTTTTCGGATGCTTACAAAACAATGCAAACGAGAAAACTAAAATTTCGGCTGTAGCCAATAGCGTAAAGTATGCTAAAGGACTTGAATTGTATCATTACAAAGGGTATACTGTAATGAAAGTAACCAAACCTTGGCCTGAAGCAACAGCTGGATTCACTTATATTTTAAAAGAAAAAAACGGAGTTCTTCCTGATAGTTTAAAGCAATATTCTATGATTTCCGTTCCTATTCAATCTATTGTGGTGACCTCAACCACTCATATTCCCGCCCTTGAAATGTTAGGTGTAGAAAATACTTTAATAGGTTTTCCGAGTACCAATTTTATCTCTTCAACTAAAACTAGAAAACGAATTGAAAATGGAAAAGTTCGCGAAGTGGGCGTTAATGAAAGTTTGAATACCGAAGTACTAATCGATATGAAACCAGATGCGATTGTAACTTTTGGTATCAACAACAACAATTCAACTATTGATAATTTGAAGAAAAGTGGGTTGAATGTTTTGATAAATGGTGATTGGACAGAGCAATCTCCTTTAGGAAAAGCAGAATGGATAAAGTTTTTCGGGGCATTATATGGATTGGATACTAAGGCTAACACACTCTTCACTTCCATTGAAACCAATTACAATAACGCATTGGCTTTAGCTAATAAAACTACTATAAGTCCGACGGTTTTAAGTGGTGCTATTTACCAAGACCAATGGTATGTTCCGCAAGGACAAAGCTGGGCTTCGTTATTTTTAAAAGACGCCAAAGCCAACTATTTATGGAAAGAATCTAAGGGTTTTGGGAGTTTAAGTTTGCCTTTCGAAAAGGTATTTGAAAAAGGGCAAAATGCGGAATTTTGGGTTGCTCCCGGTGATTTTTCGTCGCTAAAGCAAATGAGTGATAGCAATATACATTATGCTGAATTTGCGAGTTTCAAAAATAAAAAAGTATATTCGTATGCAGTAAATAAAGGTGCAAAAGGAGGAATTATTTATTTTGAATTGGCTTCTGCCCGTCCCGATTTGGTATTAAAGGATTTGATAAAGATATTTCACCCAGAATTACTTCCAAAGTACAGCCCTTTTTTCTTTATAAAATTAGAATAATTTGAAGACTACAAATAAAAATACTTTACTTTTTTTAACCCTAATTATTGGGGTGGTTATCTTGTTCGTACTGAATATCAGCTTGGGGTCAATCAACATACCTGTAAAAGAGGTTTACCAAAGTTTACTTCATGGATCGTGCAGTAAAGAGTCTTGGAATTACATTATATTGAACTACAGATTACCTAAAGCTATAGTTGCAATTTTAGTTGGCATTGGTTTGTCTATTAGTGGTTTATTAATGCAAACATTATTTAGAAATCCACTTGCAGGGCCATACGTTTTAGGATTGAGTTCGGGAGCTAGTTTAGGAGTAGCAGTTGTTATTTTAGGAGCTTGGTTACTACCTATTTCACTATCTGAATTTTTCCTTTCCTCATTCGGAATTATCATCGCTTCTAGTTTAGGAAGTTTCATTGTCTTGGTTTCTGTTTTAGTTATCGCAAAACGACTTCGCGATACTATGGCGATCTTAATTGTAGGATTGATGTTTGGAAGTTTAACGAGTGCTATTGTTGGAAGTTTAACCTATTTTAGTTCGGCGGAACAACTTCAGAAATTTACTTTTTGGTCTTTGGGAAATCTTGGTAACCTTACTTGGAATTCCATTGCTATTTTATGCTTTTGCGTAGTTTTAGGATTGGTTTTAAGCGTGTTTAGCATCAAACCTTTGAACGCATTATTATTAGGCGAAAATTACGCTAGAAGTTTAGGAATTAATTATAAAAAAACCAAGTACATTATCCTATTTGCAACAAGCATATTAGCAGGAAGTATAACCGCTTTTGTTGGTCCTATTGCTTTCATTGGGCTTGCCGTGCCACACATAGCGAAATTAGTTTTTCAAACCAGCAATCACAAAATATTATTTTGGAGTACCTTACTTTTTGGTGCTATAATAATGTTAATTTGCGACAGCATTACTCAAATTCCAGGAACAGAAATTATCTTACCTATTAACGCTATTACGTCAATTTTTGGTGCGCCAATAGTGATCTGGTTGTTGGTTAGAAAAAGAAAAATGATGGGTTAATTATTTAACAGCAAGGATCGCAAGGTTTTTTTTACCACAAAAGACACAAAGAAGTGAAAAGTTTTATAAAGTCAAATTAGTTTCTAAATTTACTAAAAATAAATAATAATGGTTGATATTGCTTATTTAGAATTTCTAGAAAACATACTTACAGAAAACAGAAAAGAGCGCTTTTTAAATGTCCTTAAAAACAGAACTCGTCATTTTACCGTGGCAGTTGAAGATGTTTTTCAGATGCACAATACCAGTGCTGTAATGCGTAGTTGTGAGGTTTTCGGAATTCAAGAACTGAATATAATTGAGCAGCGATTTGGAAAACGTATTGATAAAGAAATTGCAATGGGAGCTCAAAAATGGGTTGATATCAATGCATTTGATAGTATAACTAGTAGTTTGGATAACTTACAATCTCGAGGATACCAGATCATTGCTACTACACCACACGAAGAGGATTGTTTGTTAGAAGATTTTGATATATCCAAACCATGTGCACTATTTTTCGGAACTGAACGCGATGGATTGTCAGAGGAAATTATAAAAAGAGCCGACGGATTCCTAAAAATACCAATGGTAGGTTTTACAGAGAGTCTTAATATTTCCGTTTCAGCTGCAATTATCATCCAAAACCTAACGGAAAGGCTTAGAAAATCTAATATTCAATGGCAATTATCAGAAAATGAATTAATTGAAAAGCGCTTGCAATGGGCAAAAAACTCAATCAAAGACATCAAGAGAATAGAAGCTCGTTATTTTAGCGAAAATAGATAGTTTAAGATACTATTAGATAATTGACAAATAGATAATAGCTATTTATATATGCCTTTTGTTATACTTTGTGCCATTTTAGGTGAAATAAGATAAAACACAACACAGTTATTAATCAATTATATTCAAACATTTCTGTATCTTTGAGCTTTCCAAAAAAACAATACTACAATGACTACTTTAAACGAATTAAATGCTGTTTCACCCATTGACGGAAGATACAGAAATAAGACCGTTTCACTAGCTCCTTTCTTTTCAGAAGAAGCTTTAATTAAATACCGCGTATTAATTGAAATTGAGTACTTTATTGCTTTATGTGAAATTCCATTACCTCAGTTAAAAGGAATCGATAAAGGAGTATTTGAAAGTCTTAGAAATATTTATAAAAACTTTTCTACTCAGGATGCACTTTGGATCAAAGAAACCGAAAAAACGACCAATCACGATGTAAAAGCGGTGGAGTATTTTATTAAAGAAGCATTCGAAAAATTAGGTTTATCCTCTTATAAGGAGTTCATTCATTTTGGATTGACTTCTCAAGATATTAATAATACTGCAATTCCGTTATCTACAAAAGAAGCCTTTGAAAATGTGTATTTACCATCTTTGATTGCGTTAATATCTAAATTAAAAGAATTAAGTACTGAATGGCGCGAAGTACCAATGTTGGCAAAAACTCACGGACAACCTGCCTCTCCTACCCGTTTAGGCAAAGAAATCGGAGTGTTTGTGGAACGATTGGAAGAACAAATGCGTTTATTATTCAATATTCCATTTGCCGCTAAGTTTGGTGGAGCTACAGGAAATTACAACGCCCATCATGTGGCTTATCCGCAAATTGATTGGAAACAATTTGGTAGTCATTTTGTCGAAGAAAACATAGGTTTGCACCATTCTTTTCCAACAACACAAATTGAACATTACGATCATTTTGCTGCGTTTTTTGACGCTTTAAAAAGAATTAACACCATTATAATTGACTTAGATAGAGATATTTGGACTTATGTTTCAATGGAATATTTCAAACAAAAAATAAAAGCCGGCGAAATTGGCTCTTCGGCAATGCCACACAAAGTAAACCCTATTGATTTTGAAAATTCAGAAGGTAATTTAGGAATGGCTAATGCTATTTTTGAACACCTTTCGGCAAAATTACCTCTTTCAAGATTGCAACGTGATTTGACTGACAGTACTGTTTTGAGAAATATTGGTGTACCAATGGGACACACTTTAATTGCCTTTGAATCGACTTTAAAAGGGTTAAACAAATTGTTGTTGAACGAGCCAAAATTTCATGAAGATTTAGATAAAAACTGGGCTGTAGTAGCAGAAGCAATTCAAACGATATTAAGAAGAGAAGGTTATCCAAATCCATATGAAGCATTGAAGGGATTGACTAGAACCAACGAAGCGATTGATAAAAATGCCATTCATAATTTCATAGCCACTCTTTCGGTTTCAGATGAAATAAAAGCAGAATTAATGCGAATTACTCCGAGTAATTTTGTAGGAATTTAATGACCCCGACCCCAATAACAAAGCCCGCTAATAAATTATTTTTAGTGGGCTTTTTGTTTATTGTTTGAATAAAACTAAATTTTAGTTTGTTTTGTAATATTGATTTTTTATTAAAATTATACTTTACTAAATCTAAAATCTAACTACTCCTCTACTTTCTTTACCACTTTTCTGGCTACTTCAATTTTGTACTTTTTACCCTTCATTTTTTCATCTCGAATATTTTGAAGTAAGTCCTTAACTTTATTGAATTTTACGGCTGCAAATGAAATAAAATCTTTCACTTCGATTAATCCTAAATCCCCTTTTTCGAGTTTGCCTTTTTGAGAAAAGAAACCCACAATATCAATTTTATTCAACTTGTTTTTCTTTCCACCACTGATGTAAATGGTTTGAAATTCGGGTGGTTTTGGCAAAGCCGTAGCATTTTCAATTTTCAATACTTCCATTCCATAATCGATGTAATCCATTTTTTTCTCGCTCTCGTGAGAAATAATATAAGCCGTTCCGGAAGCCAACATACGAGCGGTTCTTCCGTTTCTGTGGGTAAATTCGTCTTCTTTGGAAGGCAAATGATAATGAATAACGTGTTTCATTTCCTGAATATCCAATCCACGCGCGGCTAAATCGGTGGTGACCAAATAACTCACACTTCCATTTCTGAACTGAATTAAGGCGCGTTCGCGTTCATCCTGATCCATTCCACCATGATAATAAGTGGAATAAATTCCTTTTTCGTTTAACGTATCACTGATGCGTTCGGCAGCGTCACGGTGGTTACAAAAAATTAAAGCCGATTGCGATTTAAAAGTACAAATCAAGTTGAACAAACTTCCTATTTTGTCTTTTTCTTTAGAAACTACTAATTTCATAGACAGATTAGTGCGTTCTTCTTCGGCAAGAATATAATCTAAAATGGCAGGATTTAATACTCGGGTGTATTTTGGTATTTCAATATCGGAAGTTGCCGAAACCAAAACGCGTTTGTTTAATTTGGATAATTTACCAATGACAAATGACATTTGCTCATGGAAACCCAATTGTAATGATTTGTCAAATTCATCTAAAACCAACGTTTGAATTTTGTCTAAACGGAAAGTTCCTCTATCAATATGATCGGCAATTCGACCTGGAGTTCCAATTAAAACTGGTGGTGGATTGCTCAAATTCTTTATTTCTGTATCAATAGAATGTCCACCATAGCAAACGTTTACTTTGTAATCGGTTCCCATTTTTTTCCAAACTTGCTCAATTTGCAAAGCCAATTCTCGCGATGGAACTAAAATTAAACATTGGACCGATAGAATTTCAGGTTGCAACATTTCGAATATTGGCAACAAGAAAGCGAGTGTTTTTCCAGAACCTGTTGGTGATAACAAAAGAATATTGTTGTCGCTTAGAATCGTTTCTTGCGCAGCAATTTGCATTTCGTTCAGGTTTTCAATACCTAAATTCAGCAATATATTGTTTGAATGGTGTTTCTTATTCATTTTGGAAAGGTAAACCCAATAATTAATTTTAAATTATAAATGATGAATTATAAATTGGGAGTTATAGAAACAAGATATTCATCTTATTCTTCAAATAACAATTTAATGTTTTCGTAGGAATTTTTTAGCGCTTCTTTAATTTTTTCGGGATTTTTCCATTCTACCTTTTCAATTCCTTCTTCGGCTTGACCAACAGGAATTCCATCATAAGTACAAAGCATTTCAAACCAATGAGTAATTTTAAGTTTGTAAACGCCGTTGCGCTTAAAAATATGATAGGTTTTTTGAAGTTTTTTTGAAACTGACAGTCCATTAACACCAGTTTCTTCTTCTACTTCCCGCATAGCAGTGTCTTCTATTTCTTCGCCTTTATCCATTCCACCTTTTGGTAAATCCCACTTTCCATTTCTGAAAATGAATAAAACTTCACTGTTTTTATTGTAAACTAAACCGCCTCCCGCTTTATTAACGGGGATTTTAGTCTTTAAAACCTTCATAATTTCCTTTTCATCGGGATGGTACAAATAGGCTTTTTGAATTTTATTTTGGAAATATTTTACGATAAGCTGTTTGAAATCAACACTTTCAAGTAAAAACAGTTGAAAATCTGTTTCTTTGAAGATTTGATTTGTTAAAAAAAGTGGTTTATCGTTGACAAAAACTTTATACATTTGTACTATGATTTTTAATAAAGACACAGCCGAAAAAACATCCGAATTGCTTTTACAAATTAATGCAATTAAATTGAATCCACGAAATCCTTTTACCTGGGCTTCAGGATGGAACTCCCCTATTTATTGTGACAATAGGATAACACTCTCATTTCCAGCAGTTAGAAATTACATTCGTGATGAATTTTCTAAGAACATTGAAAAACAATTTGGAAAACCAGATGTAATTGCCGGTGTAGCCACTGGAGCAATTGGAATTGGAATTCTTGTTGCCGAGAGTTTGGGATTACCATTTGTATATGTTCGTCCAGAACCAAAAAAACACGGTCGATTGAACCAAGTGGAAGGGTATTTACAAAAAGGGCAAAACGTAATTGTAGTTGAAGATTTAATAAGTACTGGAAATAGTAGTTTGCTAGCTGTGGAAGCTTTAAAACAAGCGGGTGCAAATGTTAAAGGCATGGCTGCCATATTTAGTTATGGTTTTGATATTGCAACTGATAATTTCAAAAATGCAAATGTTGATTTATTTACATTAAGCAACTACGAGAACTTATTACCATTGGCAGTAGCCAAAAGATATATAACAGAAGAAGAAGAAATCACTTTACTAGAATGGAGAAAAAGTCCATCTACTTGGGGGAAATAAATAGCCTAAAAATTCCAAAAATATGAATTTAGAAAGTCAAAAAGTTACTGTTAAAAATAATGCTTCTTATTTATTTGAAGCACTTTGTAATGTAAATAATTTTGAAAAATTAATGCCTGATAGCATTGCAAAATTTGAAGTTACAGATGCTGAATCCTTTATATTTGGATTAACAGGAATGCCAGAAATTAAGTTAAGAATAAAGGATATAACTCCGAATTCTAGGATTGTTTTGGGTGCTGCTAGTGACAAATTACCTTTTACATTAACTGCTAATATTGAACCTATTTCTGATTCTTCATCCACAATTCAATTGGTTTTTGAAGGCGAATTTAATGCGATGATGGCGATGATGGTAAAAGGTCCAATTACCAAATTCATTGAGACTTTATCTGAAAATATGCACAAATTATAGATTGAATTGCAATTAGTAAAGCAACTGAATTTCCTTTATTCCAAAAGTTTCGATAGTATCATTTTCTAATTTTACTTCTAATTTTCCTGAGGAATTTACGCCTTGGATAATACCCATAAATTTAGTTTCATCAGGAAATGAAAAAGTCATTGGGATTCCCTTTTTAAATAAATTGTTGTTGTAATTGTCCCACAATTGAGAAGTAGATTTATTAAGCAGCATATTGCAATTCAATTGCAAACATTCGATAAACTGATTTAGGATCATTTCTTTCTCAAAATCCGTTTTCATGATTACTGCCAAAGAAGAGGCTTTAGGAAGTTTGTCGAAATTTTGTTGGTTTACATTTAACCCTACCCCAATAATTGAGCTTATTTCACCGTTATTTTTGATGGTATTTTCAATTAATATCCCCGCGACTTTTTTATTATCTGACAATATGTCGTTTGGCCATTTTATTGATAAGTTAGGAATATTATTTTTTTCTAACGTTGTTAAAACGGATAAAGCAACCGCAATATTAAGATCAAAAATTTCAGAAATGTTATTTAATAAATTGTTTATAAATACGCTAAACATAAGGTTTTTCCCTGTTTCAGATTCCCATCTAGCACCCATTTGACCTTTACCATTGCTTTGATTTTCAGCAGTAACTACTGTAAAATTGTCGAGTGATTGCTCACCTGACAACCGCTTAAGAAAAACATTAGTTGAATCTATGGCATCGAGTTTGATTAATTTCATAAAACAAAATAGGGCTATCTAATTTAAACTTGTGTTAAGTTTCAAAATTAAGTACAAAAAATGGTAACTTTGCAAAAAATATTAAATTATTAAATGGCTAAAAAGAATAATAGCAATGATGTTTTGTTAACAAACATTATTAAAGGGATTGAAGAAGTAAAGGGAAATGATATTGACATTTTAGATTTAAGAGCAATTGATAATTCAGCATGCGATTATTTTATTATTTGTAATGGAAATTCAAACACTCAAGTTACCGCAATTGTAAATTCAGTTCAAAAAACAGTTTCAAAAGAAATAAAAGACAAACCTTGGCATGTAGAAGGAATGGAGAATGCAGAATGGGTTTTAATGGATTATGTGAATATTGTAGTTCACGTATTTCAAAAAAATATTAGAGAATATTATAACATTGAAAGTCTTTGGGGTGATGCGAAAATCACTACTATTGTAAATAAATATTAAGTAAATTAATTAAATGGCTTCAGAAAAAAATCCAAATCCAAAGAAAATAAAAATTAGTCCATGGCTAATTTACGGAGTAGTTGCACTTATATTTTTATTAATAAGCTTTATAACTGGTGGATCTAGTTTTGAAGAGCCTCTAAAAACATCCTCATCAAAATTCAACGAATATCTTGAAAAAGGGCAAGTTAGCAAAGTAATCGTTTATAATAAAACCGAAGCTGAGGTTTATTTAACAGCCGAAGCTGTTAAAGACCCTATTCACAAAGCGGTTGCAAATGACATGTTAAACCGACCAAATAAAGGACCTCATTATACTTTGGAAATTGGTAACGATGAGATTTTTCAAAATAAGTTGGAAGCAGCTGTAAAAGCAAATAAACTAAGAGAATACAGTTTTTTACCAAAGAGTAATTGGGGTGATTTATTACAAATGATATTACCTTTTTTACTTATTCTAGGATTATGGATTTTCATCATGAGAAGAATGAACGGTGGAGCTGGTGGCGGCGGTGGCGGTCAGATTTTCAATATCGGAAAATCAAAAGCCAAATTATTTGATGAAAAAACAGATACAAAAACTACTTTTAAAGATGTAGCGGGACTTGAAGGGGCAAAAGAAGAGATTCAAGAAATTGTAGAATTCCTTAAAAACCCAGAAAAATATACCAATTTAGGAGGAAAAATTCCAAAAGGCGCATTGTTAGTAGGACCTCCAGGTACAGGAAAAACATTATTAGCAAAAGCGGTTGCAGGAGAAGCTCAAGTTCCATTTTTCTCATTATCAGGATCTGATTTTGTAGAAATGTTTGTAGGTGTAGGAGCTTCAAGAGTTAGAGATTTATTTAAACAAGCTAAAGAAAAATCACCAGCTATTATTTTCATTGATGAAATTGATGCTGTGGGTAGAGCTCGTGGAAAAAACAACATGTCAGGAGGAAATGATGAGCGTGAAAATACTTTAAATCAGCTACTTACAGAAATGGATGGTTTTGGCACCAATTCAAATGTAATTGTATTGGCTGCAACCAATAGAGCCGATGTTTTGGATAAAGCATTAATGAGAGCGGGACGATTTGACAGACAAATATTCGTGGATTTACCGGACATTAGAGAAAGAAAAGAAATATTCGAGGTTCACCTAGCTCCATTGAAAAAAGTGGAAGGATTAGATACCGACTTTTTAGCAAAACAAACACCTGGATTTTCTGGTGCTGATATTGCAAATGTTTGTAATGAAGCCGCATTAATAGCTGCAAGAAATAACAAAACCGCTGTTGACAAACAAGATTTTCTAGATGCTGTAGATAGAATTGTTGGAGGACTAGAAAAGAAAAATAAAATAGTAACTCCTGATGAGAAAAGAGCAATTGCTGTTCATGAAGCAGGTCATGCAACGGTGAGTTGGATGCTAGAACATGCAGCACCGCTGATAAAAGTAACCATTGTACCCAGAGGTCAAAGTTTAGGTGCTGCTTGGTATTTGCCTGAAGAACGCTTAATTGTTCGAACGGAACAAATGCTTGATGAAATGTGTGCTACAATGGGTGGTCGAGCTGCAGAAAAAGTAGTTTTCGATAGAATTTCAACAGGTGCATTAAGCGATTTAGAAAAAGTTACCAAGCAAGCTAGAGCAATGGTAACTGTATACGGATTAAATGACAAACTGGGAAATATTACTTACTATGATTCTACAGGTCAAAGTGAATACAGCTTTTCAAAACCCTATTCTGAAGATACCGCGATGATTATTGATAAAGAGATTTCAACATTAATTGAAAGTCAATACCAAAGAGCAATCCATATTTTATCTGAAAATAAAGATAAATTAAATAGGTTGGCAAATATTTTAATTGAAAAAGAAGTGATTTTCAAAGATGATTTAGAAGCTATTTTCGGAAAAAGACCATTTGATCCTGTGATTTTGGAAGAAACTGCTGAATAATTTATATTATTTATAAAAAATAAAAAATCTTAATTCAAAAATCCTATTTGAATTAAGATTTTTTTTATCTTTGAATGTTTTGTTAAAACAAGCTAAATATTTTAGAAATTAGTATGAGTCTTTTTAAAAAAATTTTTGGTTCTAGTGAGGAATCCTCCGAAGAGGAAAACTTTAGTGAATTCAATCGCTCCGCTTCTGACTCCTCTTTACCAGTAGATGAAAGATTCACTTTCAACTTTAAGAAAAATGGAGGAAAATTCTTGTATTGCGAGAATTTATCTGAAATAAAAGAACAGTTTGAAAATATTTTAGAAGAAAATGATTGGTTTGAATCGGAAGTTTTATGCTTTGATTCTGGTTTATATAGCATATTGGACGAAAACAAACTAAATTACGACCAACCTAGCAATCCTAAATTCCTTTTTGCCACTTGCGAGAATTTAATAGCAGAAGAAGGATCAATCTTATTTTCATCTAGTCAAATTAAGCAAAATAAACCAAACGAATTGCCAACAAATATAATTATCTACGCTACCACAAGCCAGATTGTTGAAAGCACTAGCGATGGTCTTCGAATGATAAAAAATAAATACCTTAAGAACTATCCTACTAATATTACCACGATTAAGTATTTTGAAAAAGTTAAAGAAGATGACTTTTTGCATTATGGAAGTTCAGCAAAGAATCTTTATTTATTGCTTTTAGAGGATTTATAAAATGGGTGAAACTCTAAAAAGAGCTATTTCTGGAGCTGTTTATATTATTTTATTACTTTCTTCAATTCTATATTCAACTGAAAGTTTTTTAATTTTATTTGGAATATTTTTAATCATCTCCCTTTTTGAATTTTGTAATCTAATTCAAATAAACAGACTAATTCCTATTATTTCGGGCGCTTCTTTATACCTATTAATTACGATTTTAAGCAATTACGACAATAATAAAACAGTGGACGTTTCATCGCTTGATATTGTCTTACTTGCCATTACCCTACTAATTTCGATAAAATGTATTGTATTTTTATTTGATAATAAAAATCATGAAATTAGCAACCTGTCTAAATATTTATATCTTTTGGGTTACATTACTTTGCCTTTTGTTTTCATAACAAAAATATCATTTGGTGTCAATGATTATAATCCTAAAATAATTATTGGCCTATTTATCTTAATTTGGACCAACGACACTTTTGCTTATATCGTTGGGAAATCAATTGGGAAACATAAATTATTTGAGAAAATATCACCAAAAAAAACGATAGAAGGTTTTTTTGGCGGATTGATTTTTGCGATATTTGCAGGATATTTAATTTCGACCTATTTAATAAAACCATCAGTTCAATTTAGCGATAAATCCATATTAATTTGGGTAATTATTGCTGCAATTGTTGGTGTTATTGGAACTGTTGGTGATTTAATTGAATCTAAATTTAAAAGAATAGCGGGCGTTAAAGACAGTGGAAAAATAATGCCAGGTCATGGGGGTGTTTTAGATCGTTTAGATAGTGTTATATTTGTGGCACCATTCATATTTTTATTTTATAAAATTTTATATTATGTTTCATAAAGAAGGCGAAAAAATTATATTAGTTTCAACTACATTAACTGTAGCACTTTTATTATTAACAGATAAATTTATTAGTACTTTATGGTTGCAAAAAACTATTGAAATAGTAGTCTTATTACTTCTAATAATTATTTTGCAATTTTTTAGAAATCCTGTTAGAAAAGTTGAAATCAATGACAACCATATTATTGCTCCTGTTGACGGGAAAGTAGTAGTAATTGAAGAAGTATTTGAAGGAGAGTATTTTAAAGATAAGCGCATGCAAATATCCATTTTTATGTCGCCAATAAATGTTCACGTAACAAGATACCCGGTTAACGGATTGGTTAAATTTAGTAAGTATCACCCAGGGAAATTTTTAGTGGCTTGGCATCCTAAAGCAAGTGAAGAAAACGAAAGAACAACTATTGTAGTTGAAAATAAGATATTTGGAGAAATTCTATACCGTCAAATTGCTGGGGCTTTAGCAAAAAGAATAGTAAATTATGCTGAAGAAGGAACGCAAGTGGTTCAGGGGACTGATGCAGGTTTTATTAAGTTTGGATCAAGAGTAGATTTATTCTTACCATTGGGATCAGAAATTAGCGTTAAACTTAATCAAAAAGCAGTTGGAGGAAAAACAATAATTGCAATTAAATAATAAATGGACGGAAGAGACTTAGAAACCAGATTTGCTGAAGCAGTTGAAATAGCTTCAAAAATGTCGCAGGATTCATTGCCTCAAGATATCCAATTAAGATTATACGCTTATTATAAGCAGGCTACATTTGGAACAACAAATGGAATACCAAATTCAAATTCAGACTTAAGAAATGCTTTTAAAACAAATGCCTGGATGCAAATAAGTCATTTATCAATTGAAGAAGCAAAAGAGTTATATATTGAAAATATATTGTCATTACATAAAAAATAAAATCATGAAAAAGGCAAAATTTTACTTACTGTGTTTTTCATTACTTACACTTGTAATTTCCTGTAATAATAAAAAACTTACAGAAGTTGTTGAAGTTCCACTTCCAACTGCAGAAGAAAAATTTACAATTGGTTCTCCAAATGATGTCGAAGCAAACGAAGGTTCATTTGAACTTGTAAAATTACCTTTTTCTTATGATGCTATTTCACCAGAAATTGATGCAGGAACGATGCAATTGCATTACTCAAAACATTATTTAAATTACACAAATAGCTTAAACAAAGCGATAAAAGGAACCGATTTTGAAGATTTATCAATCGAAGAAATACTATCTAAATCAATTCCTGACAGTTTGAATATTAGAAATAATGCTGGTGGCTATTACAATCACTCCTTATTTTTTGAGTGTATAGGTCCTAAATCAGGAAGCCAACCAAAAGACACTTTAGCAATTGCTATAAATAGAGATTTTGGTTCCATCGATGGTTTTAAAAACCAATTTAAAAATGCAGCTAACCGGGTATTTGGATCGGGATGGGCTTGGCTAATAGTAGATAGTTCAGGAAAATTAAAGGTAACTACAACCGCTAATCAAGACAATCCTTTAATGCTTAGAACTGAAGTTCCGGGTAAACCAATTTTAACGCTAGACGTATGGGAACATGCTTACTATTTAGAATATCAAAATTCTCGAAAAAACTATATTGATGTTTTTTTTAATATCATAAATTGGAAAATAGTTGGAGAAAAATACGAAGAAGCCTTAAAAAAAGATTGAGACGTATAAAGCAAATTCAATAACCTAAATGAAAAAGATACAACTACTTTTTATTTGTTTATTTTCAATCACTTTTTCAAGTTGTGAAAAGGATGATATTTGTGAAGCAACAACTCCAACAACTCCAAAATTAGTTATTGAATTTTATGATATCCTAAATCCTACAGTTAAAAAAAATGTAACCAATTTGGCTGTTAAAGAATTAAACACCGCTACTAGTATATCCTTCACAGGTTCGAGTAAAATTCAAATTCCTTTAAGAACAAGCCAAGATTTAACTAAGTACAGTTTTATATTAAATAGCACTGATGCAACTCTTGATAACGAAGATTTTCTTCAATTTAATTACACAAGACAAAACCTATTTGTTTCGAGAGCTTGCGGATTCAAGACCAACTTCATTCTTAATTCTACCACACCAATTATCAAAACTGAAACTTTAATTCCTGATGGTTATTGGATTCAAAATGTAGTAATTGCCAATTCAAATATAACAACTGAAAATGAAACACATGTCAAAATTTACTTTTAGTATACTTCTGATTTTGACGTCATTATTGGTGATTGGTCAAACAAATAAAACAGATAGTATTCCACCTAAAATTGAAAAATACGGTGTACGTTTCGGTGCCGATATTTCAAAATTGATACAATCTTTTTATGATAAAAAGTATAAAGGAATTGAATTTGTAGGAGATTATCGCGTTACAAAAAATTATTATCTCGCTGGCGAATTAGGAAATGAAAATACAACTGTTGAAGACAATCGGTTAACTTTTACAACGCAAGGGACTTATTTGAAAGTGGGTTTCGATTACAATTCCTATGAAAATTGGCTTGATATGAGAAATATGCTTTATATTGGAATGCGATACGGCGCGAGTACTTTTAGTCAAACGCTAAATTCCTATAACATATACAATACTTCTAATTATTTTCCAGAAGCGCCAACAGTATTTTTAGGTGAAAAATACAACGGGTTAACTTCCCAATGGATTGAAATAGTATTAGGTTTAAAAGCAGAGGTTTTAAATAATATTTATTTAGGTTTCAGTGTTAGGATGAATCGATTACTAACCAATACAAAGCCAGATAATTTTGATAATTTGTATATTCCTGGTTTTAATAGAACGTACAATGGCGATTTTGGAATTGGGTTTAACTACAGCATTTCCTACTTTTTACCATTGTATAAAACAAAAGCTACTCAAAAAAAAGATCAAAAAAAGAAAAAATAATTACTTAATTTCTTTAACTCCTTTGATGAATATCCATTTCATAAATAACTTTTCTCCATCATTTGTTTTAACCGCTTGAAACTTAGGGGCTAAAATTGTGCTTACTACAAATGCAGTAATTGGAACCCAAAATCCAGTTAAATTTAAATATTTTTCAAATAAAATTCGACTCAAAATAAACAAAACTGCAAAACATAACAATTGAAAAACGAAAGCTTTAACTTGTAATTTAGTCATAATTATAAATTTAATCTGTTGGATTTTCTACTTGGAATTTTGTTCTTTTACTACCTTCATACATTTCATATTTAACCAACCTAGCTTCAATACTAGCATTAAACAACTTTATTTTTCTTGAAGGTTTAAGTCCCACATACTTCAATGCTTCCAGATTACCGGTTATAAACCAGGCATTAGTTCCTGGATAATTCTTCTTCAAAGTATCACCAATATTCTTATAGAATTCTTCCATATGAATATCCAAACGCTCGTCATAGGGTGGATTGAAAACGATATGTAATTTACCTTCCGAAGTCTTTTCACTGTCAAAAAAGTTATTCTCTTGAATAGTTACATATTCTTCTAAATTGGCATTTTTAATATTCTCTTTAGCTTTACTTACTGCACTTGGCGCTTTATCAAATCCCTTAATTTTATGATGAAATTCACGAACTTTCTTCAATAACGAATCCATTATCATATCAAAAAGATCATTATCCCAATCGTTCCACTTCTCAAAAGCAAATTCTTTTCTGTTAATATTTGCTGGGATATTACAAGCAATCATGGCAGCTTCCGCAAGAAAAGTTCCCGAACCACACATTGGATCCAAGAAATCATTTTGACCGTTCCAACCAGATAATAATAGAATTCCTGCTGCCAAAACTTCATTTATAGGAGCAATATTTGTAGCCGAACGATAGCCACGCTGGTGCAATGAATTCCCAGAAGTATCTAAAGCTATAGAAACTTGGTCTTTATCTATATGAATATTAATTCTTAAATCGGGGTGTGCTTTATCAATACTTGGCCTCTGCCCTGTTCTTTCACGAAATTGATCCACAATTGCATCTTTACATTTTTGAGAAATAAACTCTGAATGATTAAAATGTGTTGAATGAACAGTTGCATCTATTACAAAAGTTTGATTTGCACTTATGAATTTGGACCAATTAATCCCTTGAACCCCTTTGTATAATTGACTTTCATTGGTAGCTTTAAAAAAATAAATAGGTTTTAATATTTTTAAAGCAGTTCTTAAAGATAAATTTGCTTTGTACATAAAACCCTTATCCCCTTTAAAACTAACCATTCTAACTCCTTGCTCAACATCCTGTGCACCAAGCATTTTTAGCTCATTCGCTAGGATTTCTTCAAAACCAAAAAAGGTTTTGGCAATCATTTTAAAATTATTTTCCATTATAAAATCAAGTATTCGTTGCAAAAATACACTAAATTTGCTCGACTTTAATTAATTGAAAAAAGATAATGTCCGATTCAAATAAACAAATGGAACAAAATTCACCATTAAAAACCAACAATTGGTTTGCCTCATGGTTCGATTCTCCATATTATCACATACTTTACAAAGAACGTGATCAAACGGAAGCGCAATTGTTTATGGATAACATCGTTCATTATTTAAATCTACCCGAAGATGCTAAAATATTAGATTTAGCTTGCGGAAAAGGGCGTCATTCCATTTATTTAAACCAAATGGGATTCAATGTAACTGGAGCAGATTTATCATCAAATAGTATTGCTATTGCAAAAAATTTCGAGAATGAAACGCTAAAATTCGTTGAACACGATATGCGCAAACCATTTGATCAAAAATTTGATGCTATTTTTAATTTGTTTACTAGTTTTGGTTATTTTGAAAATGAAGAGGATAATTTTACCACTCTTAAAGCAATAAAAGATAGTATTTCAGAATACGGTTTTTCAGTAATTGACTTTATGAATGTGACAAATGTATTGGCAAATTTAGTTCCTGAAGAAATAAAAAGTGTCGATACTATCGATTTTCATATAAAAAGGTATGTAAAAGATGGCTTTATTTATAAAGAGATTTATTTTGAAGACCAAGGAGAAAAATACCATTTCACAGAAAAAGTAAAAGCAATTACCTTAGAAAATTTTGAAACCATGATGGAAAATGCAGGGATTTATCTACTTGATATTTTTGGTGATTACAAACTTAAAAAATTCCACAAAAAAGAAAGTGAACGATTAATATTGATATTTAAATAATGAGTGCCTATTTACCATTTATACTGCCTTTATTTTCTGTATTGTTAGGATATGTTGTTGCGTTATTTATCAAACCAAAAGCTAAAAAAAATCTAAAGTTACTGTTAGCATTTAGTGGTTCTTTTTTATTATCACTAACAGTAATGCATCTGCTTCCAGACCTTTATTTAAATCAAAATCCTAGCATTGGATTGTTTATTATGCTTGGAATTCTATTTCAAATTGTCTTAGAATATTTCTCAAAAGGTGCAGAACATGGGCATGTACACGGTCATGATAAATTAACAAAAATGCCATGGCTTTTATTTATTAGTTTGTGTATTCATGCCTTTTTAGAAGGTTTCCCGGTTGGCCACCAACACAAGTTGGCTTTAGGAATTGCCATTCATCATTTTCCAATTGCGATAATACTAACTACCTTTTTTATAAATGCCGAATTAAATAAAAAAGCATTGTTTCTATTTATGATTTTATTTGCCATTACGACGCCTTTGGGAACTTTAGTTTCGGGAATTCTTCCGGTAATCAAAAATCATTATACTGAAATTACTGCCGTAGTTATTGGTATTTTATTCCATATTTCGTCCACAATAATATTTGAAAGTAGCGAAGGACACAAATTCAATATTGCCAAAATTTCGATGATTGTACTCGGAATCGCTATTGCTTATTTTGTATAAATTGCTGTAGCTTGAGTAATTAAATTGCTTTTATTTGCAATAGTGCTTTCCATAAAATCTTTGTAACTTTGAACTTAAATCATTGAAACTAGAAAATGACATTTATTAAAACTACCGAACAATCTTCAAAATACGAACACTTAGAAAAAATGTCGGTTGAAGAATTGTTATACAATATCAATCAAGAAGATCAAACTGTTCCTTTGGCAGTTGAAATAGCTTTGCCACAAATTTCAAAATTAGTCTCTCAAGTTGTTTCTAAAATGCAAGAAGGTGGTCGACTATTTTATATCGGAGCAGGTACTTCTGGTCGATTAGGAATTGTGGATGCCTCAGAATGTCCACCTACTTTTGGAGTTCCTTTTAATTTAGTAAATGGTATTATAGCTGGTGGAGATATAGCCATCCGACGAGCTGTAGAAAATGCTGAGGACAATCCTACGCAAGCATGGATTGATCTTCAGGCAGAAAATATTTCAGAAAAAGATGTAGTAATCGGGATTGCCGCTTCTGGAACTACCCCTTATGTTATTGGGGGTTTGAAAGCTTGTAATGAAAAAAATATTATCACAGGATCTATTTCTTGTAATGCTGGGAGTCCGCTTTCAAAAACAGCAAAATTTCCAATTGAGGTGATTGTTGGACCTGAATTTGTTACTGGTAGTTCACGAATGAAAGCAGGAACAGCACAAAAATTGGTTTTAAATATGATTTCAACATCCACAATGATACAATTGGGGAAAGTAAAAGGGAATAAAATGGTAGACATGCAGTTGAGTAATAGCAAACTTGTTGATCGTGGTGTGAAAATGATTATGGATGAAATACCTGTAACTTATGAAAAAGGATCAGAATTGCTGGCTAAATATGGAAGTGTGAGAAAAGCGGTGGACCATTTTAACAATGAAAACTAGTAAATTATGAATACCAATAAAGACTTATTAAGCAAAGGGATAAAATACATTACCATTTCCCTACCTTTTTTATTCATTGGCCCGGCTGTAATTCATTTTGCATTTATAAATAAATTACAGACATTGTACTATTTGATTTTAGTGTTTGGAATTGGTATTTGTATTACCGCAATGGTGATGCTTTTTATTGGTTTAAATACAATAATGAAAAGTCTTTTTAATAAATAATGGACGCATTAATTCACATCAATACGACTTTCGAAAAAGTAATTTCTATAAATAGTAGAGTCAACAATCGAGAATTTGAAGGTTGTGTTTTTAAAAATTGTGATTTTTCAAATAGTGATTTTTCAAACAATACATTTATGGATTGCGAGTTTTACAATTGCAACCTGTCGATGACCAAATTAAGAAGTTCGGGATTAAAAACAGTAGATTTTATTAATTGTAAATTGCTTGGGATTTTATTTAATGAATGTGACGACTTTTTATTTAATGTCAGTTTTGAAGAATGCGTTTTAGATTATGCCTCGTTTGCCAATAAAAAAATGTTGAAAACAAAATTTATGAATTCGTCATTAAAGGAAGTTACTTTTATTGGTGCCAATTTATGCAATTCAATATTTGAAAATAGCAATCTAGGCGGAGCAATTTTTAACGATACACAATTAGTAGGAGCCGATTTTACGTTAGCTCACAATTATAAAATTGACCCAGAGTTTAATCCGATGCGTAAAGCGAAATTTTCGGCTTTAGGGATAGTAGGATTATTAGATAAATATGATATTAAAATCGAGTAACTAGCCCTGATGGAAGGGAAAATACCGAGCTTTTTAGTGAGGATTTGGAATGACAGCAGGATTAAGCTCCAAAAAAAAATAGACATGAAAAAAATAATATTCTTCTTCACATTACTCGTTTTGACTTCCTGTTATGACGTAGAAAGAAATTGCAAAGAATTTAAAACGGGCAAATTCCAGTTTGATTTTGTGGTTAATGGAGTTAAGAAAACAACCGTTTTTGAACGTACTCCAACAATTCAAATTGAAACTTACGAAGGCAAAACCGACACTGCAACGGTTCGATGGGTGAACGATTGCGAATTTGTTTTACAAAAATTACACCCAAAAAATATAAAAGAAAAAAAAGCAATTAGTATGAGAATAGTATCAACTACGAAAAATTCTTATACCTTTGAATTTGGAATTATCGGCAGTGATGAAAAACAAAAAGGAATTGCTGTAAAACAAAAATAAACGTATCTAAATGGAAGTTTTTTTAAACCCAAGTGCTTGGATAGCGCTATTAACATTGACTTTTTTAGAAATTGTATTAGGAATTGACAATATAATATTCATTTCTATTGCGACAGGAAAGTTACCCGAGGAAAAACGAAAAAGAGCTACAAAAATAGGAATGTTTTTGGCAATGTTTATGAGAATTGCTCTTTTAATGGGGATTTCTATATTGATTGCTATGAAAGAAGCCTGGTTTACATTCGATTATAGTTGGTTTTCAGGGGAAATTTCGGGTCAAAGCTTAATTTTGTTGTTCGGGGGATTGTTTCTATTGTATAAAAGCACCAATGAAATTCGTGAAAAAGTTGAAGAAAAAGGAAAGGAAGAAAAAGAGTTAGGAAAATCAGCAACCAAGTCCTTTTCAAACGTGATTTTGCAAATAATTTTGATTGATATCGTATTTTCATTCGATAGTATTTTAACGGCTGTTGGAATGACAAATGGGGTTGAAGGTGCAATTTATATAATGGTAACTGCTGTAGTAATTTCCGTTTTAATCATGATGCAATTTGCAGTTCCTGTTGGGATTTTTGTAAACAAACACCCTTCTATTCAAATATTAGGTTTGACATTTTTAGTATTAATTGGTTTTATGCTAATTACAGAATCCGCTCATTTAGCCAACGCTTCGTTTTTTGGTAATCACGTGGATGTTGTTCCAAAAGGGTATTTGTATTTTGCCATTTCTTTCTCACTTTTGGTAGAAGTTTTAAATATGAAAATGTCTAAAAATAAGAAATAAAAAAAGCCACTTTCGAGTGGCTTTTTTGTTGTATATAAATTTTATTTTTTGAGTTTGTCTTTGAAAAGTTTTCTTACTTTTTCCACTTTTGGAGTAATCACATAACTACAATATCCTTGCGACTGATTCTGGTTGTAATAGTTTTGGTGGTAATCTTCGGCTTCATAAAATTTTGTTGCCTCAGAAATAACCGTCACTACTGGTTTTCCAAACGTATTTTCTTTAGTTAATAAAGCAATGTAATCTTGAGAAATTTTCTTTTGATTTGTATTATGATAAAAAATCTCACTTCTGTATTGTGTTCCCGTGTCATTTCCTTGACGGTTTAAAGTAGTAGGATCGTGAGTTGCAAAAAACACCTCTAACAGTTCCCCAAACGAAATAATACTTGGATCAAAAGTAATTTGAATTGCCTCGGCATGACCGGTATCTCCCCTACAAATATCAGAATACGATGGGTTAATTGTTTTTCCACCAATATAACCTGATGTGACTTTTTTTACACCTTCTAATTCTAAAAAAACGGCTTCGGTACACCAAAAACAACCACCAGCAAATGTTGCTACTTCTAATTTATCTTGAATTTCCATTGGTTTATTAGGTTTTAATTGAGGTAAATCTTGAACTTTCTCTTTTGATTGACACGAAAAAGCTAACATTGATAAGAGAATACTGATTTTCTTTTTCATAAATTTTATTTTTTACAAATTTATCAAGAATTGAAAGCTATCGATTGGCAATTAACTAAATATTATAATTTGTACGATAATTTTATACCTTGTTATTTTCAATAATCGTGAAAATCTTTGTTACTTTGTGAAAATTGTTCAAATATGATAGAAGCGAAAAAAATATACAAATATTACGACCAACTCAAAGTATTAAAAGGAGTGGATTTGCATATTCAAAAAGGGGAAATCGTATCTATTGTAGGTTCATCGGGAGCTGGAAAAACAACGCTATTGCAAATATTAGGAACATTAGACAAACCTAATTCTTCTAAAAATGAAGATCAAGTTTCTGAATTGATCATAAACGGTCAAAACGTTTTGTCAATGAACGATAAAGAGTTGTCTAAATTCCGTAATTTAAACTTGGGATTTATCTTCCAATTTCATCAATTATTACCCGAGTTTACTGCATTAGAAAATGTGTGTATTCCTGCATTTATTGCTAATACATCGAAACAAGAAATGGAGACAGCAGCAAAAAAATTATTAGATTACCTTGGACTTTCTCAACGTATCAACCACAAACCAAATGAACTTTCGGGCGGAGAACAACAACGAGTAGCTGTTGCAAGAGCCTTAATTAATAAACCTGCCATTATTTTTGCTGATGAACCGTCGGGAAATTTAGATACCACTTCAGCAGAGAATTTACACCAATTGTTTTTTAAACTACGAGAAGAATTTGGTCAAACATTTGTAATTGTAACCCACAATGAAGAATTAGCGAATATGGCCGATAGAAAGTTGGTGATGGTTGACGGGCAAATTAGTAACCATTTATAGGGTTCCAACTATAAAATGACACCAAACGAAATCAAATCTTTTCTTGACGAAAAAGTCGAATTGTATAACAATCCGAATTTTATTGAAAGTGACCCCATTCAGATTCCGCATTTGTTTTCACAAAAAGAAGACATTGAAATTGCCGGGTTTTTAAGTGCTACTATTGCTTGGGGAAATCGAAAAATGATCATTAAAAACGGGCATCGAATGATGGATTTAATGGGAAATACCCCATACGATTTTGTGATGTCGCATTCCGAGAATGATTTAGAGCGATTGGAAACTTTTGTCCATAGAACCTATAATAGTTTGGATTTTCAGTATTTTATTACAAGTCTTAAAAACATCTACACCAACCATAGCGGTTTAGAAGCTGTTTTTTACAATGGACAATTAAATAATGATTCAAGTGCAATGCAAACGGCCATTTCAGAGTTCAAAAAAGTGTTCTTCGAATTACCACATTTAACAAGAACAGAAAAACACATTTCAGATCCAATGGGAAATTCTGCAGCCAAAAGAATCAATATGTTTCTTCGGTGGATGGTTCGTCAGGACAATAAAGGCGTTGATTTAGGAATTTGGAAATCTATATCCCCTGCCCAACTTTCTTGTCCATTAGATGTCCATTCTGGAAATGTTGCAAGGAAATTAGGCCTTTTGAAAAGAACTCAAAATGACGGAAAAGCACTTTTTGAATTGAATTCAAAACTCAGACTTTACGATCCCAAAGATCCGGTAAAATATGATTTTGCCTTATTCGGTTTAGGTGTTTTTGAAGGATTTTAATTTAAATTACTATTAGATAAAAGCATTTCTTAAAAAATTTAACCTAATTTTCATTTTTTGGATTTATAAAAACTTATTTTTGCGCTATGGCAAGAAAAATCACAAACAAAATCGTATTCGATCATATAAAAGTCCTAGATGCAGGTGCTAAAGGCGTTTCAGTAGCAAAAGCTCCTGATGGAAAAGTTATTTTTATTCCAAATGTTGTTCCAGGTGACGTAGTTGATATTCAAACATTAAAAAAAAGAAAAGCCTATTACGAAGGAAAAGCGGTGAAATTTCATGAGTTTTCAGAACACAGAATTGAACCTATATGTGAACATTTTGGAGTTTGTGGTGGTTGTAAATGGCAAAATATGAAATACAGCCAACAATTATTCTACAAACAAAATGAAGTAAAAAACCATTTACAGAGAATTGGAAAAATAGAACTTCCTGAATTCGAAACTATTTTAGGATCTCAAAAACAATTTTTCTATAGAAATAAAATGGAATTTAGTTTTTCAAATAGCCGTTGGTTGACACAAGATGAAATTGAAAGTCAAGACGATTTAGGAAACAGAAATGCACTTGGATTTCATATTCCTAAAATGTGGGATAAAATATTAGACATCAATAAATGCCATCTTCAAGAAGATCCTTCGAATGCCATTCGTAACGAAATTAGGGATTTTGCCAACTTAAATAAACTAACTTTCTTCAATCCTAGAGGTCATGAGGGATTGCTGAGAACCTTGATGCTTAGAACCGCATCTACGGGTGAAATCATGGTGTTAATGCAGTTTTTTGAAGATGATAAACAAAATCGGGAACTGCTTTTAGATCATTTGTATGAAAAATTTCCACAAATTACTTCATTGCAATACGTTATTAACCAAAAAGCAAATGACACTTTGTATGACACCAATATAAAATTATACAAAGGTCGTGATTACATTTTGGAAGAAATGGAAGGTTTGAAATTTAGCATTAATGCAAAATCTTTTTACCAAACTAATTCCGATCAAGCCTATGAATTGTATAAAATAACAAGAGATTTTGCAGGATTAACTGGAAATGAAATTGTTTATGATTTGTATACTGGAACAGGAACAATTGCACAATTTGTTTCTAAAAATGCAAAAAAAGTAATAGGTGTAGAAAGCGTTCCTGAAGCAATTGAAGATGCTAAAGCAAATGCCAAAAGAAATAATATTACCAATTGTGAGTTTTTTGTAGGCGATATGAAAATAGTTTTCAATGAAGCCTTTATTGCAAAACATGGAAAACCAGATGTAATCATCACTGATCCGCCAAGAGATGGAATGCATAAAGAGGTTATTGAACAACTATTGAAAATTAAGCCTCAGAAAATTATTTACGTAAGTTGTAATTCGGCTACACAAGCTAGAGATTTAGCTTTATTGGACGAAAAATATAAGGTAACAAGAGTTCGACCAGTTGACATGTTTCCTCAAACACACCATGTTGAAAATGTAGTACTTTTAGAGAGGAGATAATTATTCTTTTACTATTACTATTGTTGCTTTAAAACCTGTGGAAAGATTCCATTGATTGGCTGATATTGACGCCCCTTTATCGTCAAAAACTTGAAATTCAGCAGTATTTGGACCTGAAGAACCTTGATTTATAGCCTCTATATCAATTTTATTGAAACCATTTTTAAGAGTGAATTCAAAAGTTTTGTAATCTCCTTCTAATAGAACATTCTCTTGAATAATCATATCGTTTATGTATATTCTCACCCGGTCACCATCTACAAATTGATTGTCACGACAGAGAATTTTTACAAACAATGATTTGGTTTTAAAATCACCTAAATTCTGATTCCTTCTAAAAGCTTGTGAAACTTCTCCATCGCTATTTTTATTCATTTTCTCTTGGTATACAGCGCCAGGATTGACAAAATTACTTTTCATTGAAAGATCTATAGGTTTAGACCCGCCTATTTTTTTAAATATCATTTCAGGTTCTTTTTTTACAGGAACATCCTTAAAATTAGGAGTAATTGGTGAAATAGGACTGAATTTTGAAGAAGTACTTTTGGATTTTGAAATTGGTGTATTCTTAATCGGGGAGATTTGAACTGCTTTATTACCATTATCAAATTGAGAATAGCAAAGCGAATAAAAAAACAATAAAACCAATAGAGAAAATTTGATTTTCATAGTAAATGCCCAATCATTAATTTTGATAAAAATAAATAAAAAAACTTCGCTAATAAATACATTAACGAAGTTTTAATAATTTTAAAGCATAATTTCTATTTTGAATTATAAACCGAAATTGCGTTTTTTAATATTTCCACCGATCGAATTAAGTCTTTTTCATTTAATACATAAGCAATTCTAACTTCATTTAAACCAACTCCCGGAGTAGAATAAAACCCTGCTGCTGGAGCAACCATAACCGTTTCTTTATCTAAATCATACGATTCCAGCATCCATTGTGCAAATTGATCTGCATTATCAATTGGCAACTGAGCAATACAATAAAATGCTCCTTTGGGTTTGCTTACCACAACGCCATCAATCTTATTTAATTCTTCAACTAAAGTATCACGACGACTTCTATATTCTGAAATTACTTCATCAAAATAGCTTAGAGGAGTATCTAATGCTGCTTCACTAGCAATTTGTGCAAATGTTGGCGGACTTAATCTTGCTTGAGCAAATTTCATAGCCGTTGCCATTAGCTCTTTATTTTTTGAAACGATACAACCAATTCTTGCACCACACATACTGTAACGTTTTGAAACGGAATCAATCATAATGGCATTTTCTTCTAATCCAGGAATATTCATCACGGAATAGTGAACGTCGCCATCGTAAGTAAATTCTCTATAAACCTCATCGGCAATTAAAAATAAATCGTGCTTTTTAACCAATGCTGCCAATTGCATTATCTCCTCTTTAGAATACAAATAACCAGTTGGGTTTCCTGGATTACATATTAATATCGCCTTAGTTTTTGGAGTAATTAATCGTTCAAAATCAGCAATTGGAGGCAATGAAAATCCAGTTTCAATTGTTGAAATTACTGGAACTACATTTACACCTGATGCAGTTGAAAAACCACTATAATTAGCATAAAATGGCTCAGGAATAATCACTTCGTCACCAAAATCCATGGTACTTCCCATAGCAAAAAGCAGCGCTTCCGAACCTCCTGTAGTAATTATAATATCGGCAACATCAATCGGTAATCCAATATTCTTATAAAATTGGGATAACTTGGTTCTGTAGCTTTCAAATCCTGCAGAATGGCTGTATTCTAAAACCTTAATATCAAGATTTTTAATAGAATTCATGGCCACTTCTGGAGTTTTTATATCGGGTTGACCAATGTTTAGATGGTACACTTTGTGACCTTTTTTCTTTGCAATTTCTGCATAAGGCACCAATTTACGAATTGGTGATTCCGGCATTTGAATTCCTTTATTTGAAATTTTAGGCATAATTATTAGTTTTGAAATGCAAATTTGCAATAATTAATTTAAAAAAGCAGCGAATTTAGCAATCTTTATATAAAAAAAGCGCCTCAATTGAAGCGCTTTACTTTAAGTATAATTTGTTATTGACTTGGTAATGCTTTTTTCTTTTCTAAGATATTTACTTCTGGCTTTACAATAACTTCTCCTTTAATTTTGAGTGCAATTTTACCACCTTCCACATTAATCGCATTCGATTCAACAGTTATTGTTTTCCTAATTGGCCCTGGATTCATATTGTATTTAACATCAATTTTTCCGGTCATACCAGGCATAATTGGTTCGGTTGGCTTAGTTGGAACGGTACATCCGCAAGTTGATTGTACATTGGTAATAATCAATGGCGAATCGCCAGTATTTTTAAATTCAAAAGTGCGAAGTCCACTATCAGAATCTTTACTCACCGTGCCGTAATCTATAGTATTGTCTTTATTTAAGAATTCAATTCTTGCTCCACTTTGTGAAAATCCAATCGCTGTAAAGGCAATAAAGACAAATAGTAGGATTGTTTTTTTCATCTAATCAGTATTAAATTAGTACAAGTAAATGTACTTTCTTTTATTTAATCACACAAATTTTTATTTCCCTTTTTATAGTGTCCATAATTATTTACTTTTGTAGCAATAACGAATAAATATAATAATGACGATTCCATCGCAATTTGACGCAAAAACCATCGAAGATAAATGGTACGATTACTGGATCAAAAATAACTATTTCCATTCTATACCTGATCATAGAACTCCTTATACTATTGTAATTCCCCCTCCAAATGTTACGGGTGTACTTCACATGGGTCATATGCTAAACAATACCATTCAAGATGTCTTAATTCGTAGAGCAAGACTCAAAGGGTTCAATGCTTGTTGGGTGCCAGGAACCGATCATGCTTCTATTGCAACTGAAGCTAAAGTAGTTGCAAAATTAAAAGCCGAAGGAATTAATAAAGACGATTTAACTCGTCAAGAATTTTTAGCTCACGCTTGGGAGTGGACCGATAAATATGGAGGAGTAATCCTAGACCAACTTAAAAAATTGGGCGCTTCTTGTGATTGGGAAAGAACAAAATTCACCATGGATCCTGATATGTCAGCTTCTGTACTACGTTCTTTTGTTGATTTACATAAAAAAGGCTTAATCTATCGTGGTTTCAGAATGGTAAATTGGGATCCTGAAGCTAAAACTACACTTTCTGACGAAGAGGTGATATTTGAAGAACAACAAGGTAAATTATACTATATAAAATACAGCCCCACAACTACCGAAGGGGGAGTTAAAAATCCTGCCGAAGAAATAATTGTTGCTACAACTCGTCCTGAAACCATATTTGGAGATACTGCAATTTGTGTGAACCCTAACGATGAAAGATATTCTCACCTAATTGGAAAAACAGTTGTAGTGCCAATATGCGGAAGAGTAATTCCAATCATTGCTGACGAATATGTAGATGTAGAATTTGGAACAGGTTGCTTAAAAGTTACACCAGCTCACGATACCAATGATAAAGCTTTAGGAGAAAAACACCAACTTGAAATTATAGATGTTTTTAATGAAGATGCAAGTTTGAATAGTTATGGCTTGCATTATCAAGGTAAAGATCGATTTGTAGTTCGTGAAGAAATTGCCAAAGAATTAGCGTCAATTGGTAACTTAGTAAAAGTAGAAAACCACTTAAATAAAGTAGGGACTTCTGAAAGAACGAAAGCCGTTATTGAACCAAGACTATCGGATCAGTGGTTTCTAAAAATGGAAGATTTAGTGAAACCTGCAATTAAAGCGGTTTTAGTTGATAACGAAATAAAATTACACCCTAAAAAGTTTGATAACACCTACAAACATTGGCTAGAAAATATACGTGATTGGAATATTTCTCGTCAATTGTGGTGGGGACAGCAAATTCCTGCCTATTATTATGGCGATGGAAAAGAAGAGTATGTAGTTGCTGAATCGATTGAGGAAGCATTGGTTTTAGCCAAAGAAAAAACCAATAACAACCAATTAACAATTGAGAACTTAACACAAGATAAAGACGCTTTAGATACGTGGTTCTCCTCTTGGCTTTGGCCAATGTCTGTATTTGGTGGTATTATGGATCCTGAAAGTGAAGATTTCAAATATTATTATTCTACAAACGACTTAGTTACCGGTCCAGATATTTTATTTTTCTGGGTAGCAAGAATGATCATTGCAGGTTATGAATATACTGGTAAAAAACCTTTTACAAATGTTTATTTAACTGGATTAGTTCGTGATAAAGAACGCCGTAAAATGTCCAAATCATTAGGAAACTCTCCTGATCCTTTAGACTTAATAGATAAATTTGGAGCAGATGGTGTTCGTGTTGGATTACTTTTAAGTGCCTCGGCTGGAAATGATATCATGTTTGATGAAGAATTGTGCAACCAAGGCAAAGCATTTACCAATAAGATTTGGAATTCACTTAAACTAATCAAGGGTTGGGAAGTTTCTAGCGCAATTGTACAACCAGAATCTTCAAAAGTGGCTATTGAATGGTATGAAGCAAAATTGCAGCAAACCTTAGTTGAAATTGAAGATAATTTTGAAAAATACAGAATTTCAGATGCGTTAATGGGAATTTATAAACTCGTTTGGGACGATTTCTGTTCGTGGTTTTTAGAAATGATAAAGCCCGCTTATCAAGCTCCAATTGACGAAATTACTTTTGATAAAGCGATTGAAATGTTGGAAAGTAATTTGAAATTATTACATCCATTTATGCCATTTCTTACAGAGGAAATATGGCATTACACAGCTGAAAGAACTCCTGATGAAGCGCTGATTGTTTCTACATGGCCAACATTAAAACCATTTAATGCCGATTTAATTGCTGAATTTGAAAATACAATGGAAGTTATTTCTGGCATTAGAACCATTAGAAAAGATAAAAATATCCCATTCAAAGATCCTATTGAATTTAAAGTGGTAAACAACGATAGTATTTCTAATCATTTTGATTCAGTGGTAACCAAATTAGGTAATATATCATCTTTAGAATATGTAACTGAAAAAGTAGATGGCGCATTATCATTTAGAGTAAAATCAAATGAGTATTTTATTCCTATTTCTGGAAATATTAACGTTGAAGAAGAAATAACAAAATTAACCGAGGAATTAAAATACATTCAAGGATTTTTGAAATCGGTTCAAGCCAAGTTATCAAATGAAAAATTTGTTAATGGCGCTCCCGATAAAGTATTGGCAAATGAAAAACAAAAAGAAGCCGATGCCTTAGCAAAAATTAATACAATTGAACAAAGTTTAGCTAGTTTGAAATAAAAAAAAAGCCTCAATTATGAGGCTTTTTTATTGAAAATAAATCCCAATCCAATTTTTGATAACATTCTTTTTCCAAAAGGAAAGAAAAATTTTGATTGGCCAAATAAATAACCAAAACCCATTAATAAAAAAGGATATAGTGGCAAAACTAATAGTATTAAAATTACGTAATAAATGAACCAATGGGTATTGTTTTCATTTATTCCAATAAAAGTCAATAAATAACTTGAAATTCTTGCCGATAAAGAACCGTTGAAAGCAAACACAACTATTATCAATAGTAATTGATAAATTGTGGTGATTCCCCAACGTTCCTTTAATTTTTTCATTTTCAAAATTAGATTACCAAATTTACAAAATTAATTGACAAAATATCAGCTTATTAAGACAAAAAATGCACCTCGAACGAGATGCATTTTGGTAAACTATATAAAAAATATTATACTAATTTTTCAATATACTGATTATTTGCGAAGCCAATTCTGTTCCAATTCTATCTTGCGCTTCCATAGTAGCAGCTCCAATATGCGGAGTTAAAGAAATTTTTTGGTTCATTAAAATGGTGATTTCAGGATTTGGTTCGTTTTCAAAAACATCTAAACCAGCAAATAAAACTTTGCCACTATCCAACGCTTTTACTAAAGCAACTTCATCAATTACTCCGCCACGAGCGCAATTTACAATTCCAACTCCAGGTTTCATAGTTTCTAATTCGGCAGCGCCAATAATATATCCGTCTTGAGCAGGAACGTGTAGCGTAATAAAATCAGCTTCTTTGAATACCGATTCTAAAGATTGTGTTTTAATAGTTGTTGTTATAGATTGCCCATCGAAAAACGCCACTTTTACATCTACTTTTTCAATAAAACTATCACTAGCAATCACTTTCATACCTAAACCTAAAGCCATTTTAGCAGTCGCTTGCCCGATTCTTCCAATTCCGACAATTCCAAGAGTTTTCCCTCTCAATTCCACTCCATTTGCATACGCTTTTTTAAGACCTTCAAAATTAGAATCACCTTCAAGCGGCATATTTCTATTAGCATCGTGTAAAAAACGAACACCTGAAAAAAGATGAGCAAATACTAATTCAGCAACTGATTCTGATGAAGATGCAGGAGTATTAATTACGCTAATACCTTTACTTTTAGCATAATCAACATCGATATTGTCCATACCAACTCCACCTCTACCAATAATTTTTAATCCTGGACAAGCATCAATAATATCTTTTCTAACTTTAGTTGCGCTTCGAACTAAAACTACACTTACATTATTTTCATTGACATAATTGGCAACTTGCTCCTGAGCTACTTTTGTAGTAATTACTTCAAAACCACCTTTCTCTAAAGCTAAGATTCCACTTTTAGAAATTCCATCGTTTGCTAAAACTTTCATAATTATTTATATTTTACTTTCAAAATCTTTCATCACATCAACTAATACTTGTACACTTTCTATAGGAAGCGCATTGTACATAGAGGCTCTATATCCACCTACAGAACGGTGTCCTGGCAAACCAGAAATCCCTGCGACTTTCCATATAGAATCAAATACTACGGAATGTTCTTCATTTTCTAACAAGAAAACAGCATTCATATTAGAGCGATCTTCCACTTTTGCAGCTCCTTTAAAATAAGGGTTTCTATCTATTTCAGCGTATAATAAATCGGCTTTTTCTTGATTCAATTTTTCAACAGCTGCAATTCCGCCAATTTTCTTTAACCATTGTAATGTGAGTAAAGAAGCATAAACTGGAAAAACTGCTGGAGTATTGAACATACTTTCCGCTTTTATTTGTTTTTCATAATCCAACATACTTGGAATTTCTCTTCCTGATTTACCTAAAATATCTTCTTTTATTACTACCAAAGTGGTTCCAGCAGGTCCCATATTTTTTTGAGCACCAGCATAGATAATATCAAATTTTGAAAAATCTAAAACTCGCGAGAAAATATCGGAACTCATGTCACACACCATTGGAACAGATACATTTGGAAATTCCTTTATTTGGGTGCCAAAAATGGTATTGTTACTGGTACAATGGAAATAATCTACATCACTAGGAATAGTAAATCCTTTAGGTATATAATTATAATTTTTATCTTTAGACGATGCTACAATGTTAATTTCTCCAAATAATTTAGCTTCTTTTATTGCTGCAGACGCCCAAGTTCCGGTATCAAGATAGGCCGCTTTTCCGTCTACTTTCATCAAGTTATAAGGAACCATCAAAAATTCTAAACTCGCACCACCATGAAGAAATAGTGTTTGGTACCCTTTGCCTTTTAAATCTAATAATTCTAAAGCTAAATCCCGTGCTTCATCCATCACAGCAACAAAATCTTTGCTTCTATGAGAAATTTCTAATAAAGATAACCCTGAATTATTGAAATCTAATATCGCAGCAGCAGATTTTTGAAAAACCTCTTGAGGTAAAATACAAGGTCCTGCGCTATAATTGTGTTTTTTCATTAGTATTGTAGTGTTGAAAAAAATTAAGCTACAAATTTCGGAAATAGGAAATTAATATCAATTAATTATTATTAAATAGTTATGCTGATTTATTAACAAAAACGTTTTAGTAAGGAATGTAAATTGAGAATTTGATAAACTACAAATTGATCAAAAAATTTATAGTGTCAATATTATCAGCATAATCCCATAAATTTGGTTTTTGAGTTTGACCAAAAGGAACACTCTCTTCAATTAAATCATTGGAAACAATACATTGAATTTGCTTGTGATCTTGCTGTAATTTGTTTTTAATATCCTCCAAATTATCATAAAATTCATAAAAAACAGATGATATTGGCGAAGCATAACTTACATCTTCTTTAATAATTAGAAATTCATTGTCCAATAAATTAAAATTACTCATTAAAAAGACGGCCTTATTATAATCATAATTATTAATGTACTTTTCAAATTTCATCACTTGGTGATAAGGGTACATTCCACCAAAAAAAGAATCAAAATTATAATTAATTGGTATAAATATCTTGGATACATTTCTACATCCCAAGCCAAAATAGCGAAATACATCTTCCCCTAAAGCAATCATTTGCTCCTCAGATTCATTTCCGTCTAAAACAGCAACAGAATTTCTTGATTTTCTGATAATTGAAGGCTTATCTTTAAAATAATATTCAAAATAACGGGCGGTATTATTACTTCCAGTTGCGATTACAGCATCGAAATTTTCTAATTTACCCGATACAAAAGTGATGTAATTTTCTAATTTTGGTTCAATTGAAATAAGGTATTTAGCTAAAAATGGTAAAAAATGTTGATCATTTGAAGAGGTTTTTACTACCACTTTATGTCCCGAAAGCAAAACTGAAATAAAATCATGAAAACCCACCAAAGGTATATTTCCTGCCAAAACCAATCCAACGGTTTTAGGAGTTACCGGATCCAAATTATAACGATTCAACCATTGGTTTAAATTGTCTTCTGTTAAAGCCTCCGCCCATGATTGAATTGCAAAATAGACGTTTTCATTGGTGTACCAACCATTATGTGAAGGCGACAATTGAATTAAGTCAATGAATTTATCAAAGTACAAATCGTTATGAAGTACGGACTGACATTTAGTATTTTTAACCTCGGAAAATTGTGATAAGAAATTGCCCAATTCAACGAAAATACTTTTTTTATGTTCTAATGTCATAATGATTTGCTTATGATAAGTTTTGGATGTAATTTTGCACAAAAATAAGCATAAATATGTCGAATGTCAAAAGTCGAATGTCAAAAGATTAATTCTTGCTGAACATTAAGACTTTAAGATCTTTAACTTAAGACTATAAAAATATGGCAATAATAATAACTGACGAATGTATTAATTGTGGGGCTTGTGAGCCGGAATGTCCAAATACTGCTATTTATGAAGGAGCCGACGATTGGCGTTATAAAGACGGTACGAAAATTAGAGGAAAAGTAATTTTAACTGATGGAACTGAAGTAGATGCTGATGCTGCACAAACTCCAATTTCAGATGATATTTATTATATAGTTCCTGGCAAATGCACCGAATGTAAAGGGTTTCACGAAGAGCCTCAATGTGCCGCTGTTTGCCCAGTTGACTGTTGTGTTCCTGATGACAACCACGTGGAAAGTGAGGAAACTTTATTGAACAGACAAGCATTTTTACACAACGAATAATAGAAGAATTAAAAAATCCTGAGTTAAAGCTCAGGATTTTTTAATTTGTAAAGGCATTTACATTCAACAATTTTTATTAAAAGATATAAATCCTATATTTGCACTCTTAAAAATAAACCATAATGAAAGCAGGAATTGTAGGATTACCAAATGTTGGAAAATCAACATTATTCAATTGTTTATCAAACGCAAAAGCACAAAGTGCTAATTTCCCATTTTGCACCATCGAACCTAACATTGGTGTGGTAAATGTACCCGATTCGCGAATTACAAAATTGGAAGAATTAGTAAAGCCGGAGCGAGTACAAATGGCAACAGTTGATATTGTTGATATTGCAGGATTGGTAAAAGGAGCTAGTAAAGGCGAAGGTTTAGGAAATCAATTTCTAGGAAATATTAGAGAATGTAACGCTATTATTCATGTTTTACGTTGTTTTGATAACGATAATATTATCCACGTTGATGGAAATGTAAATCCAATTAGAGATAAAGAAACCATTGACATCGAATTACAATTAAAAGACCTTGAAACCGTTGAAAAACGACTAGAAAAAGTGAGCCGTGCAGCTAAAACGGGTAACAAAGAAGCACAAACTGAAAAAGCACTTTTAGATAGAATCAGAGAAACATTACTTCAAGCAAAATCAGCTAGAACGGTAATTCCTCAAAATTACGAAGAAGAAGAATTAATGGAAACTTTCCAATTAATTACTACAAAACCCGTATTATATGTTTGTAATGTAAGTGAAGAAGCCGCTGTAAATGGAAATAAATATGTAGATCAAGTTCGCGAATTAGTAAAATCGGAAGAGGCAGAAGTGATTATTCTTTCTGTAGGTGCAGAAGCGGATATTGCCGAATTAGAAAGCTTTGAAGAGCGTCAAATTTTCCTTGAAGACATGGGTTTATCTGAGCCAGGATCTTCGGTTTTAATTCGTGCAGCTTATAAATTATTAAAACAACAAACCTATTTCACAGCCGGTGTAAAAGAAGTTCGCGCATGGACAATTAACATTGGAGCAACAGCGCCACAAGCCGCAGGAGTAATTCACACCGATTTTGAAAAAGGATTTATCCGTGCCGAAGTAATTTCATTTGAAGATTTTGTACATTTCGGATCCGAGGCAAAATGCAAAGAATCAGGGAAATTTAAAGTAGAAGGGAAAGAATATGTCGTAAAAGATGGCGATGTAATGCATTTCCGTTTCAACGTATAAAAATTAAGACCGCTAAATTAGCGGTTTTTTTGTGCCAATTTCCAGCTATACATTGCAAGATTTTTCTTTAAAATGGTATTTTCTAAGCCAAAAATGGAGCTTACTTTAGTCGCTCATTTTAGATAAGAAAAAATACATTTTCTCAAAAAAATGCTTTCCATTTCTATCTGGGGCAAAATTAATTGTAATATTAAAATTAAGTTATAATTCAAAATCTGTAATCTTAAATCTAAAATTAAATTGTCAATATCATTCTTAATAACTTTGATTAAATTTGTTTTAAATCCTGACGAATATCACTAAATTAGCGCTCTATTGGTCCGATATAAATTTAGGTCCGAACAAAACACCATAAAATTCAGTTTTATTTAAAATGTTAGAACAAAATCAATATACCGAAGACAATATACGCTCCCTCGATTGGAAAGAACACATCCGAATGCGACCAGGAATGTATATCGGAAAATTAGGTGATGGCTCCTCCCCTGACGATGGTATTTATATTCTTTTAAAAGAAGTTCTAGACAACTGTATCGATGAATTTGTAATGGGAGCTGGTAAAACCATTGAGGTTACCATAAAAGATAAAACCGTAACCGTTCGTGATTATGGTCGTGGAATTCCTTTAGGAAAAGTCGTTGATGTTGTTTCTAAAATGAATACCGGTGGTAAATACGACTCGCTAGCCTTCAAAAAATCGGTGGGTTTAAATGGAGTTGGTACCAAAGCGGTAAATGCGCTTTCTAATTATTTCCGTGTTGAATCTGTTCGTGATGATAAACAAAAAGCAGCTGAATTTTCAGCGGGGAACTTGGTTCTTGAAGAAGATATTGTAGAAACTACTAAACGAAAAGGAACAAAAGTTACCTTTACACCAGACGAAGCTATATTTAAAAATTACAAATTTAGAATTGAATATGTAATAAAAATGGTGAAAAACTACTGTTACCTAAACAATGGTTTGACTATATTATTCAATGGCGAAAAATACTTTTCTGAAAATGGTCTTAAAGATTTATTAGAAGAAACCATTCACGCTAATGATTTGGAATATCCAATTATTCACTTGAAAGGCGAAGACATCGAAATTGCAATTACGCACAGTAAAACACAATATAGCGAAGAATACCATTCTTTTGTAAACGGACAAAACACCACTCAAGGAGGAACGCATCTTGGCGCCTATCGGGAAGCAATTGTAAAAACCATTCGCGAATTTTACAATAAAAGTTTTGAAGCTTCCGACGTTAGGAAATCTATCGTTACAGCTGTAAGTATAAAAGTAATGGAACCTGTTTTTGAATCACAAACAAAAACTAAATTAGGTTCTACTGATATGGGTTCTGATCCAGGAATGCCATCTGTGCGGACTTTTGTAAATGATTTTGTGAAAACAAATTTGGATAATTATTTACATAAAAACCCACCAACTGCCGATGCATTATTGCGCAAAATTCTTCAAGCAGAACGCGAACGGAAAGAACTTTCAGGAATTAGAAAATTAGCTACTGATAGAGCTAAAAAAGCCAATCTTCATAATAAAAAATTAAGAGATTGTCGAGTTCACCTTCAAGACACCAAAAACCCGAGAAGCTTAGAAAGCACTCTTTTTATTACAGAGGGAGATTCTGCTTCAGGTTCAATTACAAAGTCAAGAGATGTAAACACCCAAGCTGTTTTTAGTTTGCGTGGTAAACCTTTGAATTCCTATGGAATGACTAAGAAAATCGTTTACGAAAATGAAGAATTTAATTTACTTCAATCCGCTTTAGATATAGAAGATGGATTGGAACGGTTGCGTTATAATAACATTGTAATTGCTACCGATGCCGATGTGGACGGAATGCACATTCGATTATTATTAATCACCTTTTTCCTACAATTCTTTCCAGAATTAATTAAAGAAGGGCACTTGTATATTTTGCAAACTCCCCTTTTCAGAGTTAGAAATAAGAAAGAAACGATCTATTGCTATTCAGACGAAGAGCGAAAAGGCGCTATTGAAAAATTAAAACCAAAGCCTGAAATCACTCGATTTAAAGGTTTAGGAGAAATATCACCTGATGAATTCAAGAATTTCATTGGAGAATCCATTCGCTTGGACCCAATTATGATGGACAAAAACACCTCAATCGAGCAATTATTATCTTTCTATATGGGTAAAAATACCCCAGACCGCCAAGATTTTATTATTAAAAACTTGAAGGTGGATTTAGACGTTGTTGAAAGTGCCTAAAAATTATATATGAAAAATAGAAGTAGTTATTTTGTAGTTATTTTGGTATTTATAATTAGTTTCTTTGGCACCATTTTCATTATAAAAAATAATGATCATGTTGAATGTGAAACCATATCGAAAAAATTTAAAAATAACGATGGAGACATCGTAACTCGAACAGAGCATGTTTGCAAAGAAAAATATTCATTCTAACAAAAAGTAATTAGTATTCAACAGAATATAATTGATGAAAGACGAAGACGAAGAAAATAAAATCCCAAATGAAGATGAATTTAACGACGAGTTAAATGAATCTGTTATAGAAGAAGGCTTTGAAGATATAAAATCTTCTGAAGGAAAGCATTTTTATGAAAACGATGAAGATGCCAATGATACCATTACCAAGGTTACAGGAATGTACAAAGATTGGTTTTTGGATTATGCTTCCTATGTGATTTTAGAACGTGCAGTTCCTGCTATAGAAGATGGTTTTAAACCAGTTCAACGTCGTATCATGCACTCTTTGAAGGAATTGGACGACGGTAGATACAACAAAGTTGCCAATGTAGTAGGTCATACCATGCAATACCATCCCCACGGTGATCAAAGTATTGCCGACGCTATGGTGCAAATTGGTCAAAGAGAATTATTAATCGATTGCCAAGGAAACTGGGGAAATATTCTAACCGGAGATAGCGCGGCAGCATCAAGATATATTGAAGCAAGATTATCAAAATTTGCTCTAGAAGTTTTGTATTCTCCAAAAATTACTGATTGGGGAGTTTCCTATGATGGTCGTCGTGCTGAACCGAATAACTTACCGGTAAAATTTCCTCTTTTATTAGCTTCAGGAGCCGAAGGTATCGCCGTAGGTTTATCTACAAAAGTACTTCCGCATAATTTTAATGAATTAATTGATGCCTCAATAAAAATATTAAAAGGGAAACCTTTTACCATTTATCCTGATTTTCAAACCGCAGGAATTGCTGACATAACTAATTATAATGACGGAATGCGTGGCGGAAGAGTTCGTGTTCGTGCAAAAATCAGTCAATTAGATAAAAATACTTTGGTGATAACCCAAATACCATATTCTACGAATACTACCACCTTAATTGATAGTATTTTGAAAGCAAATGATAAAGGTAAAATCAAAATAAAGAAAATTGAAGACAACACCGCTGCAGAAGTTGAAATCTTAATTCACTTATTTCCTGGCGTTTCTCCAGATAAAACTATCGATGCTTTGTTCGCATTCACCGCCTGTGAAACTTCCGTTTCTCCGCTAGGTTGCGTAATTGAAGATAACAGTCCGTTGTTCATTGGTGTTTCCGATATGCTTAAAATATCAACCAATAGAACAGTTGGATTACTAAAAAGCGAACTGGAAATTCAATTAAGCGAACTAGAAGAACAATGGCATTTTGCTTCTTTAGAGCGTATTTTTATCGAACAAAAAGTCTATCGTTTAATCGAAGAGGAAGATACTAAAGAAGGTGTAATTTCAGCCATTGACGAAGGTTTGAAACCACATATCAAGCACCTAAAAAGAGCAATTATAGAAGACGATATTTTGCGATTAACAGAAATTCGAATCATGCGAATTTCAAAATTTGATAGCAACAAAGCACAAGATAAAATTGAAGCTTTAGAAGGGGATATCGAACAAGTTAAATTCGATTTAGACAACCTAATCGATTTTGCAATTGCCTTTTTCACTCGATTAAAAGAAAAATACGGAAAAGGTAGAGAGCGCCAAACCGAACTTAGAATATTTGATGATATTGAAGCAACAAAAGTAGTTTTAAGAAATACTAAATTATACGTAAATAGAGAAGAAGGATTTGTAGGAACCAGTCTCAAAAAAGACAAATACGTAGCCGATTGCTCTGATATTGATGATATTATAGTTTTTCTTGGTGATGGAAAAATGATGGTTACCAAAGTCGATGCAAAAACTTTCGTAGGTAAAGACATCATTCATATTGCCATATTTGACCGAAGTGATAAACGTACTATTTACAATATGATTTATCGTGATGGAAAAAATGGTCCATCCTACATTAAACGATTTAATGTATCTGGGGTAACCCGTGACAAACCTTACGATTTAACCAATGAAAAACCAGGTTCACAAGTGCTTTATTTCTCTTGTAATCCAAATGGTGAGGCAGAAGTGATCACCATTTTACTTCGTCAGGTGGGAAATATTAAGAAATTAAAATTTGATATCGACTTTGCTAATCTGGCAATTAAAGGACGTACTTCTAAAGGGAATATTGTTACTAAATATCCTATTAAAAAGGTCGAACTTAAAGAAAAAGGAATTTCAACATTATTACCAAGAAAAATCTGGTTTGACGATACTGTTCAAAGATTAAATGTAGATGCTCGTGGCGAATTGTTAGGTGAATTCAGACCCAATGATAAGATTCTAATTATCCAGCAATCCGGTAAATTAAAAGTCATAACCCCTGAATTAACTACGCATTTCGATGAAGATATGTTGGTATTGGAAAAATGGGTTCCTAAAAAACCAATTTCAGCCATTTATTATGATGGTGAAAAAGAACGCTATTTTGTAAAACGATTTTTAGTGGAAGTTGAAAACAAAGAAGAAACTTTCATTACCGAACATGCAAATTCTCAATTAGAAATTGTTTCAACCGATTACCGACCTGTAGCTGAATTAATATTCAATAAGATAAAAGGAGTTCAAAAGGACAATTTAAATGTTGATATTGAAGCATTTATAGCTGTTAAAGGATTTAAAGCTCTAGGTAATCAATTAACTACTGATAAGGTAAAACAAGTGAACTTATTAGAGCCATTACCATTTGAAGTTCCAGAAGAAGTAGTTGTTGAGGAAATTGAAGTTGAAGGAGATGAAGTTGAAAATGGAGAAACTGAACAATACGACGACTCTGATATACAATTAGACGAAGACGGTCAAATAACATTATTTTAATTCTGTAGAAGAGCTAAATTTAACAAAAACGCAGTACTAATTATTTTGCAAAATGGTCTTTTTTAAAGTAATTTTGCACAACACAACAACAACAATAAAATGATTCACTTTTTCGAAAACGAAACCAATACGGTTTTTGCTGTTCAATCGCAAAAAGAATTTTCTGCAGAAGATATTTCAAAATTAAACTGGCTTTTTGGCAACTCAAATAAAATAGAAAAATCCGTTCTAAATACAAGTGGAACGGATTTTTTAATTGGCCCACGAGCTACAATGATTACTCCTTGGAGTACCAATGCCGTTGAGATTACTCAAAATATGGGAATCTCGGGGATCGTTAGAATTGAAGAATTTTTCAAAGTAAATTCCGATTTCACCGATTTTGATCCGATGCTTTCGCAAAAATATGTTGAATTATACCAAGATATTTTTACTATAAATATTCAACCAGAAGCCATTCTTGAAATTGAAGATATAGCAAGTTACAACAAATCGGAAGGTTTGGCTTTAAGCCAAGAAGAAGTAGATTATTTAAATACTCTTTCAACTAAAATAGGAAGAAAATTAACCGATTCTGAAGTGTTTGGTTTTTCTCAGGCCAATTCAGAACACTGTCGTCACAAAATTTTCAATGGAACTTTTGTAATTGACGGAATTGAAATGCCCACTTCCCTATTCAAATTAATCAAGAAAACATCAGCGGAAAATCCGAACGATATTGTGTCCGCATATAAAGACAATATCGCTTTTATAAAGGGACCAAAAGTGCAACAATTTGCACCTAAAAGTCCTGAAAAAGCAGATTTTTACGAAACTAAAGATTTCGATTCTGTACTTTCCCTAAAAGCAGAAACCCATAATTTTCCAACAACCGTTGAGCCTTTTAACGGGGCCGCAACAGGATCCGGTGGAGAAATTCGCGATCGATTAGCTGGTGGTCAAGGTTCTATTCCGTTGGCTGGAACGGCCGTATATATGACTTCTTATTCTAGACTATCCGAATTAAAACCATGGGAAAATGGAATGGCGGAAAGAAAATGGTTGTATCAAACACCAATGGATATTTTGATAAAAGCATCCAATGGAGCTTCCGATTTTGGAAATAAATTTGGTCAACCTTTAATTACTGGTTCTATTTTAACGTTCGAACACGAAGAAAACAATCGCAAATTAGGTTACGACAAAGTGATCATGCAAGCAGGTGGAATTGGTTACGGAAAATTAGACCAAGCCATCAAGAAAAAACCAAAAGCAGGTGATAAAATAGTCATTTTAGGTGGTGATAATTACCGAATCGGAATGGGTGGAGCGGCAGTTTCATCAGCAGATACAGGTGCTTTTAGTTCAGGAATTGAATTGAATGCCATTCAGCGTTCCAACCCAGAAATGCAAAAAAGAGCCGCAAATGCTATCCGAGGATTGGTAGAAAGCGATCACAATCCTATCGTTTCAATTCATGATCACGGTGCTGGCGGACACTTAAATTGTCTGTCAGAATTAATTGAAGAAACAGGCGGATTAATTGATTTAGATAAATTGCCTATTGGTGATCCAACGCTTTCTGCTAAAGAAATTATTGGAAACGAATCCCAAGAAAGAATGGGATTGGTAATTGGTCACAAAGACATCGAATTACTTCAAAAAATTGCCGATAGAGAGCGCTCTCCGATGTACCAAGTTGGTGATGTAACGGACAATCATCGTTTTACGTTTGAATCAAAAACTACAGGTGAAAAACCAATGGATTTTGCCTTGGAAGATTTTTTTGGAAGTTCTCCAAAAACAATCATGACCGATAAAACAGTTACCATAAATTACACCGATTTAAACTATTCGCAAGAAAAAATAGCGTCCTATTTAGAGCAAGTTTTACAATTAGAAGCGGTTGCTTGTAAAGATTGGTTGACCAACAAAGTCGACCGTTGTGTAGGTGGAAAAGTAGCCAAACAACAATGCGCTGGACCGTTACAATTGCCCCTAAATAACTGCGGCGTTATGGCATTGGATTACCTTGGAAAAGAGGGAATTGCGACTTCTATTGGGCACTCGCCAATTGCGTCGTTAATCGATCCGGTTGCTGGAACAAGAACCGCAATTGGGGAAGCATTGTCCAATATTATTTGGGCTCCAATTAAAGACGGAATGAAAGGGATTTCACTGTCTGCCAATTGGATGTGGGCTTGTAAAAACGAAGGGGAAGACGCGCGTTTGTATGCTGCTGTAAAGAGCTGTTCCGATTTTGCAATCGAATTAGGAATCAATATTCCAACAGGTAAAGATTCCCTTTCGATGAAACAAAAATATCCAAATGACGAGGTAATTGCACCAGGAACCGTCATTATTTCGGCAGGTGGAAATTGCACCGACATAAAAAAAGTAGTAGAACCTGTATTACAAATCGATGGAGGTTCTATTTATTATATCAATTTGTCGCAAGACGATTTTAAATTGGGTGGAACTTCATTTGCCCAAGTTTTGAATACCGTTGGAACGGAAACACCAACAATTAAAGATTCTAAATTCTTTAAAAATGCATTCAATGTAATTCAAGACGCCATTGTAAAAAATCAAATTATTGCTGGACATGATATTGGAAGTGGCGGACTAATTACTACTTTATTAGAAATGTGTTTTGCCAATAATAATTTAGGTGCCACAATAGATTCGTCCACTTTTGATGAAAAAGATATAATAAAAATTCTTTTCGCTGAAAATATTGGAATTGTTTTCCAAGCTAAAAATGATGTAGAATTGGAAAGCAAATTAAATTCCAATAACATTCCTTTTCATAAAATAGGAAAAGTATCAAATAAAGCTACTTTAAACTTTGGTCAATTCTCATTCGATATTCCAAAATACAGAGACATTTGGTATTCAACCTCTTACCTATTGGATCAAAAACAGTCTAAAAACGGAATGGCAAAAGCGCGTTTCGAAAATTATAAAAACCAACCTTTAAATTACACTTTTCCGACTCATTTTAATGGAAAAAAACAAATAATCGACGCTTCAAAATCCCGTCCGAAAGCAGCTATTATTCGAGAAAAAGGAAGTAATTCCGAGCGTGAAATGGCCAATGCAATGTACTTAGCCGGTTTTGATGTAAAAGACATTCACATGACCGATTTAATCTCGGGATGTGAAAATTTGCAAGACATTCAGTTCATTGGTGCGGTAGGTGGATTTTCAAATTCTGATGTTTTAGGATCAGCAAAAGGTTGGGCTGGGGCCTTTTTATACAATGAAAAAGCAAAAACTGCCTTAG
>Ga0209443_1000155_pt1 | contig 44753 bp, 36 predicted proteins | sample LauGreBMM110DCMD_2_FD_187571 | JGI IMG/M metagenome (GOLD analysis project Ga0209443, IMG submission 187571) | Freshwater lake microbial communities from Lake Michigan, USA - Su13.BD.MM110.DCMD (SPAdes) (version 2) | ecosystem: Environmental > Aquatic > Freshwater > Lake | place: Lake Michigan... | reverse complement strand
TAAGTTTAATAAATTAAATACTTTAAAATGAAAAATACATTTAAAATTATCATAGCTGCAATCGTATTTGCAACTTTAGGATCTTGTTCGGATGAACAAAATTACCAATTAGCAGAGGCTAAAGGTAGTTTCTCAATTTTAACACCACAAACAGGAGCTTCAACAGTTTTAACTCCTGCTTTAGCAACTAACCCTGCTATTACAATGACATGGAGTGCTGCTGACTTCACCACTCCAACACAAGTGGATTACACCGTAGAGTTAGCTGTAACAGGAACTAGCTTTGCTGCTATTACTCCAGCTGGAACTACAACTGCAACTAACCTTACTTGGAGCGTTGCTGATTTAAACGGAGCAGTTCTTTCTGCAGGTTTAAGACCTTTCACTCAAGGAAGTATTGACATTCGTGTTAAAGCTGCTGTAGGAAGCGTGGTTCAATATTCAAACACTATCAATGTGTTAATTACTCCTTACACTACTGCCTTACCAACTATTGCAGTACCAGGAAATCACCAAGGATGGACACCAGGAACAGCTGCTAAATTAGCATCTGCTGGTTACGGACAAACTAACTATGAAGGATATCTTTGGTTAGATGGTGGATTTAAATTTGTTGCTCCTGATAATGCAGGAAACTTCAACTGGGGTAATGACGATTGGGGTGATGACGGAACATTCACTAACAAATTGAAATTAACAAATGAAGTAAATTGTAACGCTGCAACTGCAGGTTACTACAGGGTAAAAGCAAATACTACTGCTCTTACTTATTCTCAAGAAAGAACAACTTGGGCAATAATCGGTAACGGTACCCCAGGGGGATGGAGCACAGGTACTCCAATGGTATATAATCCAACTACAAGAAAATGGACTGTAACGGTAACTTTATCTGCTCAATCTGCTCCAAACGACGGAATGAAATTTAGAGCTAATAATGCATGGGATTTAAATTATGGTGATACAGGAGCTGACGGTTCACTTGACGAAGGTGGAACTAACATTAGTACTCCAGCAGGAACTAAAACGATTACTTTAGACTTAAGTAACCCAAGAGTTTACACTTACACAATCCAATAATTTATATTATTATTTATATAAAAGGGCTTTCTTAGGAAAGCCCTTTTTAAAATAGTTTAATATCATGAAAAAAATTTATTTTATTTTTTGTTTTATTTCTGCCTTAGGATTTTCTCAAGTCTCTTGGCAAGGAGGGGCAACCCCTGAATCAAATCAGACGGCAACGATTTTATTTGATAAAACTGGAACAGGACTAGCTTCCTATACCGGAACAATCTATGCGCACACAGGAGTTACTTTAAATGGAACTGCTTGGTCAAATGTAATTGGTAGTTGGGGAAGTAATACCGCACAACCAGCATTGACTTTAGTTTCAGGGAATATTTATAGATTAACATTAACCCCTACCATTCTTTCCTATTATGGTGTTACTTCTGGCTCTGTTACAAAAATCAATTTAGTTTTTAGAAGTGATAGCGGTACCGCACAAACAGTAGATTTAGAATTAAATGTTGGTGCATTCCAATCTACATTGGTTCAACCAACGATAAATAGCACCACAGTAATAAATTCTGGGGGTAGCCTATCTGTTTCTGCCAATAATACGGGTGGAAATGCAAGTTATAATTTAAAGGCAAACGGTGTAAGTATCAATACAGTGTCAAGTGCTTCAGCTTATACTTATACTCACACTAATATTACAACCAACCAAAACTATGAATTGGTAATTTCCATGGGAGGTGCTTCTCAATCAAGGTTTTTTAATGTAATGGTTAACCCAGGCACAGTAAGTCAAGCACTACCATCAAGCACATTAGTAGATGGAATAAATTATAATTCAGATACGTCTAAGGCAACTTTGGTCCTAGACGCACCTGGAAAAGATTTTATTTATGTGGCGGGAAGCTTTAATAATTATCAACCTACGACTAGCCATGCAATGAAAAAAGACCCTGCTTCAGGGAAATTTTGGTTAGAATTAACAGGGTTAACTCCTGGAGTAAATTACAATTACCAATATTGGGTAGTAGATATGACACCAATTGCAGGTTCTCCTGCTTTAGTAAAAACCGCAGATCCTTATTCAACTTTGGTTTTATCACCATTTGACGACCCCTATATTCCATCTTCTACCTATCCAAATCTTCCTGCTTACCCAGCAGGTCAACAAAGAGAAGTTACGGTATTAAAAACTGGAGAAACACCTTACAATTGGCAGGTAACCAATTTTAATAAACCTAAAAAAGAAGATTTAATAGTTTATGAAGTTTTGATTAGAGATTTTGACCAAACGAGAAGTTTTCAAGGATTGATCAATAGAATTGATTATTATAAAAATCTTAAGGTAAATGCTATTCAATTAATGCCCGTAATGGAATTTGAAGGAAATGAAAGCTGGGGTTACAACACTTCGTATCATATGGCTTTAGATAAATTCTACGGTCCAAAAGAGAAAATGAAAGAATTTGTAGATTTATGTCACCAAAACGGAATTGCTGTAATTCTAGATATTGCATTAAACCATGCTTTTGGAAGAAACGCAATGAACAGAATGTGGATGAATGATCCTGATGGCGATGGCTGGGGCGAACCTGCATCCGACAGTCCCTATTTTAATATGGTTGCAACTCATAGTTATAGCGTGGGTAGTGACTTTAATCACCAACAATCGCGTACTCAAAATTATGTAAAACGCGTCTTAAAACAATGGATTGAAGAGTTTAAAATTGATGGATTTCGTTGGGATTTAACCAAAGGATTTACACAAAATGCTACCGGTAGTGATGCTAATACAAATGCTTATCAGCAAGATAGAGTGGATGTTTTGAAAAACTATGCTGATTATTCTTGGAGTTTAGATCCAGCTCATTATGCTATTTTTGAACACTTAGGTTCTGATAACGAAGAGAAAGAATGGGCAAATTATAGATTATCAGAAACACCAAGTAAAGGGGTAATGATGTGGAGCGAGATGACTTACGCCTATACTCAACTTATTGAAGGGTATGCTAATGGAGCAGATATTTATAGAATTGGTAGTGATGCTCACTCCGGATTTTTAGGAAAAAGGGTAATGGGTTATCCAGAAAGTCATGATAAAGAAAGATTAATGTATAGTGCGATGACTTATGGAAATTCTGGCGGAACGGCTTCTCCATTTGGAAATTTAAACAACGCTTTAGGAAGGATGTCAGCAATTGGAGCTACCTCTTTATTAGTTCCAGGACCTAAAATGATATGGCATTTTGCAGCTCTAGGCATGCAAAACTCAATTTACGATTGTAATAATGGAACAGTAAATACCGAATCTGACCCTACACCTGGAGATTGCAAACTAAACACCAAGCCGCAGCCTCAATGGACTGGAAACTGGTTGGGAGTAACTGAAAGAACTAAAATTTACAACGATTGGGCTAAAATGAATTCTTTAAAAATTAATGAACCTGTTTTTGAAGGCAGTTATGCAATTAGCCCTGATGGGAATAATGTGAAGCAAAGAATTTACATATTCGATAATGCTTTGCCTTCAACGCAATTGAAAAATGTGGTAGTTTTAGCTAATTTTTCTGTAGCCAATTTAACTGTGATACCCTCATTTCCGTATACTGGAACATGGTATAATTTAATGGACAATACAAGCATCTCTGTTACCGATGTAAACGCTCCTATTGCTATTACTGCGGGTCAGTACTTTGTTTATGGAAATAAACTACCTGCTTTAAGTGTCAATGACAATGAAATTACTAAAGCGATTAGCCTTTATCCAAATCCAACTTCAAATTATTTTACACTAAGTGCGAATACCACTAATGTTGAAATTTATTCTATGACAGGACAATTGGTGAAAAATTTTAAAAGCAATTTTAGTAGCGAATCCCAATTTGAAATTGGCTATTTAAACAATGGGATTTATCTTGTTAAGGTTACAGACACTAGCGATAGAGAAGTTACTTTAAAGTTAGTAAAAAAATAATTTTTTTTGTTAGTTGTTATTAAAACCACCTGTTTCGGCAGTTGGTTTTTTTGTTCATTTAAATAAAAATATTTATTAACACGAAAACGTTGTAGTTAAATTTATCATATTTTTGTATTCATTTTTTTAATAATTTTATGTTTAGAATGTTAAACATTAGATTATTATGAAGAAAATTTACTTAAGTCTTATTGTGTTAGTCTGTTTTTTTACTCAGAACATTTATTCCCAACAATGTAGAAATACAGGTGGAAATTCACCTCAACAACCTGCAACAATTTATATTGGTGATGTAGGCACATTTGGACATGATTCCTGGGCTACTTATAATAGTAATTGGCCACAATGGCAAATGTACATTCATACTTCAAGTGATATAAATAATGGAACTTCCGAAAGTTTATCTGGTTTTTCAAATATAGAAAATAAAACATCAATCTCGCCTCGGTTTACTTCCACAGGGACCTGGTATTGGGGAATGAGAGTGCTATATTCATCAGATGTAAGGTGGTATTGTCGAAATGATAGTAATTGGAATAATATGTGGGGAACCCCAACTTCTAACTTAACTATTACAGTTTACCCATTGGATAATCCTACAAACCCAATTGCCGTAACGAATTCAGAAAGTCAGTTAACATTAAACTGGACTAAATGGAATAGTAAAAATGTTATGATAGTTAGAAGATTAACATCAGCTACAAATAATGATGTTCCTACCGCAGGCACTGCTTATTCTGTTGGGGTTGGTGTTCCACAATTAGGAACAGGGACTGTAGTTTATAACGGTAGTGGAACTAGTTTTACAGACGCAGGCTTAACACCTGGACAAAGTTATACTTATAGCCTATACTCTGAAAATAATAGTTATTATAGTTCTGGAATTTCATCTGTTGGAGTTACTTCTGTTTCTTGGAATGGAACAAGTTGGTCAAATACAAGCGGGCCTACTACTTCAATTGACGCAATAATTGCAGGAAATTTTTCTACAACTGCATCTGGGGTTACCGCAGGATTTACAGCAAAAACATTAACTGTTAATTCTACAAGATCATTTACTATTAATAGTGGTCATAACATAACGGTTGCCGACGCAATTACTAATAATGGTACCATAACTATTGAAAACAATGCCAACTTGGTCCAAACAGCCGTGGCAAATAATAACTCAGGTTCTGGAACTGCAATAGTAAAAAGAAACAGTGCCAACATCCAATTGTATGATTATACCTTATGGAGTTCGCCAGTGTCAGGACAAAACTTAAAGTCATTTTCCCCTAATACTCTTAATAATAGATTTTATAGCTATGATTCTAGCCAGAATTTATATAGCGCGGTAGACCCTTTAAACACATCATTTTCACCGGCAACAAGTTATTTAATCCGGGCACCTAATGATTGGACAGCTGGCGCTACTGCAGCCCCTTTTAGCGGAACTTATACAGGGGTTCTAAATAATGGAACCATAACACTTTTAGGACTTACTTCTTCAAGGTTATATGCTGTAGGAAATCCTTACCCATCAACAATTTCTGCTGCAGCTTTTTACACTGAAAATTCAAGTGCTGGAACCTTATATTTTTGGAGAAGAACTAATGGCAATATTTCAACAACCGCTTACGCAACACTAAATAGAGCAGGAAGTACAACTACTTCGTTTGGACTAACACCATCTGCAGATATTGCTGTTGGACAAGGATTTATTGTTTCACCTGGGACAACAACATTGAGTTTTAAAAATGCAATGAGATCGTCTAATACTTCTGCAACATTTTTAAGAACTACTGAAAACAGAAGCCGTTTTTGGTTGAACTTAACTTCTACAACTGGTGCTTTTTGTCAAACAATGGTAGCCTACATGCCAGAAGCCACTTCAGGTGTAGACAATGCTATTGACGGTCGTTATTTTAATGATGCTCCAATTGCTTTAACGTCTATAATTAATGCCGAGGAATATACCATTCAAGGTCGTGCGCTTCCTTTTACAACTTCAGATACGGTTCCACTAGGTTTCAAAACCAATGCAGCAGGAAATTATTCTATTGCAATTGACCATGTTGATGGATTGTTCAGCACTGGTCAAGCAATATACCTAAAAGACAATTTATTAAATACCGTTACTGATTTAGGTGCTGGAAGCTACTCCTTTGCTAGCGCAATAGGAACTTTTAATTCTAGATTTGAATTGGTGTACCAAAGAGTATTAGGAATTAATAATCCGGAATTTACAAGTAATAATGTGGTGGCATTTAAAGACCAGGGTGCTATTAAAATCAATTCTGGAAGTACCCTAATGGAGCAAGTTCGAGTGTATGATTTACAAGGACGTTTGTTAGTGGAGAAAAAACAAATCAATGCCACTGAAACTAGAATCAATACTACTGCTTCCAACCAAGTATTGCTGCTAGAAATTACAGCTACTACCGGTACTAAAGTCATCAAAAAAATAATTCAATAACACTAGATAAATAAGAAACCATGAAAAATAACACAAAAAGAATCATCCTATTTTGTTTAATCACTTTATCTAGTTTAAACAGCTTTGCACAACTTCCGGGTTCTGAAAATGATACCTCAAATTTAGAAACTATGGACGCTCCAATCAACGATTATCTAATTCTAATGTTTGTTGCTGGCTTATTAATTAGTTTTTATATGTTTAAAAAGAAATTAACCTCGATAAAGAACTAATTTAATATTACATAAAAACAAAAAATCCCTAACTACTTTAAAAGTGATTAGGGATCTTTTTTGTGGCACCTCCAGTCCCGAAGCCTTGGAAAAATCTCGGACACAAATAGTAATTATTTTTTAGATAATATCCCATTTTAATTATTTTATTACCTTAACTAGTTGATTTATAAAATAAATTTATTATTATTGTTTAAAATTACTAAAACCATAACTATGAAAAAAACTACTTTACTCGCAATATTTTTTGCGGCATTTCACTTGAATGCACAAACAATAGTTCCTACAACACCCCAAAATAAAAAGGTTATTCTAGAAGAATTTACAGGTGTTAATTGTGTGTTTTGTCCAGATGGTCATACTATAGCCAATGCTATTAAAAATGCTAATCCAACAAATGTTTTTTTAATTAATGTACATGTTGGGGGCTATGCGACACCAACTTCTGGACAACCAGACTTTAGGACTCCTTTTGGTTCAGGTATAGCTAATCAAAGTGGGTTAACAGGGTATCCAGCAGGAACAGTGAATCGTACGGTTTTCCCGGGAAATGCACAAAACGGTGGAACAGGAACAGCTATGAGTAGAAGCAAATGGGCGGCTTCTTCAAATCAAATAATAGCGCAATCCTCTTACGTAAATTTGGCTACTACTGCAACTATCAATGTAAATACTAGGTTACTAACAGTTTTGGTAGAAGCTTATTATACTGGATCTAGCCCAGTAGCAGCAAATAATTTAAATGTAGCATTTTTACAAAATAACACTGTTGGTCCTCAAACAGGTGGAAATTTAGGTAATAACTACAATCACCAACACAGACTTATTCATATGTTTACTGGGCAGTGGGGTGAGGTTATTAATACAACAACAACTGGAACTTTTGTTACAAGAACCTATACTTACACCATACCAGCTTCATACAATAACATAATTGCTGAAATGGGTGAATTTGAAATTGTTGCATTTATGGCAGAAGGTCAACAAAAAATTATTTCAGGAAACGGTACAGTTCCTACTTATTCGGGATTATCCGCAAGTGATGTTAAAGTAAAAGAAGTTGAAAGCATTGAAAATCAATGTACAACTTCTATTTCACCAAAAATTAAAATCCAAAATTACGGTCAAGCGGCTTTAACTAGTTTACCAATAACCTATAGTATTAATGGTGGCGCACCTCAGGTGTATAACTGGACGGGTAATTTAGTTTCATTTGCAAAACAAACGGTTACTTTGCCTGCAATTACTTATAATTTGTTAAACAGTAACACTTTAAATGTGTCTTTACCAGCAGATGCCAATGTTTCTGACAACACAGGTTCTGTTACTTTTGCAAAAGCAGCCGTTACTTTTCAAACAAATATTACAATTAAAATAACACTTGATCAATATGGTTCCGAAACGTCTTGGCAATTATTAAATTCGGCTAATTCGACCGTGGCTTCTAGTCCAACTTATGCTGATTCTGCAGCTGCAGGTTCATACCCTCAACCTAATATAAACATAACGTTGCCTTTTGATTGTTATAGATTTGTTATCAATGATTCATATGGAGATGGTATGGTTGGTAACTATGGTACCGGGTCTTATGAGGTCTTAGCCAATGGTGTTTTAATTCCAGGTATTGAGGGCGGTGCTTTTGGTTCATCTGAAGCTAAGGTATTCCAAGTTGCTAATGTTCTTGGTGTAGAAAATTTCAATATAAATGAAATTACATTGTACCCAAATCCTTCGAATGGTATTTTTACAATTAGTTCACAATTACCAACAAATGTTGTTGCAATTGACGTTACAGGTAAAGAAGTTTTTAGAATGTTAAACGTTAACAATCAAACTACTTTAAATTTAACACAACTTCAAAAAGGACTTTACTTATTGAAATTGAGTAATGAATTAGGAGAACAAACTAAAAAAATAATAATTTTTTAATTAAATAAAAAAACTATGAAAAAAATTGCATTCCTTTTATTAGTTGTTATTTCAGCTGTTAGCTGTAGTAAAGGAGATGATCAAACTACAGAACAAGGAGTTAATAATTCACTTAAAGTTTTTAATAAAACTTCAGGTGAAGAAATTAAAGATGGTGATATTCTAACTTTTAATTCAATTTCATCCCAAGGAAGTGGCAATATGTTAAAATTTTATTTTAAAAATACTTCGGCTGCTCCAATAAATACAAAAGTTAAGTTTGTTTCTTTTAGTGGAGTTCCTGACTCTAGTTATTTAAGTATTTGTATTGGCGCGCAATGTTTGTCTTCAATTTCTACGGGTTTTTCATATCCATCAAATTCGGAGCCAATAATAACTGTTCCAGCAAATGGAATTATTGGATATGTTGAAGACTATAAAATTTTTAATACTTCAATTCCAGTTCCTCCAGCAACCTCAATTAATTATATTTTCGAAGCATTTCAATATGACACAAACGGAAATGCAGTAGGAAACAAAGTAAGATTTACTTACCAATATCAGCGATAAAAACGCCTACTATTTTTATTTATTAAAGTGAGTCCATTGGACTCACTTTTTTTATTACTATTAAAATTATTATCTCGCTGGTTGCTCTGTGCTTCGTTCTTTGTCAAAATAAAGGGACTTTAATTATTTTAATTAAAAACAAAAAACCCCTAATAATCTATAGATTATGAGGGGTTTAAGTGGTACCTCCAGGGTTCGAACCAGGGACACATGGATTTTCAGTCCATTGCTCTACCAACTGAGCTAAGGTACCTCGCTTAGCGGGGGCAAATATAAGGCGAATTTTAATTTATACAAAACAATTATTAAAAAAAATCTATTCGTACCTTTGGGGCATCTAATTTTATAATATGCTTTTAGCAGTCGATATAGGGAATACCAGAATTAAAGCAGCTGTATTTGAGGGAAGTACCCTTTTAGATCAGTTTCATTTTAATAACTCTGATCTTCTAAATGAGCTGCGTTTTATTTTAAATAAATATAAAAATGCTTCGAAAATAGTGGTGGCCTCTGTTGGAAATATTCCAAAAAAAGCCTTTTTAGAATTTGAAAACCAAGTAAAAATTCATTTTATTTCAACTAATTCCAATTTTCCTTTCAAAAACAACTATTTAACACCCACTAGTTTAGGAATTGACCGAATGGTTTTGGCTAGTGGAGCAGTCTTAAAATACCCCAATCAAAATCGTTTGGTAATTGACGCTGGTACCTGTATCACCTATGATTTTATCGATGAAAAAGACAATTATCTTGGGGGAGCAATTTCACCTGGAATTCGACTGAGATTTGAATCACTTCATAATCATACAGCCAAATTACCATTGTTGACATTGGAAACGATAAAAGCACAAAATTCAGAATCAGAAAAAATACCTTTCATAGGAAATTCTACATTTGAAGCTATATATTCAGGAGTAATAAATGGAGTAATAAATGAAATTGAAGGTTTTATTTCTCAATATGAAGCCGTTTATCCTAAATTTATTATAATTTTAACTGGTGGAGACACAGAATTTTTGGCTAAACGATTAAAAAATACCATATTTGCCAATTCAAATTTCCTTTTAGAGAGTTTGAATCAAACATTTCAACACAAGATCAAAAATGATTAAAAAACTTATAGTACCCGCTTTTTTATTATTTACTTTAATTTCATTTGCCCAGCAAGGAACTTCTTCACCTTATTCATTCTACGGAATTGGAGATGTAAAATTTAAAGGAACTGCCGAAAATCGCGCTATGGGAGGTCTGACTATTTATTCAGATAGTATTCACTTAAATTTTCAAAACCCAGCCTCTTACTCAAATCTTAAATTAACCACCTTTTCCTTAGGCGGAACCTATTTAACAACTAATTTATCTACCAATTCTCAAAGTGAAAAAGCCAGAAGAACTGCAATTGATTATCTTGCCGTGGGACTTCCTTTAGGTAAATTAGGAGTTGGTTTTGGTTTAATGCCCTATTCATCTGTAGGTTACAATATTCAATCAACTTTAGCCGCAACGACAACTAATGCTCAAGAAATTAAACAATATTCTGGGACCGGTGGGATCAATAAGGTGTTTTTTGGCGCAGGATATGCAGTAACCAAAAAGTTAAGTATAGGAGTTGATTACAGCTATAATTTTGGAAAAATTCAAACCTATTCTTTCCGATTTATTGAAGGAATTCAGTACGGATCAAGAGAGAAAAATCTATCCGATATTACTGGAGGAACTTTGACAGCAGGAATGAACTTCAATACTCCTATCAATAAAAAAATTAATGGATTTGCAAGCTTTACCTATTCTCCAGATTCTAAATTAAGTTCATCTAACTCAAGAAATATTGCTACTATTCAATATTCATCCTCAGGAGCTGAAATTCTTGTCCAGCCATTAGAGGTTGATGTTGCCAATACTACCATAACATTACCTTCAAAATTAGCAGTAGGTTTTGGAGTAAGTCAAAGTAAAAAATGGATGCTTGGAACGGAAGTTACTTTCCAAAAAAGCAGCGACATGGGAAATAGATTCAATGATATTAATAATGTAAGCTATGAGAACTCAACAAGATATACTTTGGGGGGATTTTATATTCCAAATTATAACTCCTTCTCCAAATACTATGAAAAAATCATTTATAGAGGTGGTTTGAGATATGAAAATACAGGACTAATAATTAACAATACTTCTATAAAAGATTATGCAGTAACTGCTGGCGTCGGATTGCCACTTATGGGTGTGTTCTCCAATATTAATATTGGTTTGGAATACGGTCAAAGAGGAACAACCTCGGCTAATTTAGTGCAGGAAAATTACACCAATATCTCAATCGGTTTTTCACTAAACGATAAATGGTTCCAAAAAAGACGTTTCTATTAGAATTAATAGGAGTCTAATTTGATTTTTTTCAGATTTTAAATCGTCCTCAATTATGACTTTCAATAAATTCACTATCGGAAATTTTTGTCTTTTACTATTTTTTGTAACTGCACTTTTTTCTTGTGAAAGTAATTTTAAGGAAGTTCAAAAACAAAATTTTTCAGAATTTGCTCCTAGCGGTGAAGCCGATGATTTCAATATGAAATATACCGATTCCGGCAGAATAAAATCAATATTGATTAGTCCTAAAATGCTGGATTTTGCATCGGTGACTTATCCGTTTACTGAATTTCCAAAAGGAATAAACGTAACTTTATTTGATAAAAATAACAAAAGAACTTTTGTGACTTCAAATTATGCAGTTTCCTATAAAGTCCCAAACTTAATAGATTTGCAAGGAAATGTGCGAATCACAAATGAATTGGGCCAAGTTTTAGAAACTTCTCAGCTGTATTTTGATCAAAAAAATGAGTGGTTTTATACCGAAAAAAAGTTTAAATTTACAGACCCGAAAGGAGTTTCTTATGGTGAAGGAATTGATTTTAGTAAAGATTTTAAAATAGTAAATTCTCAAAGTATCACCGGAGAAATCGATCAGTCTAATTAAAAATTATTTATAATGAAATATTTAAAATTCACACAATACGTTTATCTAATCGCAGCAATATTCTTTGTTTATAAAGCATTAGAGGTTTGGAGCACCAATTCTGACGATCATTTGCTTTTTATAGGCCTTGCGGTTCTATCTGTTTTCATGTTTTTCTTTAGAAGACATTATGCTAAAAAATTTGAAGCAAGAAACAATTCAAAATAGTTAATGGAAATTACAATTATCATAAGTTGTTTGATATTAAATGCGTTTTTTTCGGGAATGGAAATTGCTTTCATTTCTTCCAATAAAATATATCTTGAAATTGAAAAAAAACAAGACAATTTTCTTTCTCAAATACTATCCAAATTAACAGAAAAACCCTCTCAATTCATTGCCACAATGCTCATTGGAAATAATGTTGCATTGGTTGTATACAGTTTTTTCATGGGCGATCTTCTAATGCAATGGTTCATAACCTTAGGATTAGAATTTTCTAGTTTTGTAAATTTATTAATACAAACGGCACTTTCAACCTTAATTGTCTTAATTACTTCTGAATTTTTACCGAAGGTATTTTTTCAGATTTATGCCAATAGCTTCGTGAAGTTTTTCGCAATCCCGGCCTATTTTTTCTACCTCGTTTTTTATCTAGTTTCCACTTTTATTATGTGGATTTCAGATACCATTTTGAAACGATTTTTTAAAACCGAAGGTGATTTTGTGCCTTTGTTTTTTAGTAAAATTGAGCTTGGAAATTATATTTCAGAGCAAATGAATCATTTTGAAGATCATGAAAATGTGGATTCAGAAATTCAAATTTTTCAAAATGCTTTGGAATTTTCTGGTGTTAAAGCCCGAGATATAATGACACCTAGAACAGAAATTTCCGGAGTTGACATCCTGGATTCTGTTCATGATTTAAAGGAAATGTTCATTAAAACAGGCTATTCTAAAATCATGGTTTACCAAAACTCTTTGGACGATTGTATTGGATATGTTCACTCTTTCGAACTCTTTAAAAAACCTAAAACAATAAAATCAATATTGATTAGAGTAGAATATGTTCCAGAAACGATATTCATAAAAGAAGCCTTAGATTTACTAATCAAAAAAAGAAAAAGTATTGCGGTTGTTTTAGACGAATATGGAGGAACTGCCGGAATTATGACTATTGAAGACATAGTTGAAGAGCTTTTTGGTGAAATTGAAGACGAACACGATTCGGAAGAAATTAGAATTGAACAGGAAATACAAGCGGGTGTTTTTCTATTTTCAGCTCGATTAGACGTTGAATATATCAATCAAACCTACAAATTGAATATTCCCGAAAGTGATTCCTATGGAACATTAGGTGGATTCATTGTAGATTACACCAAAGAAATCCCTCAGAAAGGAAATAAAATTAGCATTGGAAATTATAATTTTATTATTGAAGAAGCCTCAAATAATAAAATTGAATTGGTTAAAATGACTTTAATTGACTAATATAAAAAAAAAATAACGTGTTTTATTGCAAAATATAACTTTACAACTATTATTATTAAATAGATAATTGTATTTTCGCAAACAGAATTTTAAAATAATAAAATAAAAATGGCAGTTTTACAAAAAATTAGACAACGTTCACTTCTTTTAATACTTGTAATAGGGTTTTGTTTATTAGCATTTATTATAGGCGACCTTTTTAATAGTGGAAATCTTTCAACTAATTCAAATGATGTAGGAAATATTAATGGCAAAGCAATTTCACTTGAAGAGTTTCAAATTAAAGTTTCCAATGTAGAAAAAAGTGGTCAAGGAGTTACTTTAACTCAAGCTGCAAATAGAGTTTGGGATCAAGAGGTTTCAATAGCTTTATTAACTTCTGAATTTGATAAACTTGGAATCAGAGTGGGTGAAAACCACATTATGGAAATTTTTAAAGCAGATCAAAATATCGGTCAAAATCCAACTTTCTTAAATGCAGCTGGTAAATTTGATGTTGCAAAATTTAAAGAATTCTTTAAAGCCAATCCAGATCAAGCGCAAAGCTTAAAAGAAAGAGAAAAAGACGCTTCTTTAAATGCAAAGTTCCAAATCTATAATTCTTTAATTAAAGCAGGGGTTTTTACCACCGATAGTGAAGGTAAGTTCAAATACGGTATGGAATCTAACAAAGTTAACTTTGATTATGTTTCTGTTTTGTTCTCTACAGTTAAAGACAGTGACATTAAAATTTCTGATGAAGAAGTTACAAACTACATGAAAACGAACGAGAAAAAATACAAAGCAGAAGAATCTCGTGAAGTTCAATATGTATTAATCGAAGAAAAAGCTTCTCCAGAAGATGAAAATGAAGTTAAAGCAGCTGTTACTGCCTTACTTTCATCTAGAATTGTTTACAATCAAGCAACTGGTAAAAACGATACTTTACCCGGATTTAAAGGGGCGAAGGATGCAATTGAATTCGTAAATGCGAATACTGATAAGCCATATGATTCTACTTATATAGCAAAAAAAGATTTGCCAGCTCCATTTGCTGAGCAGTTATTTAACTTGGCTCCAGGAGAAGTTTTTGGACCTTATGTTAACAATAATTTTGTTTCTCTTTCTAAATCTTTAGGAAGAAAAGCAGGTGTAAATGCCAAAGCTTCTCACATTTTAATTAGCTACGAAGGAACACAAGTTGCGAATAAAAAAGAAAAACGTACAAAAGAACAAGCCAAAGCAAAAGCTGATTTATTATTGGCGCAAGTAAAATCAAATCCATCTAGTTTTATGATGGTTGCTTTAATGAGTTCTGACGATTCTTCTTCTCAACAAGGAGGTGATTTGGGTTATTTTGCTCAAGGGCAAATGGTAAAACCGTTCAACGATTTCGTGTTTTCTAACCCAGTTGGAAAAATTGGATTGGTTGAAACAGATTTCGGTTACCATATAATTAATGTTACCGATAAACAAGATGCGATTCGATTGGCAACAATAGCTCAAAAAATTGAACCTTCTGAAGCTACCTCGGATAAAATTTACACCACTGCTGTAAAATTTGAAATGGATGCAACTGAAGGAGATTTTGATAAAGTGGCTAAAGCTGCAAAACTTCAAAACAATCCAGCAATTAAAGTAAAGGTAATGGACGAAACATTTGGAGCCCTAGGAAACCAAAGACAAATTGTTCGTTGGGCATTTGAAGGTCAAACTAAAATTGGTGATGTTAAAAGATTTGAAGTGCCTAATGTTGGAAATGTAATTGCAAAAGTAAAAGCAGTATTTGAAGCTGGTTTAACACCAATTGCTGATGCAAGACCAATGGTTGAACCAATCTTAAAAAACAAGAAAAAAGCCGAAATGATAAAAGCTAAAATGAAAGGAACTTCTTTAGATGCTATTGCTAAAGCAAATGCTACTCAGGTAAAACCAGCGGTAGATGTTACTCTTGAAAATCCAACTTTACCAGGTGTTGGTAACGAAGCAAAAGTGGTTGGAACTGCTTTCAGTTTAAAAGGCGACAAAATTTCTGCACTTATTGATGGTAATTTAGGAGTTTATGTAGTAAAAACTAAATCGGTATTTACTGCTCCAGCTTTGAAAAATTATAAAGATTATGTTGCGAAATTAAATTCTCAGAATGCTTCAGCTTCAGGAAGAATTATTCCTGCTTTGAAAGTTGATGCTAAAATTGAAGATAATAGATCGAAATTCAACTTCTAGAAATAGATATAAGAAATTATAAAAAAACCCGTCAATTTATTGACGGGTTTTTTGTTTGTTATGGGGAAATTATAAAATCATATCCTTATAAGCTACAATGGTTTTGAAACCTTTATTTTTAAAATACGAGATTGGGTTTTCCTTTGAAACGACCAATACAAAATCACCGCCCCAAGCCCCAAGACTTTTTATAGAACCATTAAAATCGCAGAATAAACTTTCTTTTACCGTTGGAAGTTCAAGAATAGAACTCATTACTTGTTCGTGTTTTTCAAGTAAAATACTAAATTCCTCTAAAGAATTTGAATTTAAAACAGCCGAGGTAATTTTGTTTATTATTGGAAAATATGCCTCCAAATTCTTTTGATTTTTATAATAATTATCAATCGCGATTTTGCTACTTTGCTTTTTATTTAAATAAACAAAATAAATAGTATCAGTAAAATTAGGATTGAAATTTACCTTTTCAATCATTGGCAAACCATTGATTAATTGGTATAAAATAGGAGTATTATTTTGAGCACAAGCAATATCATAACCACTTCCACCAAAACTGTTTTTAAGCAGTGCAAAAGCATCAATTTGAAACCATTGGGCAATATTGTTAATTAAGGTCGATGAGGTTCCTAAACCCCACAATTTTGGAAATGAAAGCACGGTAGAAATGGAATATCCCTTTGAAGAATCTAAAAACCGAGTGTTTAATAAATGCGCTTCATGTAATATCTTAATTAATGTTGCTCTTTCCGATAAATTATCCTTCAAATTAAAATTAATTATCTCGCTGAAGGAAAGAGTCTCTTCAAACCAAATGCTATTATCAGCATCAAAACTAGACCAATGAATTTTCCCAATCTCACCCGAAGCTATTTTTAAATATTGCCCGTATTTTGTTGGCAATGCCAATGCTTTTGTTCCGTCAAGAACCAAGTATTCGCCTGTAATTAATAGTTTGCCGTTACTGTAAAAGGTTTGCTCCATTGGTAAGTTGAAATTAAGTAACTATTTATTTTCTTAATTTCTCGATGAAATCAACGGCTGCCGAATGAGAAACAACGGTATCTTTAAAGTGATTTTTAATCATAATCCGTTCTTCATCAGTAACTTGAAATTGATTTAAAATATTGTTGAGGTGCATTTTCATATGCCCTTCTTGAATTCCAGTTGTGGTTAAAGAACGTAAAGCGGCAAAATTTTGTGCTAATCCTGCAACTGCAACTACTTCCATAAGTTCTTTGGCTGATGGTTTTTCTAACATTTCAAGTGACAATTTTACCATAGGATGAAGTGAAGTTAATCCGCCAACCGTTCCTAATGCCAATGGAATTTCTATCCAAAAACTAAATATTCCCTCTTCAATTTTAGCATGTGACAAACTTGAATAACTTCCATTTCTAGCCGCATACGCATGAATGCCAGCTTCTACCGCGCGGAAATCATTCCCAGTTGCTAAAACTACTGCGTCAACACCGTTCATAATTCCTTTGTTGTGAGTTACTGCTCTAAATGGTTCTACTTCTGCTATTCGAACTGCTTGAATAAATTTGTTGGCAAAAACTTCAGGGTTTTCAATGTTATTATCTGCTAACTCGGCTACTTTACATGAAACCGCTGCGCGAACAATACAATTAGGAACGTAATTCGATAAAATACTCATTATGACTTCTATATTTTTCTCAGTTTCAGAGAAATTAGAATAGGAATGAGCTTCTTCTTTAAGTGTTTTTGCAAATTGCTCTAAGCACGAATTGATAAAGTTGGCACCCATAGAGTCTTTGGTGTCGAAAGTCGCGTGTAACTGATAGTAATACGGGATTAGTTGTGTTTTATTTCTAAGTTCAATAGATAAAATTCCACCGCCTCGTTTTTGCATATTTTTTGTTACGCTCTCGGTAGCTTCATAAAATTTAGGTTGTAATTCCTTGAAGAATTTTTCTAATTTTTCTAGATCACCATTATATATAAAATGGACTTGCCCAATTTTTTCAGTATTTATTACTGTAGCTTTGAATCCTCCTCGAGTGGCCCAATATTTTGCCGATTTTGAAGCTGCTGCTACAACGGAACTTTCTTCAATAACCATGGGAATAGTTTTGTATTTTCCATTGATTAGAAAATTGGGCGCAACACCTAAAGGCAAATAAAAATTCGTGATTGTATTTTCAATGAATTCATCATGCAGTTGTTGGATTTTTGAATCCGAATTCCAATATTTTTTTATTAAAGAAACCGCCTCATTTGAATCAGAAAAATAGGTAGTTGCAATCCAATTTATCTTCTCTTCTTTTGATAATTTTGAAAATCCAGCAATGGCATTTTTCATTTGTGTAAATTATTAATTCATGCAAATATACATTTTCATCAATTCTAATAAAATAACTTACCTATGAAATTGCATTTTAAGAAAAAAAAGGTGGTAATTCAAGAATTTTTCACTAAAATTGAATGTTTTTTAAAAATACTACTTATGAAATTTATTTACAAATTTGCTATATTATTCTTATTCGCCTCTTTTTCAGTTGTGGCCCAACAAAAAATAACAATTGAGTCTATTTATTCAGGTGCTTTTCGTGCAAAAGGAATGGATGATTTACAAGCTTTGAAAAATACAAATCAATACACTGTTTTGAATTTTGATCGTGCATCCAGAAGTTTTCAAATTGACTTGTACGATTTTGCTACACTAAAAAAAGTTTCAACATTAATAGATTCAAAAGACCATCAAGCGCTTGAAGGAATAGATAGTTATACTTTCAGTTCAGATGAAAAAACTATCTTAATTGCTACTAATTCTGATCAGATTTTTCGCTATTCATTTCTTGCTAATTACTTTTTATATGTTATAGCTACTAAAAAAATAACGCCTTTATTCGATTTTAAAATTCAGGAACCTACTTTTTCTCCCGATGCAACTAAAATTGCATTTGCCAAAGAAAACAACTTATTTATTTATGATATTGCTTCTAAATCAACAAAGCAAATCACTACCGACGGAATTAAAAATTCGATTATAAATGGAATTACGGATTGGGTTTACGAAGAGGAATTTGCATTTGTAAAAGCATTCGATTGGTGTGGCGATAGTAAGAAGCTAGCTTATATTCGATTTGACGAAAGTCAAGTGCCAGAATTTTCAATGTCCATGTTTTACAAAGACCTTTACCCATCAGTACAAACTTTTAAATACCCAAAGGCGGGTGAAAAGAATTCGGAAGTTTCCCTTCATATTTATGATGTTGTCAATGGGAATTCTAAAAATATCGACTTAAATAAGTACTCCAATTTTTATATCGCCAGAATGAAATGGACCAATGATAATAATGTGCTGTGTGCTCAACTATTAAATCGTCATCAAGATAATTTAGATTTACTTTTTGTAGATGGTACTTCAGGAACTACCAAAGTCGTTTTGAACGAAAAAGACAAAGCCTATATTGATGTAACGGATAATTTGACATTTTTAAAAGACAACAGTTTCATCTGGACAAGTGAAAAAGACGGTTTCAATCATATTTATGTTTATGATAAAAATGGGAAGCTAAAAAATCAGGTTACCAAAGGAAATTGGGAAGTAACCGATTACTATGGATTTGACGAAATAAATCAAACTATTTTTTATCAATCTGTAGAAAATGGTTCTATAAATAGAGACATTTACAGAATTGGATTGAATGGAAAAAACAAAGTAAGATTATCTGCTACTACCGGAACAAATAATGCGACTTTTAGCCCAAATTTTCAGTATTATATTAACACTTTTTCTAGCGCGACGCAGCCAACTACTTATACTTTAAATGAGACTAAAAACGGAAAAGAAATTCAAGTCATTGAAAACAACCAAGAGTTAGCAAAGAAATTAAAAGACTATAATTTACCTTCTAAAGAGTTTTTTGTTTTGAAAACAGAGAAAGGAAACGAATTGAATACTTGGATTTTAAAACCTAAAGATTTTGATCCTTCCAAAAAATATCCCGTTTTTATGTATCAATATTCAGGTCCAGGGTCGCAACAAGTGAATAACGATTGGAACGGAACAGACGATTATTGGTTTATGATGTTAACCCAACAAGGCTATATTGTGGCTTGTGTTGACGGACGTGGAACAGGATTTAAAGGAGCCGATTTTAAAAAGGTTACCCAAAAAGAATTGGGAAAATACGAAGTCGAAGACCAAATTGATGCTGCCAAAGTAATTGGAAATTATCCTTTTGTGGATAAAACTAGAATCGGTATATTTGGTTGGTCGTATGGTGGCTTTATGGCTTCCAACTGTATCATGAAAGGAAATGATATATTTAAAATGGCTATTGCAGTTGCCCCAGTTACTAATTGGAGATTTTACGACAGCATTTATACTGAAAGATACATGCAAACACCTGCTGAAAATGCAAGTGGATACGACGAAAATTCGCCAATTAACCACGTAGATAAATTGAAAGGAAAATTTCTTTTAATTCATGGTTCGGGTGACGACAATGTTCATGTTCAGAATTCTATGCAAATGATGGAAGCATTAATACAAGCCAATAAACAATTTGATTCACAAATTTATCCTGACAACAATCATGGAATTTACGGAGGAAAAACAAGAATTCAGTTGTATAATAAGATGACAAATTTTATTTATAACAATTTATAAGTGCGTATTTAATATTTTAATAATCAACAAAAAATCAAATTAACTAATAACAAAAAAAATGAGTGAAACAGCAGTAAAATCAGCACATCCAAAAGGACTTTGGGTATTATTTGGAACAGAAATGTGGGAACGTTTCAATTTCTACGGAATGAGAGCAATACTTACTTTGTTTTTAATCAATTCATTAATGATGAAAGAAGCAGACGCTTCAATTATTTATGGGGGATTCTTGGGACTTTGTTATTTAACACCAATGTTGGGTGGATTTATTTCTGATCGTTTCTTTGGAAATAGAAATTGTATTTTATTAGGTGGATTAATGATGGCAATTGGACAATTTTTATTGTTCACAAGTGCAAGTGTTTTTGGCACTAATTTAAGTTTAGCGACAACTTTGATGTGGTCTGCTTTAGGGATTATTATTTTTGGAAATGGTTTCTTTAAACCAAATATTTCTTCAATGGTGGGTAGTTTGTATCCAAAACAAGAAAAAAGTAAATTGGATACCGCTTTTACCATTTTCTATATGGGGATCAATTTAGGAGCTTTTTTAGGACAAACCATCTGCCCGTTAGTTGGCGACGTTGTTGATGGTGGAGGAGTAAGAGATGTACATGCATTTAAATGGGGTTTCTTAGCAGCATCAATTGCAATGCTGATTGGAACTTTAGTTTTTTATGTATTGAAAAATAAATATGTTGTAACTCCAGAAGGAAAACCATTAGGAGGATTACCTTCAGGAAATGATTCTTCTGATTATGAAGAGGGTGAAGCTCAAAAAGCTGTTTTTTCTAATAAATCTTTAGTATTGTCAGTTGTTGCTTTCATAGTATTATTCTTCACTTTTCAATATTTATTAGATGGAGATAATTTTATTAAAACAATAATTTACCCAATTATTTATGCAAGTGGAATTACCCTTGCGGGACTTATTATTTCTGATAGTTCTTTAACAAAAATCGAAAGAGATAGAATTTTGGTGATCTATATTGTAGCCTTTTTTATCATCTTTTTCTGGGCCGCTTTCGAACAAGCAGGATCTTCATTGACCTTTATCGCAGATAATCAAACCGATAGAACTTTTATGTTCGGTTGGAAAATGCCCGCTTCAATGATTCAAGTATTTAACGGAGTTTTCGTATTTGCATTTGCATTACCATTCAGTATTTTATGGGATAAATTAAGAGCTAGCGGAAAAGAGCCAATTTCTCCAGTAAAACAATCTATCGGATTGGGATTAATTGCATTGAGTTATTTAATCATCGCTTACAATGTAAAAGACCTAGGAAATAGCGGGCTTTTAGGTATCAAATGGTTAATATTATTGTATTTAATCCAAACATTTGCTGAATTGTGTTTATCACCAATCGGGTTATCATTGGTAGGAAAATTATCGCCAAAACGTTTCGCTTCCTTATTATTTGGAGTTTTCTTTTTATCAAATGCAGCAGGTTATGCATTAGCAGGAACTTTAGGTTCTATTTTACCGGCTACAGGAGATAAATTTGCAAAAGCACAAGAACTAGGCGTTGATTTACAAGGGGTATTAAACAAAACTATTGTGCCTACCGCAGATCAATTGAAATTATTAGCAGAAAATCAAATTAGCGCAGTAAACCCATCATTCGTAGGTTTTGAAATTCATAATCTTTTCGAATTTTTTATGGTATTTGTAGTTCTAACAGGTATCGCTGCAATAACATTATTCGCATTAACACCAGTATTGAAAAAAATGATGCACGGCGTTCGTTAATCATTATAAAATATTTTATACCTTTCAAACCTACAAGATTCTTGTAGGTTTGTTTTTTTTAATCAAATATTATGTGGAAAAGTCATCCTAAAGCATTGCCTTACTTATTTTTATCTGAAATGTGGGAACGTTTTGGCTATTATTTAATGATCGGAATTTTTACTTTATATCTAAAAGATGTAGAAGCTGGTTTTGCTATGACAGAGAAGGAAGCTTCCGATTTATATGGAACTTTTATTGCGTTAGTATTTTTAACACCTTTCATAGGCGGTTTAGTTGCCGACAGATATCTTGGTTATAAAAGATCAATCGTAATTGGGGGAATAATGATGGGTGCAGGTTATTTTATGATGGGAATTCATAGTTTGCCGATGTTATATCTTGCCATGACTTTAGTAATTGTTGGAAATGGTTTTTTCAAACCGAACATCTCAACTTTACTAGGAAATTTCTACAACGAAGACCAATACAAAGAAAAGAAAGATGAAGGATACAACATTTTTTACATGGGAATAAATGTTGGCGCTTTCATTTGCAATTTTTTTGGTGCTGCTTTACAAATTTTACTCGGTTGGCAATATGCCTTTATGGCAGCAGGTTTAGGAATGTTTATAGGTGTTATCGTTTTTCTTTTAGGAACAAAACACTACGGTGATAAAACCGATAAAAAGGGAATTCAAGAAGGCGATATGCCATTTTCTAAAATTGTTTTGTACATTTTAGTTCCGTCGGTAGTTTTTGGTATTATTGGTTGGTTAATTAAAGGAGTACAATCAGACATTAATCTTGATAGTGCCATTTTTGGTTCTGATAGTACAGATGCGTTTATTTTTGCTTGCCTTCCAGTAGTATACTTTTATGGGAGTCTCTATTTCAAAGCAAAACCAGAAGAAAAACGCCCAATTGGAGCTTTGCTTTCTATTTTTGCAGTTGTAATTTTATTTTGGGCTGTTTTTAAATTAAATGGGTCGGCATTAACAACTTGGGCTGATAGATATACCGATAGAGAAATAAGCGGAACGACTCAAGCTGTATTTAGTAATTTAAAATTATCAAAAGATATAGAATACAAAAAGGATTCAACTGAACTCTACGATGCGAGTTTTAGACTTCAAAAAGAAAATGGAGAAGTAGTTAAGGAAGTAAACTACCCTGTTTATTTTAGAAATGTTAAAAAAAATAAATTACCTCAAGAAGGTTCGGCAGTTTCAATTTGGGCAACCAATTTAAGCCAATCAATTAATCCAGGTTGGGTTATTATTTTGACCCCTTTGGTTGTTGCTTTTTTTACCTATTTAAGAAGTAGAAAGAAAGAACCTTCAACACCAACTAAAATTGCATTTGGATTGTTAATTTCAGCATTATCTGTTCTAGTAATGGTAGCTGCCGTTAACATTGGAAACAATGGGATGGAAAAAGTATCGGTTTGGTGGTTAGTTGCTAATTATGGAATCATAACCATAGGGGAATTGTTTCTAAGTCCAATGGGATTATCGATTGTTTCTAAATTATCTCCAAAAAATATTACGGCATTAATGATGGGTGGATGGTTTTTATCAACCTCCATCGGAAATAAATTATCAGGAGTTTTAGCAAGTATGTGGGATCAATATGAGGACAAAGCTAATTTCTTTTGGGTAAACTTCGGTTTATTAATGTTTGCAACCCTAATAATGTTTGCCTTAGTGAAAAACTTAAATAAAGTAATGAAAGACCATGGAATCAATTAATTATGGAAAATAATCTGACCTTAGAACAAATTCAAAATTTTAAAGGAAAATATCCAAAACAACTTTGGTATTTATTTTTTAGCGAAATGTGGGAGCGTTTTAGCTTTTATGGCATGCGCGGAATGCTAGCTGTTTTTATGGTTAATCAGTTGATGATGGATGAAAAAACGACGAACTTGCAATATGGCGCCACACAGGCTTTTGTATATGCTTTTCCATTTATTGGTGGGTTATTTGCAGACAAAATCCTAGGCTTGAGAAAATCATTATTTTGGGGAGGATTATTGATGATAGTAGGAAGTATAATTCTTTCCATCGACCCAAAACAATTTTTTTTCTTGGGAATCAGTTTTACCATTATTGGAACAGGTTTTTTTAAACCTAATATTTCTTCTATGGTTGGCCAGTTGTATAAAGAAAATGATGTAAGGCAGGACGCTGGATTCTCCTTATTTTATGCTGGGGTAAATTTAGGTGCCTTAATTGGAGGTTACATTTGTATTGCTGTAGCAGAAGGTTCATTATGGAGTGGATTTGTTCCAGAACATTTAAGATGGAACTTTGCTTTTGGATTTGCAGCAATTGTAATGGTTATTAGCTTACTGACATTTACACAAACACAAAAAAGTTTAGGAGCAATTGGACATTCTCCTTTATTACATATAGAAAAATCAAAAAGAAGAATTATTGAATTGGCAACTTATATAGGTTCACTCGCAGTAATTCCAGCAATTATTTTAATGGTAGCCAATACCGTATACACTGATTATTTTATGATGATAATTGGCCCAGTGTCCATATTGTATTTATTTTATGAAATGAGAAGTTTTTCTCTTGCAGAAAATAAAAAATTAATTGCGGCTTTAGTATTGATAATTTTTTCTATTTTCTTTTGGGCTTTCTTTGAGCAAAGTGGAGGTTCATTGAGTTTATTTGCCGTTAATAATTTACACAATACTTTAGCAGGTTTTGAAGTTAGTCCAAACGGAGTTAATAATTCTGCCAATTCATTATTTGTGATTATTTTTGCAACTTTAATTGGATTGCTTTGGATTTGGATGAATAAAAGAAAAATGGAGCCCAATACAGTAGTGAAATTTGGACTCGGCTTTTTGTTTTTGGCTGGTGGTTTTTGGATATTTTATTACACTAAATTTTTTGCTGATACTACCGGAAAGACTTCTCTTAATTTATTTACATTTGGGTGGTTCATCATCACTTTTGGAGAATTGTGTTTGTCTCCAATAGGATTAAGCGCCATGTCTAGATTATCTCCACAGAAAACTCAGGCAGTAATGATGGGAATTTGGTATTTAGCAAGTGCTTATGGGCAATATTTTGCAGGTTTATTAGGAGCTAATATTGCAAGTGCTTCAGAAAATGCTTCTAATTCTGCAAAACTAATTGTCTATGCAGATGGGTATCAACAATTAGCAATTTACGCATTAATAGCAGGAGTAGCTTTACTATTAATTTCGCCTTTTGTAAAAAAATTAATGCAAGAAGTCAAATAATTTTCCGATATTTCGGACATATTTAAAGATACTAAATTTAACATTCATTAAAATGAAAAAAACACTTATAGCCTTATTGTTTATTCTTGGCTCCTATGCAGTGGAAGCACAAGAATTAGTATGGAATAACAATCTTAAAAATTCAACAGAAATTTCTAAGAAAACTAAAAAACCATTATTGCTTTTCTTTACCGGTAGTGATTGGTGCGGTTGGTGTATACGCCTTCAAACAGAAGTTTTTAAAACTCCTGAATTCAAAAAATGGGCCAATGAAAATGTGGTGCTTGTGGAACTTGATTTCCCAAGAAGAACTGTTTTAGCTCCAGAAATCACAGAACAAAACAATCAATTGCAACAGTTTTTTGCTGTTCAAGGATACCCAACAGTTTGGTTTGTAAATACCTCAAATATTGATGGAAAAGTAAATATTGAAAAATTAGGCAGTACAGGTTATTTAGCTGGCGGACCTAAAGTTTGGTTGGATACAGCAAATGGTATTTTGAAAAAGAAATAAAATTAGTTTACGCTATAAAATCCCTTTTCTGCAGTAGCATGAAAAGGGATTTTCTTTTTTATGCAAATCGATTTCCAAAGTTCGATAGTGATTTTGTAATTGGAGGCATCAGCGACAATTAATTTAGGCTGGTTTATTTTAATTAATCGCTCTAAATTTATTTTTGGAGACTGTCTTAAAATAATTATATCTGGATTTATTTCTTTCGAATAAATCCCAAAACTATCAATCACCATTATTTTTTTATCTTTGAAATAATACAAATTTTGAATTTTATTTATGCTACTTACTTTGCTGTTGTTGGCAATTAAGTAGGATTTTAGAGCGGTATTTGAAGCTATTTTATTAGTAATACTATTATTGCCATATACCATTACTTTATCCCCATTTCTCTCAGTAATCAGGGTATTTTTCCAATTATTAAAAACAATCCATTCGTGTTGATTTTGAATTTCCCAGCGGGTTACCAATAGCGTTGATTGAAATAGTAACAAACTAAATAATGCAACTACAATCTTAGTATAGGTAGGTTTTTTTAATAAAACAACTACGGCAATAATTAAAAGGTACAAACAAAATAAGCTTTGCCAATTAATTGGAATATCCTTAATTATAAATTGCTCAAATGATGCCACCCAATTGATAATTTTGTTCAATAAAGAGAGGCAAAATTCCAATGATTTCATTGTTATAATTGGTACAAAATCAAAAGCTGCCAATACCATTACTAGAACTCCCAATCCCATAATTAGAATTAAAAATGGAATAATAATTAGATTGGTAATAAAAAACAAACCCGGAAATTGATGAAAATAGAAAATACTCAACGGGAAAGCCCCGATTTGTGCTGCGAAGGACACCGTTAAAATGTCCCAAAAGTAGGTGACGATTTTATTTTTTGGTTCCCATAGATTGGAAATTAAAGGTTGAAGCCATAAGATGAAAAATAAGGACAAATAACTTAGCTGAAATCCAACATCAAATAAAAAGGAAGGTTGAAAAAACAAAATAAGAAACATCGAAACCAATAAAGTATGAAATATATTAGTACTCCTTTTCAAATACATTCCTACAGCAACAAATGAAAACATAGTCACCGATCGAACCACCGAAGGAGATAGCCCCGCCAAAAGTGCAAATCCCCAAAGCCCGATAATTAGAGTCAATAATCGAATTGTATTTCCGGATTTATTTTTTGGAAGTGGCTTCAATAAAAAAGTAATAAACAGCAAAATGAATCCTACATGTAATCCTGAAACCGACAAAATGTGAATTGCTCCTGCATATTGATAATCTATTAGAATTTCTTTAGAAATGTCTTGTTGTTGCCCTAAAACAAGTGCGCTCACCACTTGTAATTCGTCCTTTGAAAAATTATTTTTTTCTAAGTTGGCTATTATTTTATTTCTAAGATAATCTGAATAATACCAGATATTTCTGTCAATTTTATCGTTAATTTTAATGGAATTGGTATTGGCATAAATTTGAGCAAAAATAGATTTATTGGTTAAGTATTTATCATAATCAAATTGGTTTGGGTTTAATGATTTTTTATTTGAAATGACCTTGCCAATAATTTGAATTTTACTTCCGATTTGTATTCCAGAATTTACTTGAGTTTTTGGAATTTGAACTAGTATTTTTCCAGAACACGCCTTATTGTTCAATTTTTTTACTAATCCGACGTATTTATCAATTGAAGAATTTCCTTTTAATTTTTCACGCAAGACCAACTCAACACTATGATAATCAGTTTCATTATTAATTAAATGGATGTAATTGTCTTTGTTGTAAAATTCGTTATGAATTACCTGAGTGCAAGATCCAATTTGAAAAAATAATAGATAGGTAGCAAATCCAAAAAATATTTTTTGGATATAATCTCTTTTAGATAAATATAAAGTTAAAATAAACGGAACGAAAAATAGTCCTGTTGTAATAAATGTTGTGGTTGGTTTTGGATTGAAATAGTAGGAAAATAAAATTCCCAATATAAACCAGATGGTTATTTTAATTAAAGGAAATTGAAGTATTTTCATTCACCTAATGTAGTCTTTTTATTCCAACTTTAAAATGAAGAATAGACTCTATTCACTTGAGTGAAAGTTCTTTTGTAGTAGGGTTCTTTCGTAGAAGAAATTATGACGCCCTTTGATGTCGCCGAATGGATGAACTTAATTTCATCGTCTATTACTTCCACAACCATTCCGACGTGATTAATAATTTTTCGGCCATTGGTTTTAAAGAAGATTAGATCTCCTTTTCTAATTTCATTTGGATTTAATACAGTCCCTAAATTTGACATTTCATTAGACGATCGAGGTAACACAATATCAAATTTTCTAAACGTAAAAAACATTAAACCTGAGCAATCAAAGCCTTCAGGATTTGAACCGCCACTTCTATAACGCGCTCCTAAATTTTCTGATGCAGCATTGATTAATTGTTCAACTAAATAACTGGTATTGGAAGTATTTATAATAAAATCTCCTGAATTTTCATCGGTGCTTAACCTGTTTTTTAACTCTTTTTTGGGAGGTATTTCAGCAGTAATTAGCTCTACTTTTTCCACTACCTTCTTTTTTTTCTTTTCCGGTTTAACAACAACTGTTTTTTCCGGCTTTTTATAAATCCCTTGTTTTTCTGCCACAGATTTAGACGTAATTATCACCGAAGTTGTCTTACAACTCGTAAATACGACAAACAATAGTAAAAGTAGAAGGAGATTTCTCAAGTATATTTTTTTGCAAATTTATGCAATTATTTCTAATCAGATTTTCTGAAGATTACTGACAATAAGTTTAGCCGTTTTTTGACTTGCACCGCTGCCACCCAATTTCTTTTCAAGTGTACTGTAATTTTCTAGAACCTCATTTCTGTATTTTGAATCTAATAGTTTTTGAAGTTCGATTTTTAGAGTTTTGGTATTACAATTTTCTTGAATCAACTCGGTAACCACTTCCTTGTTCATAATTAAATTAACAAGAGAAATATATTTTAAGGTTACAATTCTTTTAGCAATTTGGTAGGAGAGCCAACTCCCTTTATAACACACTACTTCTGGTACTTTAAAAAGAGCAGTTTCTAAGGTAGCTGTTCCAGATGTAACTAAAGCAGCATAGGAAACACTCAATAAATCGTAGGTTTTATTGGATATAAAATGACAATTATTGGACTTTAAAAAACTGTAGTAAAAAGAATATTCTTGACTAGGAGCGCCCGCAATTACAAATTGGTAGTCGGAAAAATCATTAACAACACTCAACATTACACTCAACATTTTAGTAATTTCCTGCTTTCTACTTCCAGGTAAAATAGCTATTATTGGCTTGTCGCTCAAGTTATTTTCTTTTCTAAATTCAATGTCGTTTATTAAAGTTCGATTTTGAATAGCATCAATTAAAGGATGGCCAACAAATTCAACATGGTAATGGTGTTTATTTTCATAAAACTCTTTTTCGAATGGTAAAATCACATACATTTTATCAATGTCGCGTTTAATATCTTTTATTCTATTTTCTTTCCAGGCCCAAATTTGAGGTGAAATGTAATAGTGCGTTTTCAGTCCTAATTTTTTTGCCCATTTAGCAATTCTCATATTGAATCCTGGGTAATCTATGAAAACTAAAACATCTGGCTGGAATATTAAAATATCTTTTTTACAGCTATTTATATTGTTTAATATAGTCTTTAAATTCAATATCACTTCAAGAAATCCCATGAACGATAATTCCCTGTAATGTTTTACCAAAGTTCCTCCCGCAGACTGCATTAAGTCACCTCCCCAAAAACGAATTTCAGCGTTTACATCTTCATTATATAAAGACTTCATCAAATTTGAACCGTGTAAATCTCCTGAAGCTTCGCCAGCAATAATATAGTATTTCATAAGATTTATCTATATAAATAATGTAATTATGGTTAATAGTAGTATCGTTAAAATAATCCCTTTCGCCATAGTTTCTTTTTTATATTTTAAAAGCCAAAAGAAAATTCCAATATTAAGTAGGGTTCCCAACGTTACTATTTTACCTAATTTCTCTTCGAATTTTAAGAGCTGTAAACCACCTAAAAAGGAATAAGGAGTAAAGATAATTATAAAAAGATAAATACCAATTAATGACGTGGTTAGTCCAATTATTAGCCCGTAAAAAAGATCTATTTTTTTCATGTATTTCTTTATTGAAAACAACTATTTTCACCTGTAAAAATAATCATTTTTAATCTCACATCCTTACTTTTCATTCTTTAACAAAAAATTAGCCAATTCAATATTTTGAAATACCTATTTTTGTTTATCTTAGTTAAAAAAAATTAATGAATACATTTTTGAATTTTATGAAAAGGAATTATAAGATTATAGCGCTGGTTTTAGTTGCTTCTTTAGCGCTTTGGAGTTTTATCCCAAAGCAAAAAGGACATCCAGAAAAAGATAGATTATTATTAGAATTACTAACTTTTGTAATTGAAAAAGGCCACTATAGTCCTACAGAAATTGACGATAATTTTTCTAAAAGCTTATACAAGGAGTTCATAAAATCACTCGACCCTACAAAAAGATTCTTTTTGCAATCTGATATTGAAGAATTCTCTAAATATGAAACGGAATTAGACAATCAAATTAAAAATAAAGATTTGACCTTTTTTGATTTAACCTATACTCGTTTAAAAAAACGTATCGACGAAAGTAAAACCTATTATAAATCAATATTAAGCCAGCCGTTTGATTTTAAAGCTGAGGAAGAATTTAATTCAGAATATGAAAAAATACCCTATGCTTCTTCAATTTCTGATTTAAAAGAAAAATGGAGAAAACAATTGAAGCTATCCGTTTTATCTTCATTAACTGACCGATTAAAATTGGAAGAGGACATAAAAAGTGGTGTCGTAAAAGCCAAAAAAGACTCTCTAGGTGTTAAAAAATCCGAAACTCCTATTAACAATTCGCCAAAAACATTTGAGCAAATTGAAAAAGAAACCCGCGAAAGCACCTTAAAATCAATGAATGAATTTTTCAACCTAATTGATGAAATGGATAGAGAAGATTGGTTTGCTGTTTTCGTAAATTCAATTGCTGAACGTTTTGACCCTCACACCTCCTATTTCGCTGCCGAAGAAAAAGAACGTTTTGATGTTAGTATGTCTGGTAAATTCTTTGGAATTGGCGCTCGACTTCAAAAGAAAAATGATTTTACAGAAATTACAGAATTAATTTCTGGTGGACCTGCTTGGAGAGGTAAAGAGTTAGAAGTAGGCGATATTTTTCTAAAGGTTGCTCAAGGTGACAATGATCCTGTAGATGTAGTAGGGATGAAAATAGACGATGTAGTGAAGAAAATAAAAGGACCTAAAGGAACCGAAGTTCGTTTAACAGTTAAAAAAACAGACGGTACAATTAAAGTTATTACCCTAATTCGCGACGAAATTGAAATTGAAGAAACGTATTTGAAATCAAGTATTGTTGAGAAAAATGGATTAAAATATGGGGTGATTTATTTGCCTAAATTTTATATCAATTTTGAAAATGCGGACAGTAGAGACGCAGGAAAAGACATGGCGATTGAAGTGGAGAGATTGAAAAAAGAAGGGGTAAACGGAATTGTTTTGGATGTGCGTGATGATGGAGGAGGATCTTTAAAAACGGTTGTAGACATCGCTGGGTTATTTATTGAGCAAGGTCCAATTGTTCAAATAAAATCCGCTGCAGGGAAGAAAGAAGTCCTATATGATAGAGATAAAAAAGTGCAATGGGATGGTCCTTTAGTTGTAATGATTAATAATTTTTCAGCTTCAGCTTCAGAGATATTAGCTGCCGCAATTCAAGACTACAAGCGAGGGATTATTATTGGAAGTAAACAATCGTATGGAAAGGGAACCGTTCAGAATATAATTGATTTAAATCAATTTATTAGAAATTCAACTCTCGGTGATCTAGGAGCATTAAAAACAACAACACAAAAATTTTATAGAATTAATGGTGGTTCTACCCAACTGGAAGGGGTAAGTAGTGATGTTGTTATGCCCGATAAGTATTCTTATATAAAAATGGGAGAACGTGATATTGATAATGCAATGCCATGGGATAAAATAGATGCTGCAGATTACTCTATTTGGAATAAACCAAATAGTATTTCTTCAGCTATAGAAAATAGTAAAAAACGAATAGAAAGTAATAATCAATTTAAATTGATCGATGAAAATGCTAAATGGATCAATGAAAGAAGTGAAGACTATGTTTACAATTTGCAAATGGATAAATTTAAAGCAGAACAAAAATTACTTGAAGAAACCTCAAAAAAGTACAAATCTGTATTAGATTATAAAAACCAATTGACATTTAATTCTCTTCCTTATGAAAATGAAATGATGAAAACGGATACCGCTTTAAAAGAGAAAAGACAAAGATGGCATGAGAGTTTAGCAAAAGATATTTATGTAGATGAAGCTCTAAATGTATTAAATGATTTACAATCCAAAGAATTGGCTAAAAAAATAAATGTTACCCTTAAGAAAAAAGACAAATTAGTAAAGTCATAAAAAAAGTCCTGAGTTTTCTCAGGACTTTTTTAATATATAAGTTTTATTTATGCATTTGCAGTAACTGCATCACGGTCAATTTTTCCTACCAATCCAACGAGAACTTTTCCTGGACCCACTTCAGTAAATAAAGTAGCACCGTCGTTAACCATTTGTTGAACAGATTGTGTCCATTTTACAGGAGCGGTAAGTTGAATAATTAGATTTTTCTTAATCTCAATTGGATCTGAAACTGCATTGGCAGTTACATTTTGATATACCGGACAAATTGGGTTTGAAAATGTAGTTGCTTCTATTGCAGCGGCTAATTCCTCTCGTGCTGGCTCCATCATAGACGAATGAAAACCACCACCTACAGGTAATAATAAAGCTCTTTTTGCTCCCGCTTCTTTCATCGCTTCACAAGCTTTTTCAACTGCTGAAAACTCTCCGGAAATTACTAATTGTCCCGGGCAGTTATAGTTTGCAGCAACTACAACTCCGTCAATTGAAGAGCAAACTTCTTCAACAACAGCATCTTCCAATCCTAAAACTGCAGCCATAGTTGAAGGTTTTATTTCACATGCTTTTTGCATTGCTAAAGCTCTTTTTGAAACTAATTTTAATCCGTCTTCAAAAGATAATGTACCATTTGCAACTAATGCAGAAAATTCGCCTAATGAATGTCCAGCAACCATTTCAGGTTCAAAATCGGTTAACGTTTTAGCTAAAATAACCGAATGTAAAAATACAGCTGGCTGAGTAACTTTGGTTTCTTTTAATTCTTCTGCAGTTCCATCAAACATGATATCTGTAATTCGAAATCCTAAAATTTCATTTGCTTTTTCAAATAAATCCTTAGCTAATTCAGAATTTTCATACAATTCTTTTCCCATCCCTGTAAATTGAGCTCCCTGACCCGGAAATATAAATGCTTTCATACTATATTTATCTATTTAAGATTTCACTTTTATCAATTTTGCTGCTTCTTTCGCCAACTCAACAATTTCTTCAATTGGAGTTACTAAATAACCACTTACTAATGAAACGCCCATTCTTCGGTAAGGTCTAGAAGTAGGTTTTCCAAATATTCTAAAGTCGGTTTTTGGTAATGAAGCAATTTTTTCAATTCCTTCATAAGTTGGATTTATACTATTTTGTGAAGCGAGAATAACAGCACTTGCTCCCGCTTTTTCTAAAGTTATTTCAAATATTGGCAAACTTAGTATTGCACGAAGATGCAATTCAAATTCGTTAAAATTTTGAGTTCCAGCTAGTGTTACCATTCCGGTGTCGTGAGGTCTTGGTGACAATTCCGAAAAATAAACCCCTTCATCGGTGAGAAAAAATTCCACTCCAAAAAGTCCTGCACCACCCAAAGCTTCGGTAACTTTTTGAGCCATATTTTGCGCTTCAATTAAGTCAGATTTTGAAATTCTTGCAGGCTGCCAACTTTCTTGATAATCGCCACGCTCTTGACGATGACCAATTGGTGTGCAAAAAAGAGTTGGATTATTATTTTGAACCACCGTCAATAAAGTGATTTCTGAATTGAATTTTACAAATGCTTCTACAATCACTTCTACAACATCGCCACGTGAACCTTCAACCGCATAATTCCATGCATTTTCAATATCTGATTCTGACTTTATTGTTGATTGTCCTTTTCCAGAAGAAGACATCAAGGGCTTAACAACGCAAGGAATTCCAACTTCTGATACTGCTTTTTTCAATTCATTTGCCGTAGTTGCATACCGGTAATTAGCTGTTTTTAATCCTAATTCTTTATTAGCCAAATCACGAATTGCTTTTCTATTCATAGTAAAATTAGCCGCTTTAGCTGAGGGAACAACTCTAATTCCTTGGTTTTCATAATCATAAAAACGTTCGGTTCTGATTGCTTCAATTTCAGGAACAATGAAGTCGGGTAGGTGCTTGGCTACAATTTGGTCTAATTCTGATCCGTCAAGCATGTTAATCACTTCGAATCCATTGGCGACTTGCATTGCTGGAGCATTTTCATAATTATCAACTGCAATAACAGTTTGCCCAATTCTTTGAGCTGAAATTGTAAATTCTTTGCCTAATTCACCAGAGCCTAGAAGAAGTATTTTCATAGAAGAAGTGCTTTAACATAAAAAATAAAAGCAGGTAATAGTAGCTTTTTAAAATTTTCAGTAGTATTTTTTTGAACCAGATTTAAAATTTGAAATAATTTTAGGGGGTTGAATATCTAGTTAAAATTGAAATGTAACTATTTTTTCAATGGTATTAATTTAAATGAGGATACTTTAAAACGATTATCGATTATTTCGCCAACCACTTCGGCTTTTCTTATTGTAGTACAAAAACCATCGCCAGCATGAGCATCCCCATGAGCATCTATGGATGTTCCATCTACAAAATACGATTTTCCATCGATGCGAACGGCCAATTCACATTCGCGACCTTCCATTCCAAAACGGCATTGACCACAAGAGGTTTCCACTATTCGAGATTTAAGTTGTTCTTTTTTGTCTTGAGCATTTACAAGTAGCACAGAAAATAAGAAAAGTAAGGAGATTATTTTTTTCATCTTTTATTTTTTTTTACTAAGGTAGTGATTTTTTGATTTACTGCAATTTTGTAGGCAAATTTGCGTGAGGGATAGCAGTGGAAATCCTCCCGGTTTTTTCCGGGAGATTAGAACGGATAGCCCGACCCTTGAGGTCACGCCAACTAAAGTTCGAAGTTTTAAACATCGTCCCTTAGACTATTTTAAATTTTAAATAGCTTTATTTATGCCACTGCAAGCTTGATTCTTCTTAGGGCTTCAATGAGTAAATCTTCACTTGTAGCGTATGAAAAACGAATGCAATTAGGATTTCCAAAAGCATCTCCAGTTACTGTTGCCACATTAGCTTCGGATAAAAGGTACATAGAAAAATCATTAGCGTCTTTAATAAAAGTTCCTTTTAGAGTTTTACCAAAGAAATGAGAAACATCAGGAAACACATAAAAGGCACCTTCTGGAACGTTGATTTTAATTCCTGGAATATCTTTCAATAATCCAACTACCAAATCTCTTCTGCTGTGAAATGCATCAACCATGTATTTTAAAACTGATGGATCTGCGTCAACTGCTGTAATTGTTGCTCGCTGTGCAATACTATTTGCTCCGCTGGTTACTTGACCTTGAATTTTTGTACATGCTTTAGCAATAAATTCTGGCGCGCCAATGTATCCAATTCTCCATCCTGTCATGGCAAATGCTTTTGCAACACCATTTACAGTTATTGTTTTTTTAAGCATTCCTGGAATAGATCCAATGCTGCAAAAAGTACCTGAGAAATTAATGTGCTCATAAATTTCATCGGCAACAACATAGATGTTTGGGTATTTTTCTAAAACTTTGGCAAGCGCGGTAAGCTCTTCTCTGCTGTATACAGAACCGCTTGGATTGCAAGGTGAACTGAACCACATCATTTTGGTTTTTGGAGTTATGGCTGCTTCTAATTGTGAAGGTGTAATTTTAAAATCACTTTCAATAGAAGTAGGAACTTCAACAGGAATTCCTCCTGATAATTTAACTATTTCAAAGTAACTAACCCAATATGGAGCGGGTAAAATTACCTCGTCTCCATCGTTTAACATTACTTGAGCGATATTGTATAAAGATTGTTTTGCTCCTGTTGAAACTACAATTTGTGATGGCTTGTATTCTAAATCATTGTCTCTTTTGAATTTTCTACAAATGGCTTCTTTCAAATCTTGGTAACCCTCTACTGGAGAGTAGGTACTGTAATTATCATCGATTGCTTTTTTAGCGGCCTCTTTTATAAAATCCGGAGTATTAAAATCGGGTTCACCTAAACTTAAGCTTATAATATCTTTTCCTTGTGCTTTTAATTCTCTTGCCAATGCTGCCATTGCCAATGTTTGTGAGGTCGATAAATTATTTATCCTATCCGAAAGTGCATTCATTCTTGTTGTTTGTTGTAGTTATTTGTTGTGAGTTAAATTTTTATGCTGAAAGTTCAGGTTTCATCCCTAAGTCTTTCAAATGTTTGAAGTGGGCAATAACCGCTGCTATCATTGATTTATATTCGTAGTAGGGAAGATTCGCCTCTGCAGCAGCTTCTTTTACAAATTTTGAAATTTTAGTGTAGTGAACGTGACAAATATTTGGGAATAAATGATGCTCTATTTGATGATTTAAACCACCGGTGTACCAGTTTACGATGAAATTCTTAGGAGCAAAATTTACAGTTGTAAATAATTGGTGAATCGCCCAAGTGTGTTCCATTTCTCCCAATTCATTAGGGTGTGGATTGGTTGTATCTTCGGTAATATGAGCCAATTGAAATACAATACTCAATATTAATCCTGCGGTGTAATGCATAACAAAAAAACCAAAAAGTACTTTCCACCAAGAAACCCCAATTATCATTGGTATTACTATCCAAATAGAAAAGTAAATTATTTTTGTGATTACTAATGTAGTCCATAAAATTTTGGGACTTTTAGGATCTCCATAAGATAATTTTCTCTTCAAATAAAGACTCATTTGTTTGAAATCAGTAGTTAATGACCAATTGAAAGTTAACAATCCATATAAAAAAATGGAGTAATAATGTTGAAATTTATGCATGTAAGACCACTTTGCTTCTTTAGTAAATCGAATAATTCTTCCTGCATCTAAATCTTCATCATGGCCAGGAATATTAGTATAAGTATGGTGCAAAACGTTATGTTGAACTTGCCAGTTGTAAACATTTCCAGCTAATATGTATATTGTTCCTCCCATAAATTTATTTACCCAGCCTTTTTTTGAATAAGAGCCATGATTGCCATCATGCATCACATTCATTCCAATTCCAGCCATTCCAATTCCAATAACAATTGATAAGATAGTAAAAATCCAAAAAGGCATGTTGGTTAAGGTAATTATTAAAATATAAGGGGTAATAAAAATGGTAAAAAGTATTATCGTTTTCAGATACAATTTCCAATTTCCAGTTTTTTCAATGTTGTTTTCTTTGAAATAGTTGTTTACTTTGGAATTTAGTGTTCTAAAAAATTTTATTCCATCTTGTTTTGCAAATGTAGGGACAGTATTGCTCATAATTTTATTTTATATTTAACAAAGGTAATTATTATATAAATTTATTCCACTAATTTCGACTTAATATTTTAACTTTAAATAGTACTTTTGTTAAAAAATATAAATGGAATTTATTCTGAAGTACTTTCCTGAATTAAGTGAGGTTCAGATAAGCCAATTCCAAAAGTTGGAAGCTTTATATCAAGATTGGAATTCAAAAATTAATGTAATTTCTCGAAAAGATATTGATCAATTGTACGTTAAACATGTTTTGCATTCTTTGGCTATTGCCAAAATTCAAAAGTTTGAACCTGGAACCTATGTTTTAGATGTTGGAACGGGAGGAGGGTTTCCAGGAATTCCATTGGCGATTCTATTTCCAGAAACTCGTTTTTATTTAATTGATGTCATTCTGAAAAAGATAAATGTGGTAAAAGCGGTAGCTGAATCGTTAGAATTAAAAAATGTAAAAGCGGAGCAAATGCGTGCTGAAAATGTAAAAGGTGATTTCGATTTTATTGTAAGTCGCGCAGTGACCAACATGCCTGATTTTGTTAATTGGATAAAAGACAAAATAAAGAAACAGCAAAAACACGAACTAAAAAATGGCATTTTATACCTTAAGGGTGGGGATTTAAAAGAGGAATTGGCGGGTTTTCCCAATGCAACTCAATACACTATTTCCGATTTTTTTGAAGGTGAATTTTTTGAAACTAAGAAAGTAGTTCATTTGCCTTTGAATTTTAAATCATAAAAAAAACCCACAAATCTTGTGGGTTTTTTATTCTTAAATCTTAAATTATTTTATTCCCCTAAAAATGGATAGCGGTAATCTTCAGGAGTAATAAAAGTTTCTTTAATAGTTCTTGGTGAAGCCCAACGCAACAAGTTCAATGCTGATCCTGCCTTGTCATTCGTTCCTGAAGCTCTAGCTCCTCCAAACGGTTGCATTCCTACAACTGCTCCTGTTGGTTTATCATTCACATAAAAATTACCAGCTGCATTTTGCAAAGCAATAGTTGCTTGTTCAATGGCGTATCGATCTTTACTGAAAACGGCCCCAGTTAATGCATATTCAGAAGTTTGATCTACTAATTGTAAAGTAGTTTCCCAATCGGCATCGTCATAAACGTAAATAGTTACTACAGGTCCGAATAATTCAGTTTCCATAGTAGTATATTTTGGGTTGGTAGTAACAATAATTGTTGGTTCAATAAAATAACCAACAGACTTATCATAATTTCCACCAACGATTATTTCAGCATCTGCATCTTTTTTTGCTTGTTCGATGTAGCTAACTAATTTATTAAATGAACCTTCGTGAATCACTGCAGTAATGAAATTTCCAAAATCTTCTGGAGACCCCATTTTCATGGATTTCACATCGGTAATTAATTGTTGTTTTACTGCTGGCCACAAACTTTGGGGAATATAAGCTCTTGAAGCTGCAGAACATTTTTGTCCTTGAAATTCAAATGCGCCACGAGCAATTCCGGTTGCCACTTGTTTAACATTCGCACTTGGATGTGCCACAACAAAATCTTTTCCACCTGTTTCACCAACAATTCTTGGGTAGGTTTTATAATGGTGAATATTGGTTCCAATTTTTGCCCAAATGTCTTTGAACACCTGCGTTGATCCTGTAAAATGTACTCCAGCAAAATCACGACTTGCCAAAACAGTATTGGTAATCATTTCGGCATCGCCAAAAACTACGTTAATCACTCCATCAGGAACGCCGGCTTCTTTGAAAATATCAATGATAATTTTTGCAGAAAATACTTGGCTGTCACTCGGTTTCCAAATCACAACATTTCCCATCATGGCAGCGCTTGCGGGTAAATTTGCTGCGATTGCAGTGAAATTAAATGGGGTAATTGCATATACGAATCCTTCTAATGGGCGGTATTCTAATCTATTCCAAACGGAAGAATCGGAATTGGGTTGGTCGTTATAAATTTGAGTCATGAACTCCACATTATAACGAAGGAAGTCGATTAATTCGCATGACGCATCTATTTCTGCTTGGAATATATTTTTAGATTGCGCAATCATGGTTGCGGCATTAATTTTTGCTCGGTAAGGCCCTGCGATTAATTCGGCAGCTTTTAAAAATATAGCTGCACGTTGTTCCCAAGCCATATTTGCCCATGCTTTTTTGGTTTCTAATGCGTTGGCGATTGCTTTTTCAATATGAGATTTTTCAGCTAGATGATAGATTCCCACGATGTGTTGGTGATCGTGTGGTGCCGACAGGGTTCTGGTGTTGCCAGTTCTAATTTCTTCACTTCCAATATACAATGGAACGTCAATATGGGAGTTCCACATTTGTTTATAGGCTGCTAGAACCGCTGTTTTTTCTGGTGAATTTGGGGCATACGATTTAATAGGTTCGTTTACCGCTTTAGGTACATTAAAGAATCCTTTTAACATGGTGTTTTTATTTTGGGGATATTATTTTTACAAAAGTACAAATGTAAAATCGATAAATGGCAATTTGGAATTAAAAACGGATGCTTAGCCCAGACGGAAATGGAAACCCCGGAATTCTGGATACTATTTTTTCATGATTTTTTAAAGCGACCAAAGGGAGCTCTTAAAAAGGTATTAGAAAAAAAGAATATAGAATGAGGAGTTGAAATGGACTGCTGGAAATAGCTACCAATTAATTTAAAGCAAATGGTGCGCTCAAACGAAATGTTGGAACTACGACTTTGAAATTTGTTGTTGAGGTAAAATTTACCATATTGAAATGGCCTTGCATTGCGCCAAAAGGCGAGGTTAACAAGCATCCAGAGCTGTAGGTGTGAGATTCTCCTGGTTTTAAAACTGGTTTTTTACCTATAATTCCTTCGCCATCAACAATTTCTGTTTCTTGTAGTGAATCGAAAATTTCCCAATGACGGGTCATTAATTGAACGGAATCTTTGCTGTGATTTTCAATGGTTATATGGTAACTAAAGGAGAACTGAATCTTGTAGTTTTTGAAGTAAGTGCCTTCAAAACTGGTAGATACAGAAATTTTAATTCCTCTTGTAATTTGTGATACCATAGTAACTAACTGATTTTATGTAAAATTATAAAAAAATTGTGAATTTTTCAATTAATTCAAATAAAAAAAATTAATTGGTAATTTCCTCGGAATTAGCAACTCCTTTTCCTATAATTCTATCGTAACGTTGGTTATTTTCTCGATAATAGATGATGGCAAAATAGTTGTTTTCGGTTTGAGAAAAATTCCCGTCAATAGCATTTTCGTAGTCGATTTTTTTATTTACGTCGGCAACAACATACTGGTAATTGGTAAATCCTTGTTTGATCATTATTGCCTTTTCATATATTCCTTTTTCTTGGTTGTATTCCATTTTGTTTTCATCGGAAATAGCATAATTATTAAACATTCCATTTACATAAACATTCTTTTTTTCGTAAAACGAAGGCGCTGACAAAGTGAAAAATACCCAAGAATAATCAGCTTCGATCGCGTTATTAAAAGCATTTACATTTAATGGAACAAAATTCCCGTTGGTATCCGGATTGTAGGTGTAGGTTTTATTTATGCGTGCATTGTCAGTATAAAGATGGGCATTGTAAACCCCATTATTGGAATCTACTCTTGCAATAAAATTATTGACGGCTCTAATGATTTTGTTTTCAAAATATAAAAATTCATTACCTCCCCAGAATTGCGTTTCGGAATCGTATTTATAAATTAGGTCGTTTCCAATGGTGTACATTGGTTTGATATTAGTTATAGCTTCATTTAATTTACCATTTTGTAATAAAAGCACTTTTACATTTTGAAGCGGACTTTGAAATAGCAAATTGGGTGATTTTATGGAGAAATCGATATTTTGTTTGAAATTGATTGTATTTAAAGTTCTAGCTCTTTTTATTTGCATTGGCACTGAGACGATATTTTCAAAGAGCATAAATTTTCTAGAAAAAACCACTTCTCTATCTTCATTTAGAATTTTTATCATGTAATTCCCGCTTACTAATAGTTGCGTGTTTTTATTTGGAAAACCAATTCTGTAATGTGAATATAATTGTAATGTGTTTAATGAATTGGTGTATTCTTGAATTCTAATTCCATCAAATCCTTGTAAGTATTCATTTTTTGATAAATCAGAATGTTTCCAATCATAATTACAATGAACAATTTCATAATAATAATTGGCTTCATTTCCGTACAAGTCATCAAATTGAATTTCAAATGGATCATTCAGACCAAATAGGGCAATAGAATTTTGATTGTTTTGAACAAATGTGATTGTTTTAATGTTAAATGGAGGGTCGATTTCTTTTTCCATTTGTGCAAATGTTACAAATGAAATTAGAATAAGCGATATATTTAACCAAAGGGCTTTAAACATAATAGTAATTTTTCTTTTGTAAATATATAAAAATTACCTTGAAAATAAAGATAAAAAAATAGTTCTATTTGAAACAAACGGGAATAATTTCTCCACTTGCTAAACAGTATTTTTCTACTAATTTTGGTGCTATTTTATGGGTGTAATCTTCTTCAACTACTTTAAATCCGATGCTTCGTAATTTGTCAAAATAATCACGGCCGTATATTCTAACATGATCGTATTGACCAAAAATGGCTGCGCGTTCCTTTTGATTGGTAATAGAATCATCAGCGAAAGTAAATTCTCGGGACAAGTCTTGAGGAATTTGGAAAATCCCCATTCCGTCGGGTTTTAATACTCGAAATAATTCTTGCATGGCTTTCGTGTCATCGGGAATGTGTTCCAAAACGTGATTACACAAAATAATATCGTAGGAATTGTCTTCAAATGGTAAGTTACATATATCCGCTTTTACATCGGCCAAAGGGGAGAATAAATCGGTTGTAGTGTATTCGATGTTTTTCTGGTTTCTAAATAATTTGTAAAACGCTTGTTCAGGTGCAAAATGCAGTACTTTTAATACTGAACTCGTTTCAGTATCTCTTAATTTGATACTTTTAGGATGTTTAACAGAAAAATCTGAATCCAATTCAGATTGAAAAAAATCAGTTTCATTAGTAAGATACAACCAAAGTAGACGATGTCTTTCAAGTGAAAGTGTACTCGGGGAAAGCACGTTATTGCGTTGGTTTCCATATCCATAAGGAAGAAACATTTTGAAACTTTTACCATCAATTGGATCGGTAAAAGTAGCACCTTTTAGTAGGAAAGCTAAAATAGGGCGTGCAACATAACTCAATCGAATTAGGATTGGTCTCGGAATCGTATTGAGTATTAATTTAAAGAGTTTTTTCATTATTGAGCTGAATTTAAACACGAATTACACTAATTTTGACTAATTCAAAAAATGTAAAAATGAATGTTGTTGTTTCTTTTAAAGAATTATTCTTTTATATTTAAGGCTGTCTTCGCCAAAATTAACTAATAATCCCAATTTGTTTTTTGATGCTGCAAGGTAATTAAGCGTCTGTTTTATTTCGCTACTTGAGAGTTGTTGAATTGCTTTTATTTCAAGAATGATTTCGTCAAAAACTACAAAATCTGAAAAATAATGGTGCGGCAAAATTATTTCTTTATAAGTAATATTGAATTTCATTTCTCTATTATAAGGAATTCCATTCTTCTTAAATTCATATTCTAGAGCATCACCATAAATAATTTCACTATGTCCTTTTCCAAGAATTGTGTGAACCTCCATGCAAATTCCAATTATCTTATACACTTCTTCTTTTAAATAAAGGTCGTCCATTTTTATAAGGATTTTAATTTTTTTAAATTCAAAAATAATTTGTGTAAATTAGTGAAATTCGTGTTTATATTAGAAATGGAGTTCTTCTAAATTCGTTCTCTTCGGTACTTACAATCCCTAATGCCTCATAAACATAGGCAAACGTAGAAAGCAATTCGGGTTTTCCATCAATAATAGCGACATCGTGTTCAAAGTGTGCACTCGGCTTTCCATCGGCAGTTAATATCGTCCAACCGTCTTTCAATTGTTTGATATTTTTGGTTCCCATATTAATCATCGGCTCAATGGCAACCACCATTCCTTCAACAAACATTTTTCCACGACCTCGTTTTCCGTAATTTGGGATTTCAGGATCTTCATGCATTTTTTGACCTAAACCGTGACCAACTAATTCTCTAACAACTCCATAACCATGAGCTTCAGTATATTTTTGAATGGCATTTCCCACATCTTCTACTCGATTGCCAACTTTAAATTCGCGGATGCCAACATATAAAGATTCTTTAGTTACTAGTAATAGCTTTTTTGTTTCGGGCGCTACCTCTCCAATTTCAAATGAGTAGGCATGATCACCGTGGTATCCGTTTTTAAATGCGCCGCAATCTACTGAAATGACATCGCCACTTTCAAGCGGAATAGAATTTGGAATTCCATGAACTACTTGAGCATTTGGACTCATGCAAAGTGAATTTGGAAAGCCATACAATCCCAGAAAACTAGGAACTGCACCATGGTCACGAATAAACTCCTCTGCTAATTTATCTAGGTACAATGTGGTCACTCCAGGTTTTATTTCCCGAGCTATCATTCCTAGTGTTTTGGAAACAATTAAAGCGCTTTCGCGCATTAATTCTATTTCTTCTCTTGTTTTTTGGATTATCATTTTTTACCGAATAGGTTACAAAAGTACAATATATATTTAAAAAAAGCGCTTGTAGAATTGGAGAAGCGTTCTATTGATTTTATAACTATAATAGAGAATGACTGGTCATTGCATCTGGTTTTGCCACACCCATAAGTTCTAAAATGGTGGGAGCGATATCTCCTAAAACTCCATTTTCTATTTTTTTCAAATCTTTATCTACTAAAATTATTGGCACTGGATTGGTAGTATGCGCCGTATTTGGACTTCCATCAGGATTGATCATCGTTTCACAATTTCCATGATCGGCAATTACAATTGTAGTATAATTATTTTCCAATGCCGCAGTAATTACTTTTTCAACACATTGATCGACTGCTTCACAAGCTTTTATAGCTGCGCTCATAACGCCTGTATGTCCCACCATATCGCCATTGGCAAAATTCAAACACACAAAATCAACGGCTCCTTTTTCTATTTCGGGAATTAGGGCTTCCGCCAATTCAAATGCGCTCATTTCAGGTTGCAAATCGTAGGTTGCCACTTTTGGGGAATTTTTTAAAATGCGGCTTTCGCCAATAAAAGGTTCTTCACGACCACCAGAAAAGA
>Ga0209443_1000154_pt1 | contig 44983 bp, 44 predicted proteins | sample LauGreBMM110DCMD_2_FD_187571 | JGI IMG/M metagenome (GOLD analysis project Ga0209443, IMG submission 187571) | Freshwater lake microbial communities from Lake Michigan, USA - Su13.BD.MM110.DCMD (SPAdes) (version 2) | ecosystem: Environmental > Aquatic > Freshwater > Lake | place: Lake Michigan... | reverse complement strand
CGTCTCTGTCTGCGCTCTTCTTTTTCACGTTCCAAACGTTGAATTTCTTCTTTCTTTTTACGTTTTTCTTCTTTGTGACTAATTTCTTCTTTTTCTATTTCTTCTGCTCTTTTGTGATCATTCAACAATTTAAGAACGATTGGATCAATTTCTTCATCATCGTCATTATTGCTTTCATTATCGCTTTGTTCACGATGATATTTTACTTGTTCTTTTCTACATTTAAGTGTAATATTATTTTCTTCCTCTTCTTCCTCTTCTTCCTCTTCTTCCTCTTCTTCCTCTTCTTCCTCTTCTTCTTCATTTTTTTCTTTTTTAAGAGAACGTATTAAATCTTCAAGAACATTTTTTTGTTCAATAGGAACTAACCAGCCTTCGCCTCCATGCATTCTCGAGTTCCAACGACCTCCAATTCGTTTAATAATATCATTATAAAGAGTGCGGTCTCCTCTTACGGCAAGGCGGTTTTTATTATATTCTTCAAACGTTAGTATATCAGACATTTATGTAAAAAGTCTTTTTCCTTAAGTTGTTTTACTTAAACTAAATTTATATAATAAACTTTATATAAATTTAAATAGTTAGTCCGCCAAGTAAATTTCCTAAATCATCAACTCCTTTTACAATTACATCTAAAACACTGGAACCTAAATTTCCAGCATCAACACCACAATGTGTAATTATCCACCCATTTTTGATAGCATTTTCGCATCGGTCTTTGATTACGTATTCATTTGACTTTACGCTTCCAGTATCACATCCATCCGTTATAATAAAAAAATGATGTTCAATATTAAATGATAGCTGAATAAAATCGTCTAAAATTTCTTGTATTGCGTCGTAAAGAAATGTAAGACCATAATGAGGTATAGAGTCAATAGAAAATTGCTGAACTTTATGTATATTTTCAAGTTTTAGTAAATAATATGTCTTATCAGAAAAAAACATTACAGTCAAAAAAATATCTCTTGCATCTCTCATTGATTGTAAACGAACTATAAATGTATTTAACCCTTTTATAATATCACCAGAGTGTGATTTCATACTAAAACTATTGTCAATCAAAACGATTACATGTTTCATGACACTTCTTGTTCTTAAAATAATACTATAATCTCTTAAATCAAGTTGTCTAAAAATTTATAAAAATTACTATCTGCAAATTTACAATTGATTTAATCAAAAGAATATGCTAATCAAACAAAAACATTCAAGATGAAAATTCGTATGAAAGATTTTTTGTGTTATGCAGATTCTACATTTGATTTTGGAAATAGTGGCGTTGCATTATTATCTGGTCCTTCTGGGGTTGGAAAAACTTCTATTTTAAGAGGTATTTTTTTTGCTTTATTTGGAGAAGGTAATAAATTACAGTCGTGTGGATCCGTATCATGTAGAGTAGAGTTTGAATTTGAAGGTTTAAAAATTGTTAGAACAAAAAGACCAAATAGACTTGTTGTAAATGATGTTCACGAAGATGAATCTGGTCAAGGAATAATTGATAAAATGTTTGGAGATACTTTCAAAGTTAGTGGATATATACAACAAAATAATTTGAACAGTTTTATATTAATGTCACCTATTGAAAAACTTATTTTTTTAGAAAAATTTGCTTTTCGTGACGTAGACTTGGGAAAGATAAAGGGTAGATGCAAAGCTTATATTTCTCAAACTTCTGATAACCTTACAGGGGTTGTAGCTCAATTGGGAATGGCCAAAAACGTTTTAGAAGAAATGAAACAACCAGAAGAAAAAAAATTCCCATTAAAATGCAAAAAATCAGAAAGAGAAAAGTCAATAAAAAATGAATTTGTCAAAATAAAAAATTGCACAATATTAATTGCTAGAACAGAAAGAAATCTTAAAAAATTAAGCGAAGAAATATCAGCTATTAAAGTATTAGATGCAGAAACTGGCTCTAGAAAAGAAACTCTTTCTAATTTAGAAAATACTCTACAGGGAATTAATGATTCTTTTACAAAAATCAAATATGATGGTGACGAAGTGTTAGCTAGTCTTGAAGAGTCTTTGACATCTGTTATCTCTTTGCGAGATCTATACTCTATTCAAAAACAACTTAAATCTGATATTATACAGTTAGAAGAGATGAGAAAACAAGAGGTTGATGAAATGAATAAACAACTTGACGAGTATGACAATGAATTATGGAAAGAATATAGCAAAAGTGAAATAATAAGTTCTGTTGATGATCTTAAAAATTTGCTTTCTGATCTAGTTAAAATTGAATCTCTCAAGCAAGAAATAATAAAACATGCTCCATCTGCAAAGAACCTCTTAAAATCAAGGAATGAACTTTCTAAAACCGAAACCGAATTTGAAGAAAAACAAAAAAATTATGATAAACTTAATTCAAGAAAAGGTCTATATTTTTGTCCATCATGTTCTTCATCTCTTAGATTATTTGATGAAAAATTAGTCATTTCTTCTGGAGAAAAGGATGATGTTGTGATAGAAGCAGATATGGAAGTGTTAAAAGAAGAAATTTATAAACTAAAATTAAAAATAAATAATTTTCAAAAAACTATTCAAGATGAAGAGAATAAACTGGCTAAAAAAATAGAAGCGGAGGCTGAAATTGAATCTATTTCATCTTTATATGAAGAAATTCCGTCAATTGAATCTGTCAAAGATGATCTACAATACTTGCGCGATTATCAGGCAAGCCAACTTGATATGGAAAAGAAAAAGAAAAACCTTGAACAAAACATCAAAGAAGAAAAATTTTCATCTTCATACTTTACTTTTAAAAAAGGAGTTGAAAAATTGAAATCTAGACAAGATTATCTTGAAAAAAAATTTGGTAAAACTCAAGTAGGATTAAATGAAGAATATTTACGAGAGCAAATTTCTGAACAAAAACAAAGACGGGAAAAACTTCTTGACTTGGAAAAACGTCAATTAGAAACAATCAACTCAATTGATAATTGTAAAAAGTTCTTAGACAATGCATTTGCAAGACACATAAAAGAGTATACAGTTGTTAATAAAATAAATGATATTGAAATAAAATTCTTGGAAGAGACAAAAATATTAGAAAATTTACAAATAAAAAAGAAAAATAACGAAAAGATTATTCAAGAGATTGAAGAATGGGAAAAATATCAGACAGAGATAGAAAATTATAATGGATGGAAAATTAAAGTAAACGAATTAGAACGTTTAGAAAAAATTGCAAGAAATGAATACGCATCGGCAACAAAAATGAAAGACAAGATACTTGAAGCTGAAAGCATTGCAATGCTTAATATTATAGATAGTATAAATACACATGCGCGCGTGTATCTTGATTGCTTTTTTCCTGATAATCCTATTTCTGTAAATTTACAGACTTTTAAAGAGACTAAGAAGAGCACAAAACCACAAATTAATATAGAAATAGAATACAAGGGTATGGAATCAGATATTAACATGCTTAGCGGAGGAGAACTTAGTCGTGTTATTTTAGCTTATACAATGGCATTGGCAGAAATGTTTAATACTCCATTACTACTTCTTGACGAATGCACATCTAGTTTGGATCAAGAATTAACGGAAACTGTTTTTACTGCTATTAGAGAAAATTTTAATGGTAAATTAACTTTGCTTATAGCACATCAAGTGGTTACTGGTGTTTTCGACAAAATTATTAAACTAGGATCAGAAAAATAAGATGTAATTTTATATTGAAATATAAAATTAGCCTTTGACAATACGATAATTAATATATCCATCTGATCGTTTAATTCGAATAACATCTCCTCTTTTATAGTCGTAAAAACGAGCAATTGGCCGATCTAAACGAAGAGTTCCATATTTCATTCCAAATGTTTTTTTAAATTCAGTTGCTTCATCTTCTGATAGTTTTTCAAAAATTGGTTGAAGTCGATGTTTTGTAATGTTAAATTGTAAATCTTCTTCAGCAAAAAGTTCAATCTTCATATCTTCTGATTGTTCTAATGTGCTTTTAGTAGCAGGAGTTACCTTATCTTTGTAAACAACAATAGAATGATTTACACCAGTTTCTGACATTACAGAAAAAATTTCTTTCATACTTTTTGTATCAAAACTAGGAGACTCGTTAAAAAATACTATTGCTTGATTTCCATCTGGTTTTAAACAAGTCATATTTTCGGCATCAATAATACTATAACCTCGTTGAAGAAGCATTTCTAAACAAACTTGGCGTGCGCGTTCTTTTGACATTTTAAATTTTATATAAACACTTATTTGAAAAATTCAGTTTTACTTTATCTATATTTTTGAGCAAATTTTGTAAATGTTGCCATTGGATTATTTGATTTTCGAATTTCCGCGGCAGTCAGTACCAAAAATGCACTATAAGAACGTATAAATGACGTAAATGATTCAGGCCTCTCTCTTAAATATTTTAATGACATTTCAACAACTTGTTTGCGTGTTTTATTTGGATTTGAAAGACGAGTATCCGCATACCAAGTTGACCAGGCTGCGCAAAATCCAGGAGGATCTGTAGATTTTGTTTCTTTTTCTAGATGTTGAAGCGTCTGAAAATTTTTATATGGACAAAAAGATAATGGTTCATGAAAAACTTTTACCATATCTTTATCAACATTTTTATTTAATAATTCCATAATTTTTTGGTCAAAATCTTTTACAATAAGACATTTATTATTAGTAATATATCCATTTGGCTCAAATCTTTCTATTTCTTTTGTTTTTGTATCGTATATTAACATATTTGCATGTCCTGCATTATTAATACAAGCAAAACCAATTGGTATAACAACAAATCTTGAATCACTTTTTATGCAATCTCTTATAGCTTTCCATAGACCTTTTGGTACTACAAAATCTTGCGACTTTTCATCCCATTCAATAGAAGTATCAGAAAAAGCTCTCACAGAAAATCCTTTATCTGTTAATTTTCCCTCACTTGTTTTTAAACCATCTGGAATAGCAATGCATTCTTTTGGGTGTTTATAAAGTAAATAAAGCATACATATTAAATCATACCAAGGAGTTCCTTTAAATGTTGTTTTAACAGCTACAATTGGATCCATCATATGAATATCTGAAGGAATAAGAGGTTTTGGTTCTAAAGGTTCTAACGGTTTTGATTTATATAAATCTTTTAGATCTGTATAACCCCCAATAAATTTTCCATCATTAAAAATCATAGGAAAACAATTATAACCATTTACATATTTACCAATATAAGATTTAAATTTTGTAGAATCAATAACTTTATGTTCTTTATAAGTAATATTACTTGAAACAAAAAAATCTTTTGCATTTTTACAAGCAGAACATCCGTCGATTGAAAAAATAACCCATCCTGAAGAAATATCATTAATTTTGTCTTCTGATAATTTTTTTCCAATTTTACCGTCTCTTTTAACACACAAACCGCTTGTAGGGTTGCAAATTTTATCAACAGGACAAAACTTAAATTCGCATTTTCCGCTGCCTATATTAATACCACCAATACCACTAGCACCACCAGCACCACCACCACCAATATCACCACCAATATCACCACCAATACCACCAGCACCACCAATACCACCAGCACCACTAGCACCACCTCCACCAATTATTAACTTTATTAATTCAGGTTTACGTAGTTTAGAATATCCGGATAATCCTTTCTTCTTTGCTAATTGTTTCAAAACTTCAACAGTATATTTTGCTAAATTTATTACTGGTGTAGGTGTAAGAGTAGGTGTAGGTGTAGGTGTAGGTACAGGAGCTTTAAGAGTGTATTTTGCTAAATTTATTACTGGTGTAGGAGTAGGTATAAGAATAGGAGGTATGTGAGAAAGTGTTCCAGATATTAACTTTATTAATTCGGCTTTACGTAGTTTAGAATATCCGGATATTCCTTTCTTCTTTGCTAATTGTTTCAAAACTTCAACCGTATATTTTTCTAAATCTACAGACATTGTTTATTATTTACCAAAAAAAATGCAAATAATAAAATTAATATTTTATAACATTAGCGTATTTCATTCTTTCAATATGTTCTGCTAATTGTTTTTTTAATTTGTTTGCTGGAGGAGGTATAAATCCAGATTTTGTAGGAAACATCTTACCTGTATAATTCCAGTTTCTAATCTGATCATCAATTGATGATTTTGCGGCATAATTTCGAGTTTTAGATCTTTGGCAAAGACCATTTGAACGGTTGCGAATCTTTCCAGATGGGCAACGTTTTTTAATCGATTTTTTACTTGGACTCTTTCTAACTATTTTTTTTCTAGAACGAGAAGCTTTAGAAGGAGATTTTCGAACTAGAGACTTCTTTTTACGACAACGACGACTAGAAACGTCACGTGTCTTTCCACGACTGCATTTTTTTTTACGACATTGACGAGTAACAACGTCTCGTGTCTTACTCTTTGAACATGGTTTTTTTCGACAACGCCCAGTAGAACGTTTACGGGTTTGGCTTCGACTACACTTCTTTTTAGAAGGCGAAAAAACCTCTGACATTTATTAGTATTCAATATTTTCTAAATTTAAAAAACAAAATTTTAGTCTAAAAGATCAAAGTGTAGTGGAATAAAATGGGAAAAAATAACAAACGACGAGTAGCTCCTACTAAAGAGGAACAACAACCAGTTATAGGTAATGATCTTTTTGATAATCCTATGGTAAGAGCCGCAATGGCTGCTTTGTCAGAAGAAGATAAAGAAAAATATAAAATGATAGGTGATCATTTGTACGGTCGTATTAATTTTGAAGATGAGCAAAGTTTGAATAATATGCCTCCATCTATGGCTGAAGCAGTTGCATATATAGAAACATGTATGAGATCAGGATTACATCCATCTATGCTTGAAGATAATGAACGTGCTTTGCTTAAAGAAAATTACGGTGAAGAATGGTATAAAAAATGGGGATATGTAGAACAAGACCTAACAGAAATTGTAACAGTTAAACTGGACTAATATTAGTTTTAGCTAGTTTTTTACGAGAATCAATAATTTCTTTTTTAATTTCAGATATCTTTTTAAAGTCTACAATATAAATTTTTGGAGGTATTTTTATAAGTTTTTGTGATGCAAAGTTTGAAATCAAGCTAGCGTTTTGAAAACATTTCATTTAATTTTATTTTAAAACAATCGTTTTTAGACTAATTTGTATTTTCAAATACAAATTTATAATACGTATTAAAGATCAGAATCTAAAAATAAACATGATCAAATCTATAACAAAAACACAATTGCAAATAAAAATTGCTTTTGGATGTAAAATGAGAGTGGGTAAGGATGAAGCATGCTCATATTTATTAGGCAAGTACGGTGGAAAAAAAATTTCTTTTGCATCTAAAATATATGATATACAAACGTATGCACAAAAAATATGTGGTTTTAAACAAGAAAAAGATCGACAATTTTTACAATATATTGGAACTGAATGGGCAAGAAAGAAAGACCCAGACATTTGGATTCGTCTAGCAATGCAGGATACTCCTGAAAATGAAAATGTTTTCTTATCAGACCTACGATTTAAGAATGAGTTTAATGCTTTAAAAAAGGAAGGATGGTTTTGCGTAAAAATTGTACGCTCATCTATCAGTTCTGATATTTTAGAACATCAAAGTGAAATTGATTTGGATGCAATAGACGATAAAGAATGGGATTTTGTAGTTAAAAATAATGATGGATTGGAAGATTTTTACAAAAAATTAGACACTTTATACTTTAATATATGGCGAAATTCTGTTGAGAAAGAAAGAACCAAAAATATCGATACTTTTTTCTAGATTAATAATTTTAGTTCTATTATTTTAAAATATTTAGTTTTTATAAAATGAGTACTGTTTCACTAAACAATTGGAATAAATACCACGAGCATCTTCTTAAAAAATGGGCACAACTTAGTAAAACGTATAGCATTATGCACTCTTTATGCGCAACATATTATTCTACATGGAATAAGAGATTAGGAATTCCAGTTGTAATAATAGGAGGTATTACAGCTTCATCCATTTTTTCTAGTAACAAAGAAAGTTCTGAAGCATGGACATATGTTAATGGAGGTCTAGCACTATTTGTAGCAGCTCTATCAGGTGTTAGTAGTTTCATTGGAACTGCTGAAAAAACAAACAAACATCAAACAGCTTCATTTAAATACACCAAAATAGCAATGGACATCGATACAATGCTCTCTTTTGCTCGACACGAAAGACTTCAAACTCCTCAAGAATTTATTCAAGAAAAAAAAGGTGATATGCTAGACATAAGAGAAAATTGTCCAGAAGTATTATCATGGGTAATGAATAACTATCTACAAAAATTTGATAAATCTCTTACTGATATAAAATCAAAAATTAATAATACAATGCCTATAGATACTTATATTCAACCCAAATTACAAATCACAATAGACGATGAAGGTTCAAATTCTGACAGAGGAGTTTACTCTGATGGTACAAATAGCACAAAAGCAGTTCCAGAAGAAACAGGTGAAATTTTATCCGACTTTTCAGATAAATTTTCGTCTAAAATATTTTTAGCAACTCAAAAAATGACTCGTTCAAGCGAATCCGACTCAGAAGATCAAGATGAAGAACGTGAAAAAAAACATACAATTGATTGTTGATACTATCTAAATACTTGCAAACATACTAGGAAATTGCAAATTAAAACGGTCACAAGCTTTTTGGAATGCATGCAAATAAGAAAAAACTATCCATGCCATTATAAACAAATTTGAAATCATACTTGACAAAATTCCTAACATACCATAGCTTCCATATAAAACTAAAGACGAACCAATTGCCCAAAATGTACCTATAATAATATAGGAGGTTAAAGCATCCGCTGCGCGCTGAAGAGTATCTTGGTCTTTAGCAAACGAAAGAACAGAAAATTTGGAACTCATTTCTACAGAGCCAATAGCAACCTGAATAGAAGCCAATAAAATTCCTTTGCCTATAATTTTTGCTGTTAAATTTTTAGTAAAACCCTTGGTCATTTGTTTTAAATCTACATAAAAAAAATTTGATATTCTTAATTATCAAATTTAGAACTTTATTGCGCCTCTATAAATTCATAAATATAATCTTGAGACCTAACTGTTGCTTTAATCTTTTCTCTTAAATCATTGCATATTTTTTCTTCTTCATCACAAGTAGGTAATCTAAGAGCATACAAAGTTGACTCTTGAAAAGCGGTTACAACAATCAAAAAAGCAGCAATAGGAACAGTTAAAATGAAACCACAAAACTCGTAATAAAATCCGGTAAAAATAGACATAATTATTTGCAAATATCTCAAATGCCTACAAGCATTCTTTTTATAATCAAATACAACAGATCGTGTAGTTGCTAAAATCTTTTCTTGATTCTCACCAATTTGTCTCAACTGAGAGTCCATAGCATGAAAATTTTTTAACAATCCTTTTAAATTTTCAGCTCGCACCTCTGCTTTTCCAAGAGCATCGTCAATTGATTCAAGTTTATCTTCCGCTTCTTTGATTTTTATAATATATTCACGGTTTTGTTGCTGTAAAGTATCGTTCATAAGAATAATATATCTATCCTGTGCTGAAGCACCAGAAAGTACATGTGTACGAATTTCTTCCGTATTCATTTACATATATAAAAGTATTGTTTGCTTAAATTTCATTTTAATTTATTATATATCTCTAATGTACTCTCGAATACCTAAAGTTGGACCAAAAAGTATTAACCTGCGAGTTTTTAGTTCTGTATCTGTATTATCCAAACGCGCTACAAAAGTTACTTCCCATTTGACGTTTTGCATTTCTTCCAGAGCGTCACTTTCTTTATCCAAGTCAAACAATTCCGGTACTCCATACATTAAAGTTGCTCTTTGTTCTGTTTTTACTTTAGAAAACTCGCTCAATAATTTCAATGTTTCTTCATCACGATCATGCTTTACATTGAGAATTAAATTAGTTCTTGCACCTGGATGTCTTCCAGAATTTTTTTGTATTGAAAGAGAATGAATTGTTTGATTGCCTATGCTATTTATTTGTCCTATGCAATCTTCTATTTGTTCTTTTTCCATTCTTTGAAATTCTGTACAAGATATATGCAATTCTCCCCATGGATATGGATTTTGTATAAAAGTAGCCATATTTTGCCCAACATGTAATGGAACTATAAATATTCCATATTTCCAATTTTCATCTATTACATCAATAATACTAGGTATATCCCATTGTGTCTTTTTTTTTCCCTCATTAAAATAATAATATTCTCCTCTACTTCTGCTTAATTTTATTTTCCATCCACTAAGCAATTTTTTACCGTGTATGTCTTTGTTTTCTTCCAAAATAGGAGTGGGTATAACTTCATTATCTATTTTATACGACTTATTTTCCATTTATATATATTAATTTTTTAATTTTATAAATTATATTTATTTAATAAATAATGATAAACAGATCAGTAAAAAGGAGATCACCAAAGAGATCACCAAAGAGATCACCAAAGAGATCACCAAAGAGATCACCAAAGAGATCACCAAAGAGATCACCAAAGAGATCACCAAAGAAGAGATCACCAAAGAAGAAATCAATTCGTTTATTAGGAGGAGGAAAACAAAATAACACATGCTCTAGATGTGGAGGACATTTACCATTTTACGTTAATGGAGTTATAAACAAAAATGGTACACAAGAGAATGGTAAATGGGTTCATAAAACTGGTTTTAAACACTTAAAAGAAGAATGTGATGGACTTAAACTTATAAAGGACAAAACAGCAGAGAACGAAAGAGCATCTAAAAAAGCTTTAATTATTGCATCTCGGAAAGATAAAGTAATCAAAAATGCAATTAAAAAAGCAGAAGAAAAATTAGAAGCTGAAGTTGAATTAGAAATACGTGCTTCAGAACTAAAAGATAAGAATGAAGATTCTGAAGATGAGAATGAAGATGAGAATGAAGATGATTGGTATTTTTTTAAATATCCTAAACCTATGAATAGTATACAAGATGAAATGATAAAAAAAGAAAAAATGTATCGTAATTTATATAAAGTTCATGCAAAGAAAGAATCAAATATCAGAATTTCATCTATATATAAAATATATCAAGATGATCAACATACATTAGTGTTTTACAGCTCAGACTCAATTAATAGACAAGATGTACATTATCCAACTCCATATAGCATTGAAATTCACTGTACTACATTTAGACCACCAAATATTCAATCTGATAAATTTTATGGTCATGTTTCATTGAGAATATATAGAAAAAATCCAGAAAATCCTGAAATATATCATTATGGAGTATTTGTTCCTGAAAATAATGTAATAACAGATTTTACTCGAAAATTCTGGTCTAATACTGGATTTGACCCACATAAAGTACCACTTAATAGAGTTCAAAGCTTGGGTATTCTTTTTCCAAATAAATCTGCCGGAACTTTAATGAAAGATTATTATAAATGGTGTATTAAATTTTGTCCAAACTCAAAACCAAAGAAAGCACCACGAAAAAAAGGTACTTACGCACTTTTGACTGAATGGGGTATTTAAAAACAAAAAATGATAAAAAAAACATGACAAACGTTGTAAAAAATGAAAGTATTAAAGATATTTTAAGGTCTAAAATAGAAGAAAAAAAAATTAACAGATGCAGCAAAAAAACAAAAGAAGCTATTCTTGAGAATAATTTAAAGAAAATTGGCATTGATAAAAACAAGCTTAAAGAAGATTTAGAGGCTGTGAAAAAACAGGGAGGTCTTGAGATTAATATAAAAAATTAAGTTATATTACAAATAATTAGTAATATAATTTCAATCATTTTTTATCTTTAGTAAAGAAAAATGAGTTGCAACAGAGCAAACTATAGTACTTTTAAAGATTATTGGCTACCTGATACAAAAGAAAATTATTTTGTGTCATACGCAATAAGGGGTCCTTTAATAAGTTTCAGAACGGAATCACCTGTGAATCAAGAACGCAATTTTATACCTTGCGGAGAAATGTGTGGAATTTGATAGAATTATCATTGCAAAAGACTACAAAATTTGTTATATCCATTTTTGTCTGGGTCTAAATTATCTAAAACAGTTATATCCAATTGTCTTGCTTCAATCCAATCAGCATTACTACCCAAACAACCTCGATTTCCTAAAACGCAAAATTTATTATAACCATTAGTGTATGGATCCATATTTGTTAAACCATTTATCGAAATCCAGGCTTCATTTCCACCAATACACCCTGTAAAAACTTTATGATCCTGACAACCAGAAAATCCACTGTGCCCAGTGTGCCCAGTGTGCCCAGTGTGCCCAGTGTGCCCCGTGTGCCCCGTGTGCCCCGTGTGCCCCGTGTGACCAGTGTGCCCAGTATGCCCAGTATGCCCAGTGTGACCAGTGTGCCCGCTAGGACCGGTTAATTTAGATTTCTTAACGCGTTTTATGCGATTCGTATGTTTTATGTATTTAATTATATTAAGCACAATAATAAAGATTATATAAGCAACAAAAAGAACTACGCAAAAAATAAGCGCATATTGTTCTAATGTATAGTTTTGAAATTTCATTTTAACTATAGTAAATATTTTTACTTTTTAAAGTTAAAAAGTAATAAACAGTGAGTAAAGATGAGCAAACATTCAGTTGAAATAGGAGTCAAAATACTTCTTATTTTTATAGTTATTATATTTATATTTATACTTTTGGTTAAAAGATTTGTTTATTTTCGTCCTTCATCAACATTTCTTCAAAAACAAGAAAAATATCAAATCATAAAACACGGGCATTTACATGGATGGCTGCTTGAAAATAAACAGTCTGATAAAATTATATTATTATGTAATGGAAATACCGGAAATATGTCTTATAATCAAGGAAAAATAATTTCACTAAAAAATTTAGGATTTTCAGTGTTGGCTTTTGATTATTCTGGCTATGGAAATAGTGGTGGTGTTCCTACAGAGCAGCAGCTTTATGATGATGCGTCGTCTATAACAGCGCTCATACGAAAAACTTATAATCAAGAAAAAATAATAATATACGGAGAATTTCTTGGAGGTTCTGTTGCTACTTATGTTGCAAGGAAATATTCAATTCCAACATTGATTCTGGAATCGCCAGTACCAAGCATTAAGGAAATGATAAAAAATAAGTATCCTATGATATTTTTTCTTTCTTTTTTATTTCCAGAATTTGACACAGCATCTTATCTTAATGGATATAGAGGTAAAAGCCTTATTTTATATAGTCCTACGGATAAAATTTCTTACGATAGTTTAAATGTTTTGATACAATTATCGTCAGAAAAAATTCAAATTGATGATCAAAGTTGTATTCCATGGGATAAAATTAAGGAATTTATAGATTTATCTACAGGTAATCTAAACAATAATAGTTATTAAATAAAATGAACATAATGTTAGATCTTGAGACTTTAAGTACACGTTCTGACGCTGTAATAATTGTAATAGGTGCTATAAAATTCTTGAGAAAAGGAAAAACACCACGTCTTGATGAAATGGATACATTTTATAGGCGTATAACAGTTGAAAGTTGTGAAAAGGTTGGAATGAGAGTAGAACAAACAACTATGGACTGGTGGAAACAACAAGCCAAAGAGGTTAGATACGAAGCTTTAGAGAATCCAGATCGTGTTAGTTTAAAAGATGCGCTTTGCGATTTTTCAAAGTGGGTTGGTGATGAAAAAACATGTGTTTGGGGAAATGGAGCAGATTTTGACTGTGCAATTCTTGGAGAAGCTTTTTTGCGACTAGAAATGCAAATACCATGGAAATTCTTTCTTACTCGTGATTGCCGAACTCTTTTTGATTTAGCTGGTATTAAAAAGGCAGATCTTCCCACAGGTTTGGAACATCATGCTCTTCACGATTGCTATCGACAGATAATTGGTGTAAAACTTTCATTAAAAAATCTTGGTTTGTAAATAAATTTTTTAAAACAAATTAAAATTATTACGCAATTTTAATTTATCATTAAAACAATATAAACTTATACTTTAAACAATTCCGTGCAAAGCAGTTTTATTGCAATAAATGGTATTGTCACATAAACCCATACATGTACTATCTTCATAGTATGTATGCCCTTCTGGAATTGAATTCATAGTACTTTGAGAACATTTACAATCGGAATCACAGAAAAAAACTTTTTGATTTTTTGAAGTAGGGTCATAGTCTGGTGGATCAACTTTTGTATGTTTCTTTTTTGTTGTATGCCTCTTTGGTTTGTCGTCCGGATCTGGTTTGTCATCCGGATCTGGTTTGTCATCCGGATCTGGTTTGTCATCCGGATCTGGTTTGTCGTCCGGATCTGGATTATCATCAGTTTTAACTGGTTTAACTTTTATTATAAAAGTATAAATACCGAGTACAATAATTGATATTACTAATAAAACAAGAAATACAATAAGTGCAATAATTGACCAGTTCTTAATTTTTTTTTTAGTTTCTTCGTTCATTTATTATCAGATAAAATCTTATTTTACGTTTTAATTTTACTTAAAGTTAAGCATAAAAGCATTATAAATATGAACAAAAAAACAATTTGCTTAGTAATGATATTAAAGAACAATTCTCATAATATTATTGACTGTTTTAATATGCTTTTTAAATATATTCAATTTGATTATTGGTCAATTGTTGATATTGGAAGTACTGACGGCACACAAGATGTCGTCGAGGAATATTTTGTTTACAAACAATTACCAGGTGAGTTAATCAATTCTATTGAAGAAAATGATAACAAAACTATTGCTTTTAATATTGCTTTCAAAAAAGGAGATTATGTCTTTTTTTGGGAAGTATATAACAAAATATTTGGACATTTTAATCTGTCGTTTCCTTTAGTAGCTGATAATTACAAATTTTTTTTTCAAGACGAGGGGTGTAATAAGAATGTACTTTTTAATAAAAATATTATTGATGAGAATGTTATTGATGAGAATGTAAAAGGCGAATATTATATTAATAATTATTTTTTCTATGAGGCGCAAACTTTTTCTTCTTTATTGTGCTACGAAAAGGCAATTGATAATTATAAGAAAGTACTGACACTTGATGGAAACAAGCAAAATAAATACACAAGTTGTATTGAAATATATGATAATTTTGAAAAATTAAACATGTCAGTGAAAGGTCTTGAATATTTGTTACAATCTTATGAATATGACAATACTAAAATTGACGGTATTTATCGTTTAATAAAATATTATTGTATTAATGGGCCTGTTGAAAAGGCATATGAGTATTATAGAATGATATCTGACTCTTATGAAAATCAAGAATTTTCAAAAAATCATAACGAATACGATTTTTATTTACCTTATTATATGATAATTGTATGTGAACGCTTGCAAAATTGGCAGACTTTCGTAAAAATGTTAGAAATAATTTTTGCTAAAAAGTATACCCCAGGCGAATGGTGGATTCAAAATTTATTTTGGAAAATTCAATTTGTTATTCCTTACATGCCTTCAGATCTTAACTTTTTAGAAAACTTACTCGTTTATATACAAATTATTAGAAAAAATGGTGTTGAATTGAATGAGAATAATAATAGAATTGTTGACAAAATAATTACTAAATTTAGGTCTTTATTAATAGCACCACCGAGTTCATGTATTAATATTGAAAATAATTTTAACAAAAAAATTGAGATAATGCTTACTGTAACAACATGTAAGCGATTTAATCTTTTTGTTCAAACTATACATTCTATGTTAAATACTTGGTTGGACTTGGAAAAGATTGATTTTTTTTATTGTGTAGATGATAATTCATCTGATGAAGATAGGATGAAGATGCAAACAATGTTTCCATTTTTTCATTATCATATGAAAGATATTTCTGAAAAAGGTCATCGCGAAAGCATGAATGTAATTTGGGATAAAATAAAAGAAGTAAAACCAAAATTTTGGATTCACATGGAAGACGATTGGCTTTATTTTAAGAAAGAACATTATGTTACTAAATCTTTAATAGCTTTAGAAAAATATGAAGATCAAAACATTCACCAGATTGTTTTTAACAGAGAATATGGTTTAATGATGAATGACATGGATAGAGTAAATGTTGCATATCTTGAAGATAAAGAAGAAGGTATTGTTGTGCATTTAAAAGGTGATGGATTTGTTGGAAACAATTGCGCGTATTGGCCTCACTATTCTCTTCATCCTTCAATGTGTAGGGCATCCAAAATTTTAGAGATTGGAGATTACACATCACCTAATTCTTTTTTTGAAAGAGATTATGCCGATAAATATAACGCAGCAGGCTATAGAACAATGTTTTATGATTTTATTTATAGTATTCATATTGGAAAACAACATTGGGAAAAAGATGGTCAAAATGCGTATGCGTTGAATCAAGTTGCTCAACTTACTGGTATTGCAACAAATGTTAATTCAGAGAATAATATAAAACAAATAAACAAGCCATTAAACGGTTCTATGAGAAACCATTTAGAGATTATTTTAAAAAAGATCAAGACAAAAACACCTTTTGGTCTTATAAGACCATCTGATGGAGAACATAAAATTTTAAAAAATGAAACCTTTACAAATTGTGATGAATGGACATTTAAAACAGGTGATTTGATTCGAGACCAATTGGCTGCATCAATTAGCACTGTAAATCAAAATCTGTATATTGGTATTCCTTGTAATATGTGTAATAAACCTTGGAATTGTACAGATGAAATTTATAATGATTTTATTGAAAAATTTAAAGTTCCTTTATCACAAAGAACTTATGCAAATTTAGTTGGTAATTCTAATTGGAAACGTTTTATCAAGTTTTTAAAGAATGAATGTGCTCGTTTTTATTTGGTAACATCTGGAACAACGCCAACAGTAGATATACCTATCAAAGAGCGTTTTTTAATCAACGATAAACTTGTAAATACATGGAATGAGAATGGATCTTCTGAAACAAAAAGACTTATAGAATTTATTAAAGAAAAGAAAAACCAACTTATTCTTTTTTCTGCTGGTCCTATATCAAAGATTTGGATTCCAATGTGTTTAGAACAAAATCCGAATAACATGTATATGGATGTTGGAGCTTCTCTAGATATATTTAGTAAAGGAATAGTAGATCGTTTTTATATGATTCCAAAACATTCTTGTTCTAATGAAAAATGTTGTTTCAAAGATTCTTTAATAAATAATAAAAATTTGGTATATTTTTGTATTTTTCAAAACACAGATATTGAATTTTTAAGAATCGCTTTAATTTCAATAAAACTTTTTTCAAGTCAAAATATAGATTTTTTGGTTTTAACAAACAATAATTTATTCTTAGATATTGAGACTCTTTCAGAAACCTTACAATTTCCTTTAATTATTAACTCATCTGTTCCTACGATGAACATTTTTGATGTAGAAAAGTATGAAAAAATTCTATATCTCGGTATCGATGTTATAATACAAGGAGATTTAGAGAAGTTATTTGAACTAGATATTCATGAGAATAAATTATATGGTTTGCCTAACAAAAAAATTAACAATATCTTATTGTTCAAACCAAGTGAAACAATCAAAAAAATATTTTTAAATATTAATGATACCAGTGAAATTACATTAATTGACAAATATGTTGTAGACGACAATAAAGACATTTTGTCACCTGATGTTGTTGTGGTAATACGAAATTTTGTATTATTAACCAGTACAGAACATAAAAGACATTTCCAAAGTATTTTGAATAATTATAAAGATATTTATGCGAGAGATGACGAGTTTTCTGAAGTAATTAATTCAAAGTGGTTATGGGGAGATAATGGTTGTATTCAAATAAATCCAAATGGAATATTAAAAACAATCTGGTGTAATGGGATTTGGAAGAAAGTAAATTCTTACACAATGATTGTTTCATGGTCAGGATTTGATCACTTCTTACGTTTTGATACAGACTACATAGAGTTCACATCGGTTTGCATAAATAATAATGAAATAATATTTGGTACAAGAGAAGTTTAAAGAATATTTTTATTTATTAAAATGGTAAAAAATTTAGTATATTGTTGTGTATTTTTTAATATTAATTATATACATCTTCTTGATTTACTTTTAAAATCAGTAAAAGTTTATTCAACCTCTGAGAATTTTGATATTCTTGTAATAACAAATTGGAATTTTAAAAAAATAATAGATGATATTTCTCTTTCTCTTGGTTTAAAAGTTCAAATTTTTTGTTTGGATTTTACAACTTTTTTTCAGGCAGCATGTGCTCGTCTTTTCATTTTTGATTGGCCAGAAGTGTCAAAATATGATAAATTTTTATATTTAGACACTGATATTTTGATCAAAGGAGATATAACCCCTATTTTTGAATTACCACTTAAAGATCTTTTATATGGAATTGAATCAGGTACTATTGATTCTCCTAATTTTGGCTCACAATTTTTTACTGGGGAAAAAGACAAAAATACAACAGGTATAAATTCAGGAACTCTTTTATTTTTGAATTCAGACACAATGAAAGATTTATTTTTTAGAATTCGTTGTCATATAAAAAAATTTACAATAGAAGGTAACATTCCACCTTATTGTATGGATCAACCATTTATAAATTTTCACTCTATAAAGGATTCTTTATATGATAATGTTCTCTTAGTTCCATTTGTTTCGTTGTACGAAAATTCAGAAATATTAAATTATGACACGTCACTGATTTGTCATTTTTCTTTTCCAATTGGTAATTTTCAACATAAATATTTTAGAATGAGCAATTTCTTTAAAGACAGACTATTAGAAAAGCATGAAGGGTCCGTTGAATTGAATCAACTTGAAGGAAAGACATATTCTTGGAATGCTGGTTATATTAATTTTTCATCTGAATCTCTAAAAACATATTGGGGTGACGGAAATTTTTCTTTATTAGGAGAAAGAACTTTGCTGGTAAGTTGGAATTCATTTCAACATTTCTTAAAATTTAACAAAGATTTTTCAGAATATTTTTCTATTAGAATCAATCCTTTTGATTTTGAGTTGGCAAGTGGCTGCATAATGTAAAATAAAAGTGTTAGCTTTTATTTTATATGACAATATTCTGATTATTTATTTTTTCTTGTGAAGAAGACTCTTGCGAAGACTGTTGTGAATACGAATTACAGACATTCTAGTCCATTTTTTTCCTCTTTTCTTGAGACCTTCAGAGTTAAAATCGTCTGCAATTTCTCTCGCAAATCTATAGTCGCTATTGTGAATACGATCAATAATTGCCATTTCCTCTAAATTATCTACAACAGTCTTTTTCAAAGTACTTCCATCTGGCTTTAAGATGCGATTATACTTTTTACCATAAGGCAACCCGCCAACTCGTTCATCACCTCGCTGCCTTTTGAGTCTATAAGACATCTTTACTCGTTCTCCCAATATAGAAGCTTCTTTTTGAGCATCCAATACTGCTTGTAAAAAGGCTAGCTTATTATTTGAATAGGTAATGTTTTCTTGTTGAGAATATATACAGACTCCTCTTTGGTTTAAATCTTCCATCCAAGATAAATACTTTACAATGTTTCTTGAAAGACGATCAACTCTCCAAACAAAAATACCGTCTCCTTTCAAACAGACGTTTCCAATATGTGAAAGTACTTTTGGAATATTCAAGTATGCGCTTTTAGAAATTGAAAAAACTTTAATTCTTTCAAAATCTCCTTGTGCTGAAACAGCAGCTCGTAATTCAGACTCTTGAGCTTCTAAAGATACATTTGTCGTGGTAGCTTGATCTGGCGTACTAACTCGGCAAAATAAGAAAGCTGTTCGTATGTTTTTGCCTTTCAAATATTTTGAAATTGCTAGATCACAATCACAATCTTTATCGTTAACCCAATCTGTTTCTTTTGTACCCTTCCACCCAACTTGAAACTGCAACTCACCATCCAATACTCGATGGGCGTGAACTGTGCTTACTTCGCACATTTCTATAGAATCAACCTCCGAATTAATTTGAAGATCAATTTGAGGATCAATTTGAGGATCAACTTTATTTGAAGACAATTTTAGTCGTTCCATATATGCTTGCATTTGTTCAAGCATATTCAAAGGAACTTGCATAGCAACATTTTTTGACGTCTTGGGCATGATTTATTTTTACTTTAATAGTTTCTAAATTAATTCATTTTAATTTTTTGAATAATCTTGCGAGAAGTTGTTAATGTTTTGAAAACAACATCTGGTTGATGTTGTTATCGTAGTTAATTTCTTCTTGTGATCAACTAGAGTTCCTAAGATACTTTTTAGTCTATATTTCAATTACTTTTTCGTTTGAATAATCAAGACCAAAAAATTGGTTGCTAATGATACGAGTTTCGTTTTTTATAAAATCAGAATTAATATGTGTATGACCATAAACCCATGTATGAACCAATTTTGAATTTATTAAATCAGAAAGTTCATTCGCATAAAAAAATCTTTTACGAGATGTAGTGTATTTATTTGACATTGTTTTTTCAAATGTTGGAGGATAATGTGTGACTACTAGATTTTTCTTTGTAGAAGACAAAGAATTTGTTAAATCTTTTAGACATGATTCATGCTGTTTATTAATCCAATTTGCGTCAATATTATTCAACTGGTCATCCTTAATAGGCATAAAGTGAGAGTATGAATAACTTGGTGGAATACACGACCATAAAATACTTCCATATATTCGAACATCATCAATATCATAATATTTACTGTTTAAGTAAATAAGGTTTGATATAGTTTGAGCAAATTTTGATAGTTGCATATCTAAAAATTCATATGAGTACATTGTACTGTAATATTCGTTATTACCAGGAACAAGAAAAACTTTTTTATACAAAGAACAAACTTCTTGAAGAAAAGATTTATACATATCAAATTTTTCTATGTTACATATATCACCAACCAAAATGAGATACTCTGCTTTTGGCGTAATAAGAAAAGTTGAAGTATTTAAATATTGAAGTCTTTCTAAATGAATATCTGATATTATTTGAAACTTCATTTGTGAAATATTTCTAAATAAATTTAAATAAAAATCAATTTTAATTTATTATTAATAAATGGCAAATCGATATATTCCTACGGAAAATTACACAGATATTAATATACGAAATATTTTTGATCAAGCACGTAGAAGTTATAGACAAGCTCGAGGTGAAAAAGGACATTTGTATATTAGTTCTAGAAGAATAAATGGTATGCATATAGCTGTACTTCCAGATCCAGACAATTATGTTTTTTCTGAATATAATTTAGGAGATGATGATGATGTTGAAAAATTACGTGGATATAAAGCAACAAGTAATGTAGAAAAAACATTTTTTTGTTCTTTATGTAGTATTTTAGAACCAAATAAAGGATTGGTAGTATCAGATCAACAGAATCAATTATATTTAGACCCAGACAATGCACCTGGAAACGCAATTAGACACGTAATACGTGGTCAAACCGGAAATTATTATACAATAACAGCTACAAGACCTCAATATTTTTACAATCATTTACTTTATACATCTGTTAATCATATTCCAACATATCAAGTATTTATGGATATAAATGTATTAAGTGATTTACTTCATTTTATAAGACATTGTTCGGTTAATGTTCCTACGATAAGAGGATTTTTTAATGGTTCTTTTGGATCAGATATATATCATTTTCATGTACATTTAACATCAAAAGATTATACTTATTTTAATGAAATTTTTGCATTTGCTCTGGCAAATCCTACATTAAACGACTTTATATATCATTATCAAGATGTAATTTATATGAAAGTTCTAGTATCTGATGATATTAATAGACTTTATGCATATCTATCTGATATAATTACAGAATATTTACCAATTAGAGAACAAGATAATAACAATGCTTTAACAGCTAGTTTTGCATATCATGATAATAAATATTTTATTTGTTTACAACAAGTTTATAAAAATCGTGGATCTTGGACGTATAATGGTTGTAACTATGCTGTATTGCCTGCCTCTTGTACTATGATAGCTGATCGTATGCAAATACCCCAAACTCAAACAGAAATTGATACTTTTATTGCACAACATGATGCCCATTATAGAAATTATTACATTCGTCCAACTGATTCACCTCTTTTTAATAATATAACTTTTGCAAAATTTGCAGCATATGTTAATATACTAAATCAAACAGATCTAGAAGTTGTAATAAGGGATCATCCTGTTGAAGCTTCACATATTAAAATTTCGAATATGACTCAAACTCAACCTTTGAATGAAGCTTTTGCACAAATTATTATGGATTATATAAATATTACATGTATTGACCGTGAAGAAGCTTGTAACGCTAAAGACATGGGTAAATATAAATATTTAATTGGAATAGCTGTTAGTCAGATACCTTTACAAACTTTAAATACTAGGTATTTCCAACAAAGAATCAAATCTATATTTTATTTTTTAAGAAACTATGTAAATACCGGAGTATTCAAAAGTGATTATTTATATTTTAAAGGTACATTTGCTCAAAAATTAATTGTTAAAACAATTGAGAATTTTCTTCGTATAACTCACACTGCTAGAATACAAGATATGTATACAGAATCAAACGACATTAACAGATGGTTGGATTATACTTTTAGACGTATTGGAGAAGCTTCTGGTGTGTCACTTGGAAATACAGAAAGCAAAATTCGACCTTATCAATATGCACGAAATAATGAATTAAATCTAGATTTTGTTATAAAAATTATGCGGCATGATCCGGCCGGAATACCACAATTTAGACATGAATTTTTTACTTCTATGATTGTTAATGATATTAGAGAATTTTCACCTAATTATGTTCTTTGTTTTGGAGGATTTTTATGTAATAGTGATCCACCGAATAATGTTTGTGCTGGAGGTGCTGATACTTTTCAGTATTTAATGTTAGAAAATATAAAAAATTCTAATACACTTTCTAGAAGTTTTAAATTACCAATACTTTATAGACCAGAAGAAGTAAGAGATACTATTGATATTATTTATCAAATAATGACTGCTCTTGCAATTGGTTGGAATAAAAAACACTTTACACATTATGATCTACATATTGATAATATCATGAAATATGATTTTATATCTAATAAAGATTATCTCAAATTATTCAAAATATATAAAGAAGACCAAGGCCATGAAATACCTAAAATAGAAAAAATATTATTCAAATATTATATTGGTGATGAAATTTATATAGTTCCAGCAAAATATCTTTATGTTATTATTGATTATGGTTTTACATATGTCGATGGTATGCCTGCTGGCACAACAAATATAGTTCCAAGACACAGACAATGGGGTTGTACTTCAGAAGCACCTAATTCATCAACAGATAGTTATACATTTATTGTCTCTGTGCTGTATCATATATTTCAGTATAAACCATATCTTATTTTTGACGCAACTGGGTGGATTGATAACGAGTTAACTACTTTTTTTAGAACTTTTTTTGATAATTACACAAATTTATACAGTCGTACTCCAGGCGAAGTTGAAGCTGCTTTATTAGCAACTCACCAAAGAAACCCAGAAAATAGATCAGCAGCATTCAAAGAAGCATATATAAATTCAATAGAAGCCGTATATAGATTTGGACCTAATCATCCTCAAGTTAAAAATTCCAATTTTACATATGATGCAGGACATAGACCAATTTTTTCTTCTTCTCAAAATATTATAAACTGGATGAGAACTACGTTTTATACAGAAGTTTTTGATGAGAATAGAGAAGATTTTTTTGTTTTTAATTGGGGTGATGTACCACAAGGTATTATACCTGGTATAACACCTAATGAGAAGATTAGAAGATTAATAGACACAAAACTACGGGCAAAACAACAAAAAAGTGCAGCCGTTCAGGGATTTATGCAAACACATGGTGTCATCTAACTAATAAAATTTATATTTTTAATATAAATTTATACATTTTGAATACTTTTACATTGACCACTTCTTTTGCTCGTCTTGAGACAATTCCTTCCAATGTTCGCTCAATTTCTTGGTAATTTCTTGAGCTTTTTCATTAGGAAAAGCAGCCTTCAACTCTGGTCGCTTTTGCTTACAAAACTCTTGGTATCCATTTACCTTCTTTTCTGCTTCCTTAGTTGCTTCCTTAGTTACCTCCTTAGTTACCTCCTTAGTTACCTCCTTAGTTGCCTCCTTCGTAGCTTCCTTAGTTACCTCCTTCGTAGCGTCCTTAGTTACCTCCTTCGTCTTTTTAGACTTGCCTGGCTCTTCTTCAACTTCTTGATTCTTTACACCCTTCTTTGGTGCAGGCTTTACAACAGCTTGCGTTTTTGCTGTTGCCTTCTTTGGTGTCACCGGCTTCTTTTGAGCAACCGTCTTTGTCTTATCACCATCGGTAAGAGTAGTCTTTTCCGACTCGTAACGATCCTTATCTTCAGCAGCCTTGCTTTCATAATTCGACAATTCAGAAGCGCGGGATTCATCTCCTTTGAGTTCATTCCAAAGACGACCGAGTTCTGAAGTAATTTCGGTAGACTTCAAGTCGGGATTCTTATCCTTCAATTGACCTCGACGTTCTTCGCAAAAGTATAAATAAGCGCTTCGTGCACGCTTGGGGCCCTTCTTTGGTGACTTGCGCTTTCCTCCACGGCGTCGCGGAGTTTCATCGTCATCACCCTCCGGCTGAATATAATTAGCTTTCTCACTATGGTATCGAGACTTGTCATCGACGGCGGCCTTTTCATAATTTGCCAAAATTTTCTTATCAGCAGGCTTTTTGCTCTCCTTCAAGGCGTTCCATCTTAGTCCTAGCTCCTTTGTAATATCAGTAGCCTTAGAAGATTCTCCAAGACTAGCCTTTACAGCTTCGCGATGTTCAGCGCAGAAAAACAAATATCCAGATTTTCCACGCTTGGGAGCGTTAGGATCCTTATTCTTCTTTCGAACACCACCACTATAACCGATAGATGAGCACAATGACTTAAATTGTTTCTGCACGTCTGTATTCATCCATAGTTCTTCAATATTCTCAGAATTTTTGTTTTCTTTCAAAAAAGAAATTACAAATTTGTTAAATTTGTTTAGGTTAGCAGCTGTCATCTTTCTATTTTCTAGAAGAAACCTTTTTTTTAGATTTGAATTTTATTCTTTGATATTTGCCAGTGTATTTTTAAATATTGTTCCTACAAGCTAACAACAGGGTTACAGATACTAATTAAACAAGACTTAAAACTATGAGCCAAAACATTGATAGTCCAAACGATTAGGTGTGTGGAACTCGAATAAATTTCTATTTGCAACTGTACTGAAAAATATTATATGACATATGCCATATAATATAATAATATTTTTGAAATATTTAATCTAGGTCTAGAGTTGCTTGTCTTCCGACAGTTGCCGATCTAGCACGGTAAGAAGAAATAGCATCACTAACTTCGCGCGTTGCACCTATCATTTGCCCTGGAGCGCATGTATATGTAGCACAACGCGTTACACCAATTCCACCGCCAACGGAAAATGCGTCCTGATTTGCTCCAAGATAAATAAATTTCCAGTTATGGTCATCTTCCATTGTCTTGATCAAAGAACAAATGGAAGAAGCTGAGAATTCTTTTGATTGATTGTCAAGACCATCCGTAAGAATGACGCATATTACATCGTCGTGTTTTTCTTTTAGAGATTTGTTCTTAATTGCTTGTCCAATTGCGTCGTACAATGCAGTCATTTGGTCTGGACGAAAATCCGTAAATTCTTTGACTTGTTGAAGAGGTACATCATCGATTAATTTAACGACTGTCGAGTTGAATTTCCACAACGAAAAGGTTGCTCCATCATCCCCCATTGTTTTTTGCTGGTCTTGAATAAATTTGTTTACGGCTTGCACAGGTTCTTTACCCATAGATTCCATAGAACCAGACTCATCTAGGAGAAACATAATATCTTGAACTACTGATGACATGTTTAAAGTTTTATTTTTAATTAAAAATATTTAATAAAAATTCAATTTTATTTTTACACCAAAAATTATTGTATTTAAAGAATTAAATTTAAATGAATAAATAATGTCAGCCCAATACAAAACTTTTGCTACTATGTCTTCTGTTCCTGAAAAGGAAAACTCGTCTGGTCCAGTTGCACCTGATGTACCGCGCATAAGCAATATTCATCATAGAACTGACGTTTTAAAGTCTAATAGAGTAGTAGTAATTTACTATTATGCAGACTGGTGTATGCCTTGTAAGAAGTTTTCTCCAGAGTTTAACGAATTAGCCCAAAAATGGGCTAGATCAGGAGTTGCTTTTGTTAAAGAGGATGTAGATGACGAGTTCGATAGACCTGCTGATATAAATGCAGTTCCATGCTTTCACTTTTATTATGCTGGAGAATTTCAACCAAAAATGACTCTTACAGGTGTAGATAAGTTTGCAATTGAAACTAATCTTAACAGTATGCGAGAATAAATTTAATTAAACTTAACAAGTTTAATTAAAGTTAACTAATATAGATAAGGTCAATTGGAGTATTTTTATAAAATTCCATAATTGCTTCTTTAATTTCTCTTTTATCCTTTTTTCCTTTAATATCAATTGAGTATTTTTTACAATATTTTCTTAAGTCTGTTTCATTTTTATAAAGATTTAAAAATGTAAAACGAATGTTTTCTTTTTTAATTATAAGATCTTTTTTAATAATCGGTGTAGAAGGTGGAGCTGGAGATGGATCTGGAGATGGATCTGGAGATGGTATTTGATCTATTGGCGTAGGAGGTGATAAATCTAAATCTAAATCTAAAATTGTGTCCTCGTAATATTTAACTATAAATTTGTTTACTTCTACATTTGCTCCTCTCATAATTGCTACTTTGCATAATGGGTAAAGCCAATCTAATACTTTTCTTTCTACTTTAGAAATATTGGCATTTCTATTCTTGTCTAAATTTTTACAAATTTTTATAAGAATTTCATAGTCAGCAATACTACCTACTCTTGGTATAGATTTTAAGAACATAGATTCTGGTTTTGGTGGTGGTTTTATAGAAATTGGTTTAACTGGAGGCGGTTTTGTTGGTAGTTTATCAACCGGTTTAACTGGAGGCGGTTTTGTTGGTAGTTTATCAACCGGTTTAACTGGTTGTTTTGGTGGTTGTTTTATTTTAATTTTATCAGAATCTTTAATTATTTTTTCTTTTTTTACACTTCGACGTCGTCTGCTTCTTGTTATTTCTTCATCATCTTGAGGTTCGAGTTCTTCATTTTCTTCTTCTAGAGGAGAACCATCCCACTCCCAACCTTCTTCTGTACCCTCAATAGCCCATGAAAATTTACGCGCCAACACTGCAGTGTAAACAATTAATGGATTTATTTTCTGATTATTTGCCCAAGATACTACTAAACGAGGATCAATATAGTTGGTGAGAGAAGTATTTACAGCTACAGATAACACATCTTTTTTTGCTGAAATAACGTCTGTTAATTTTTTTATTTTTTTCTCATCTTTGTTAGCTTTTGCTTGTTCAAGGTCAGCTTCCAATTTTTTTAGATCATCCTGGGCCTTAACTGTTGCAGTTCGTGTGTGATTTAGAACTTCAGCTACTTCTTTATTTTTATTAACAAATTTTCTTTTAATTTCAATGTTTGAAGTTCCTTCAGGTATGGTGAGATCAGACAAAGCTTTATACATAATCTCGCTAGCAAGTCTTGTTCTAAACACTTTTGCGCTAAAGGATTTGTCAAATTGTTTAAGATAATTGTTAATATTTTCGCTAGCAATTTGGAAAATTTGATCGTCTGGTTTTCTTCCTTTCATTAACTTTACAAAATTATTGTAAATTATTTTTGGAACAACATGCTCGTGATCGTACTCAATGCTGTCTTTACCTAAAAAATTAAATTTTACTTTATTTGGTGGATTTAATATTACGTTCTTCACAAGGAGAGTAGATGCTCCAACTGTTTCGGCATCATCTTTATCTTTTTCATTTCCTACACGAATACCAAAATAATCAATTAGGTAAAGAACTGTTCCAAGTTCCATTTTTGATCTATCTTTTTCTTCTGCATCTTTCATATATTTTTCTCTTATAGTATCAATGTGTTTGTGCAATTTTCGAGCTTTTTCGTATTTAATAGTGTCGGATTCAGCTTTAAAAGCGCCTTCTGCAGAAAGGAAAACATACTTTATTTGATCAGAAATATTTTCTTTCCATTTAGCTATCCACGCAGCGTTGTGAAGATTAACAATATTTCCCCATTTATGTTTTTTCCATTTTTTTGTAACAGGATCGTACTCAGATGGAGCTTCTGGTTTTGGATCACCAGCTCCAATATTAATTGTCACATCTTCGGGTAAAATTTGCTTTTTAATTTTACCTAAACGTTTATTTTTTCCTCGACCTAAAAAAATTCCAGATGCCTCAATATTATAATTACCAACTTTTTGAAAAGGAAATCCGTTAAGGGTAATGTAACCGTATTTGCCTAATTTTTCTAGATTCTTTACTTTTATTAATTGTTTTTCTGCTTTTGACAACTTTTTTGTATCTATTGTGTTTTGTTTAATCTTCTCTATCAAATCTGACCAATCAATGTTTAAAAAGTCTTGTAATGACGTGATTTTTTTCTTTGCAGCAGGACTTAGATAAGTTTGAAAATCTGTCCAAAAGTTTTTGTTAAAAATTCCACGCATTTCTTTTTCTGCTGGTTTTTCACGATTTTTAGGTTTAGTGTAAAATATTGTAATACTATCTTTTTCTTCCTGTATTTTACGTTTGGCGTAAAAGGATGCAATCTTTTCCTCTATTGGATTTAGTTTGTATACAGAGTTTGATTTTCCTATTACAGATAAAGAAGCTCCTAAAAACTTATAAGGTTCGACAATTTCGCTAAAGTATGGACCATTCTGAATAATACTATCCCATCTACCTTTTGTTGAACCCAAATCAAGAATCTGCTTGTCATTAAATTTATAAAATTCAAGAGAAATACTTTTTGTCCATCTCAAATCTTTTGCAGATAATTTTTCATTTATTTCGTCAATCTTGGCACTAACTTTTCCACTCGTGCTAGTCAATTGAATACAAGCGCTTTCTGCTACATTTACGTAAAATGTAACAAAAGGATAATCTTCACTATCAAACTCTCCTTTTTTTATATATAGGTCTCTCACAAACTCTTTTAATTTTTCGACATCAAATATTTCATCTGGATTAGATTTGATGATACGAAAACAGTATTTTTTTGACATTTCTTCAATAGCAAGATTAAAAAACGCAAAGACAAAGATTATTTAAAACTTATTTTAACGCCTGCGACGATTAGTAAACAAAATCCACATTAAAATAATAAATAAACTGACTGTGCACGCTGTAGGAACGTAAAAAGATAAGAATTTGCTCCAATCTATAATTTCTATATCATTATTTCCTTTGGAAGTTACGTTTTTAGGTTTGTAAAAATATAAAAATAAAAATAGCCCACCATTAAACAAAATAATTAAGATTATAGGAATCAAGAAAGCGAGAGATAAAGGAGGCGCTCCTTTTGCTGCAAGAGCACGTTTTCCACAACCTACACCTTTTTGCAAACATTGCGACAAGCTTCCAACACTATTGTAACCTTCTGGTGTAATATCTGAATTACCACACCAAATTTTGCGATTATCAATTGGTGTGTATGATCCAGCAAACTTTGCGTCGTAAGGCATATGGTAACCTCTACCAAAACCTTTCTTTAAACAAGCGTGTCGTGTTCCTAAAGTTAAAGTTCCATTAAGAAGAAGAGGATATTCTGCATTATTTCCGCAGTATATATTTGTCATTTATTATCTATGAGATTCCATTTGAGAAAATAAATTTATTATAATAAAGAAATGATACTACCTGTTATTTCGATTTCTGCAATGACAATATTTTTTTTAGTTCACATTTTTACACAACCAAATGATAAAAAACAATATAAAGGACTTGTTCTTTTTGACGTTGATAAAACTCTCACTTCCAACAATACACAAACTAATTCTTTAATAGTACAGTATTGCATAGACAATAATTTTGCTGTAGGAATATGTACAGCCGGACCAGGATGGACACTGAATAAATTATGTAATTCATCTAATAGCAAATGGATGCCTCGCAACCTTTGCGACTTTATTTTAAAACATTCAAATATAACATTTAACAATGTAGGTAATCATTCTGTTCATGGTCGGATCTTGATTGGAAAAAATGATCTAGGACAATATTCAAATCTTAAAATTCAAACACCAGGATATCTTAAAGCATTTGCGCTTGAAAAAACTGCAAACGCTCTTGGTATAACAGATCCAAAACGCATGATACTATGTGACAATGATAAAAATTTTGTAAATGATGCTAGAAAATATAATCCAAATCTTAACATAGTATGTTGCAGCTCAGAATGTGGCGGAAAAAATTTAAATATTATAGATGTTAAAAAAGCTATGAATATTTAATATTTAATATTTATGTTAATTAAACATATTAATATGTTTAATTATATAAATTATGTTAGTAAACCATTTTTAAATTTGATTTTTTACAAATTCTTTATAAAAAAAATAGATTATGACAAGACTTCTTACAAATGATGAAATTGAGAATATGATAGCCTTTATTCAACCACAAAAAGGTATACCTGCTGATTCAGCTTTGAGTGTAGTAAATATACAAAAAGAAAGACTTCGTGTTCAACTAAGAACTCAAAAAGTTTACGCAGAAATAATTCCTGCTTTAAAAGACGAAATAGAGAAAGTTTATTATAAATCTCTTATTGATCCAGGGGACAGTGTAGGAGTAATATCTGCTCAAAGTATAGGAGAGCGTACAACTCAAACAACTCTTAATACTTTTCATCGTAGTGGGCAGTCTGACAAGACTTTAACACAGGGAGTTCCACGTTTTCAGGAGTTGTTGAATGCAACAAAGAATCCAAAAATTGTAAATCACAAAATCTTTTTCAAAACAAAAAATTCATCAATTCAAGAAATGCGTAACACTGTCGGTTGTAGTATTGTTGGTTTGACCTTAGCTGATATATCAAAATATATTAAAGTTGTGATGAACAAGGAAGACGAGCCTTGGTATGAAGCGCACAAGATATTATTTTCAGATGAGTTTTCTTCGCATAATCATTGCATTACTTTCAAGCTTGACATGAAGAAATTATTTGAGTTCAAACTAACAATGCAACAAATAGCTGATCATATTCACTTAGAATATTCTGATCTATACTGCGTTTTTTCTCCGCCCGCATTAGGACAGCTTGATGTTTTTGTAGATACTCAAAACATTCACCTGCCAGAAAACAGACTCTTGTTTGTTGATCAAGAAAACGCAATTGAAATTTATATGGAAGAAGTAGTTCAAGCAACGTTAGAACAAATTTATATATGCGGTATTCCTGCAATAACAGAAGTCTTTTATCTTAAAGAAGGACCAGAATGGATAGTAGAAACAAATGGATTTTGCAGCAAGTCAATTTCAAAACAGTATTCCTCTTTTAAGAGACTCTTAGCACATCCAAATGTTGATTACACTCGAACAATTTCAAACAATGTTTGGGACATTTACGAAGTTCTCGATATTGAAGCTGCGCGAGAATTTTTGATAGAAGAGTTTATGAGTATTATGGAAGGTATAAATACTTGTCATGCTATGATTTTAGTAGATAGAATGACACACAGTGGAACAATTTCTTCAATTACTAGATATACTATGAAGAAAGAAGAATCGGGACCAATGGGAAAAGCTTCGTTTGAAGAAACTATGGATAATTTTTTAAATGCAGCTGCGGAAGGAGATCGCGAACCAACTGAAGGAGTTTCAGCTTCTATAATTTGCGGTAAGAGGTCTTCTGTAGGAACAGGAATGATAAAATTAAGCATTGATATTGCATCACTTCCTAAAGCAAAAAAAGATGAAATCTATGTTAACAAACAGAAAAGAAGCCGCACCCGTACTCTTGCAAAAGTAATGCGTCCAGGTCCTGTAGCTGAAAAAATGATTGAAAATGATGAGCTACCGGCTTTTGAAGATGCTGACATAGAATAATAGTATATATTTTAATATTCATATGAATTCATATGAATAAAGTAACAGTTTATTTTTATTTCTTCTTCTTCTTGTTCTTCTTGATTTTCTTGTGACATGGCCAATCATTCATTTTTTTAAAACAATTGAGATCGCAAAAATATACACAAATAAATTTGCTATCTTTTCCTTCAATCATGCTTTTATGAATTTTTTTATCTTTAGGATTAAGATGTTTTTTACAAGTAGTACATTCAGTTTTTGTAGACTTAGGTGACAAATCTTCACTTTCACTTTCACCCAATTCGCTTAGAGAATCTTTAAAATCTTCATCAAAATCACTGAGAGAATCGCTGAATTCATCATCATCTTCTTTTTTACTCTTATCATCTTTCTTATCCTTAGTCTTATCATCTTTCTCATCCTTACTCTTGTCATCATCTTTCTCATCATCTTTATCATCGTCATCTTTATCATCGTCATCATCTTTTTCGTCATTGTCGTCATGTTTGTCTTCATCATCATCATCGTTTAAAGATTTGCATTTGCCTTCAATTTCTTCTTCTAATTCTTTTTCACAACCTTTAATATTTTCTCTGATCATATCAAGCAAACCAGCCGCAATATGCTTTTTTGGGTTTGATTTTGGAGCAATAGGAGAAATAAGTTTAGTTGGAACACTTATAGGAGGAGTTTGATCTTCAATTTTTGATACACCAAAAATAAATTTGTTATCATATAGTTCTCTAAATCTTAATAAAAATTTTTCGTCCAACATATTTTTAGTTATTGGATTTATAGGATGAATTTTTTTTGCTATTTGAGCATATATTTCAGGTATAAGAAGACAATAAACTTTTTCACCTTCGGTATAATATACAACATCTGATGGATTCGCTTCTCCTACAAAAGTTTTATTTTCACAGATTGATTTCCATGGATTTTTTGGCACAAGCTGTTTAATAGTACGCTGTGGATTTGAAGGAATACTTTCGGTGGGATTCATTGAATTATATAAAACTTCTATTAATCTTTTGACAAATGCTTCTTCCATTTCGTCCATTATTCGGTTGGCGTTATCATAATCTTCTTCTGGATTGTCAAAAATTTCAGGTCTTTTTTCTTCTCTAGTAAGAGTTGCCAAAATTGAAGGCATGTAAAATACTTCTTTAACACGTTCATAAAATACACTTCTTTCGTCTTGAATATATACTATGATAGAAGCAAGCTTTTCAAAAAGATTTTTTGTATTTGTTGAAGTTGAAACCATTATTTTTACTGCTGAAAAAATCCAACTATCAGGGTTTTCTGGATTTGTGTAAGTTTCACCTCCTCCTACTCGTCTAAAATTGTCTGATAAAATAGATCTAGCAAATTTTTTCACTTCCTCTGTGATTGGAGAATTCAACATTTGTTTCATCTTTTGACCTCGGTCGGATTTTAACTTATTTATAAAAGTTCTTTCCATTTTAAAAATTTCTTCTGTCTGAGGAATAAATTTACCGGTTTTATCAATATATCCTAAACGCATACGTAAAGGTTGTCTACCGTCAGGATGAATAGCTATAATGCAATTATTATCCCATATCCTTTTACTTTTACACAACATTACATTAAATTTTTCATCGATTAACCACCATTTTTCTCCTTCTATATCTATACTTTCACTTTTTCTAGAGATCATAATGTTTTTTATCTCATCTGAATCTGGTGGATCTGTAATATAAATTAAATTTATGTCTTTTAACCAAGGCGCATTCTTTGAATGTTTTAAACAGTCTTCATATGGAAGAATTATAAGTTTTTCATTCATTATTTTTACAGGTTTTTTTACTGGTTCTGGTTTTGGAATTATCTTTCCTTCGTAGTCAAGTTCTTCTACCCAACTTTTTTTCTTATCTGATATAGCTGGTTTTGTCAAAACTTTTGGTACAACTTTTTCAGGAATTTTAAGATTTTCAAAATCATCTATCTCTTCTTGTTTTTTACGTTTTTCAAGTATAGCTTTTTTAACAGTTTTTTTGTAATCTTCTTCCCAAAACGATTTTAAGATTTTTCTTTGTTCAATATGTTTTTTTGCCAAATCTTTGTAAAGCTTAGGTGGAAGAGCGATTATTATTTCTTCAAACTGAGCTTTTCTACCCCATCCAGGTTTTTTAGAAAATTCAATCATTTCTTTTTCAGCTTCCTCGTCATCTTCAGTATTTAAAATGATATTCTTGAAAAATTCACGAATATTGTGTTCTTCTTCAATATTTTTAGATGCTTGAAAGGAGCTTGCGGCTTTTGGAGCGTGAACTATTGTTTTAGGAAGAACTGGGGCGTTTAGTTTTTCACGTTCCCTTTGTTTTTTACGCAATGCTTTAATTCTTTCAGCTTTTGCTTTTTCTTCGTCAGACTTTGGTGGCATATTATTTATTATTTACACTAATTTATATATTCATTTTAATTTTGCAAAATTAAAATAATTTACAACATTATTTATAGAGTTTAAAATACTTAAAATAAATGAATTATTCTGATCTAGAAAAGTTTAGTTGCTCAGAACTTAAACAAATAGCTATTCAAATGGGGCTTTTATGCCCAAGAGGAAAAGATCAACTTATTAAAGAAATAACAACTGCTTTTAAGGAATATGAAATATATAAAACAGAAAAAATTGATAAATATTGTAAAGGAGAACAACTAGGAGAAAAAGGAAAGGAAGGAACAACTTTTTTGGTAACTCGAAAGGATGGAGCGGAATATGCAATGAAAACATTCAAAAAACAAAAATCTTCTTCAAAAATGACTAAAGAAGCAGAGTTACAAAAACTTGCAGCTGATTTTGGTGCATCTCCCAATGTTATTGACATAGATACTGTATCAAAATATATTGTTATGGAAAAAATGGATGTACATTTAGTTGATTTGATAAAGGCACAAGGAGGAATATTAACTAAACAACAACAAAAACATATCATTAGCATATATAAAAAATTAGATAAAGCAGGTGTATTTCATGGCGACGCAAACTTGCTCAACTATATGTACAAAGGCAATAAAATGTATATTATTGACTTTGGAATGGCAAGAGAAATAACAAAAGCCCTTATCAACTCTCTAGGCACCGAAGTTCCAAATATGCATATTATGACTCTTGGTTTGGCTCTTAAACTTAGAGAGCTTAAATTTCCTCCTATATCGTACGAGTATATTGTTGAACACCTTTCAGATGAACAACGTATGCAGTATGGATTTTCAAAAGAAAAAATTAAACGTGTTTACGGTTCTGCGAATTAATTTTTAATTTCCATAAATCGTAAATGTAAGTGCCTCTTGCCATTGGATGCAATTCATTCAAAATCTGTAGTTCACTTTCCGGAATCTGCATAACATCTGTTTGTTCACCATGCGCATCTATGATAACAATTTTTGTATTTTCATTATATATGTACTCGTCTGGAAGATTTGCTTCTATGCTAGCATAAATTTGTTCAACTGATTGTAACGGAAGTTTTTTGTATTCTTTTTCCTTATGTTCCATTCTGTTTTCGACTGCGTCATATAAAATACCCTCCATACATCTGGAAAAAACTAATATAGAGCATAATAATCTTTCAAAGTGAACAGAGTTTAATTTACAAAAGTTGGCAACTTCTGACACTCGTTCCATAACAAGATGTCTAAATGTTCGAATAGCATCAATCCTTGTTTCTGTATCTCCATAAGCAGCTCTAACAAAGCGAGCGGCATCTGTCAATCCTTTTAATATGTAAAGATTATAAAATGGTGATGATATTTGATTCTCAATTTTTGCAAACTCATCAATCATTGCTCTATATGATTTTTTAATATTTTTAGAAGATTGTTTTTCTAAGGGAATAATAATTAAACTTTGTAAAATATCAATACAATAGTGCTGATATTCATCAAATATTCCAGTATAACGAGATCTTTTGGTTTCTGAATACAAAGCAGCCGAAACGTAATCAGATGCTCCATCTTCTTCTTCTGTGTCCCATCCAGAATCCCAATCAATCGTTAAAGGTCCAAATAAATTTTTAACTATTCTTCTTAATTTTTTAGCCTTTTTAGTATTTCTTTTATCTTTAATTTCAGCTGAAACAGTAACCAAAAAAAGTTTTGGATCCGCTACCCAATCAAAACGATCACTCATAAAACCAACGCATGTGTGAGCCATACTAGGCCATAATGGTCCATCAATCATATCTTCGATATAAGAAAATCCAAAATCAATAATTACTGGATAATGACCATTAGTTGGAACAGCAAACTGATTTTCTTCATCAAGAGAGTACAAAAATACTACATCATTTGAACACTTTCTCATCATTACGTTAAAAGAATGTAAATCATAATGAGCAAATTGTTTCTTTTTTTGAGCAATAGAAATTGCCATAAGTACTTGTTTAATACTTGAATACAACACTTCCTCTTTTACCCTATCAACCGCTCGAATATAATTATAAAATTTGCATGATTTATCAATAAATTCACACAGTAAAACTTCTTTATTAATAGGGTGAGATGCTTTTTCTGCTAAAAATGGATTATCTTTTTTTCCAGAGCGAGGATTTGTAGCACAGAGCAATGACCCAAAAATTCTGCAAAAATGAGGACAATACGGAGATAATTCGTTTAATCCTTTCATCACAGTCGTCTCGTGTTGTATCAAATAATTGATGTATTGAGACATCTTGAATACATATTGAGAGTCTTTCTTGATATTTGAAAATAAACCAACAACACCCTGTTTTCCAGGTTTTTCAAATGTTTGATCAAAAGAAAGCCATTCTTTCCATGGTCTATCTTTATTTTTTTCATAATAAGAAAGTAATTGTTCGTATTTTTCTTTATCGTCATGCAACGGAATTATCTTCGACATTTAGTTTTAACCAAACATCCTTTAAGTATATTTAACAATAATATTATCAAGAATTTTATTTTGGTCTAAAATTTTCTCTTGTACAAGAGTAAGAGAAAAATGGCATCTGAAAAGCTAACTAGATCTGCCCGTCTCAGAAAATTTGGAGAATCATATGACGAATGTTTAAAAAAAATAGCTACAATGAGCTCTCGATCACCAACACGCTCTCCACGTAAAATTAAATCTCCAATAGAAATAGGAAAAAAAAAGGAACTAAATGCTTATCAAAAGTTTGTGAGCGAAGAAAGTCAAAAAAAAAAATATAAAGGAGTTCCTTCTCATGAACGCATGACCGCTATCAGTAAAGAATGGAACAAGCAAAAAATATCTAAATAAATATTTTGTAAACTTTAAAAATAAAATTGGAGTTTAAAGAATATTTCTTTAAATAATAGAAATGATTAAGTCAGGAGCTTCTCTGGTATTTCCAAAATTTGACGATATTAAAGTATCAACTAAAACCTTTACAGCCACAACTAATTTGAATATCCAGATTGACAAACTATATCAAAAACTTCCTATAACTCCGTATATTGTTACCCTAAAGAAAAGAGGAAGGAAGAAGAAGTGCGAAAATATTGACCATAATAAGTCTATAGAACCTGGATCTATAATCACTGTAAAATATGAAAACGAATTGAGAGGTGTAGAGTTAAAACCAAAAAAAGTCAAGACTGGAAAGAAACGAAAATGGTTTAGAAACTCTATTACTGTTGTAATAATATTAGACAAACCTATTAATTTTAAAGTTTGTCGTAATGGAACTTTTCAAATGACTGGTTGTAAAACTCATGAACATGCAGATAAATGTGTCCAATATATTTGGGGATACATAAAAGAAGACAAAGATATTTATTCTTTCACCAGAGGAACTGAACTAGAAGCTATTTTTATTCCCTCTATGAGAAATATTGATTTTTCTCTTGGTTTTATAGTAGACAGAGAAAAATTAAATCATTATATGTGCACACAAAAAGAGTTTCATTGTCTTTTAGAAACATCTTTTGGTTATACAGGAGTAAATATCAAAGTTCCTCTCGGAACAGATATTACAACTATGAAGGTCAAAAAAATAGTTGATAGTAAAGGCGAATGGAAAGAGATTTGGACTACATACAAAGAGTATTTAGATCTTCTTACTCAGAAAGAAAGAGATGTAAAATTGGCAGCTGAACGACACAATACTTTTTTGGTTTTTCACAGCGGAAAAGTCATTATGTCTGGTTTGACAGCTGATTTAATGAGAGATGTTTATTATTATTTTCTTTTAATTATTCGCGCATCTTTTGATAAGATTGAAGAACGTCTTCAAGGGGATGGAGGAGATGATTGTTTATCACTTGAAGAAGAAATGGCTCTTCTTGAAATAAATTTATGAAGTTAATTTTTCTCTTGTAGATAATAAATGACGTTTTATAAACTTTTTTTAATATATACACTGATATTTGGTTTCATTTTAACAATTTGCTCTTTTTTATTGACACCAAAAGTAAAAGATACAACAAATAGAGCGGAAAATTCTGCAAATGGTGTACAAGTTTTAGGAGTTTCACTATTTTGTATTTCTGCTACTATTCTTTTCTGTGGAGGTTCAGAAGAGGTCTCTCCTAGAAAGAAAATGTTATTAATTGCATTTATTTTAGTTTTTAGTATTATAATTATTACTCTAGTGTCAATAGTTCACACAGATTGTGAGGACGCTAGAAAAATAACGCCTGTCCTGTTAGGATTTGGTGTCTTTTCGCTTGTCTTGTCTCTTGTACTTTTTGGCCGTACAATTTATCAAAAACGAAAAGGATCAATTCCTTCAGCAGATGGAACAGAATTGGCGATTAGGCAAAAAGCTGAAGGGGGTGCTGTGGCTGCTCCTGCTCCTGCTCCTGTGGCCGGTTCTGCAGGAAGTGTTGTGAGTGGTGTGGTTGGTACTGATAAGGATGTGGCTAGTAAGCTTGCAGACCCTGCAGCCCCTGCAGGGTCTGGACTGTCTAAGAGTGGTGCTCAGGCGGATGTGGCTAGGCCTGCAGGGGGTGCTGTGGCTGCTCCTGCTCCTGTGGCCGGTTCTGCAGGAAGTGTTGTGAGTGGTGTGGTTGGTACTGATAAGGATGTGGCTAGTAAGCTTGCAGATCCTGCAGCCCCTGCAGGGGCTGAACTGGCTAAGAGTGGTGCTCAGGCGGATGTGGCTAAGCCTGCAGGGGGTGCTAAACGGGCTGATAAGAGTGCTGCGGCCGGTGAACTGACTGCTAGGAGTGTTACTCAACACAGTGTAGGGGGGCCAATGACTCCTGACACTGATATATCAGCACTTTTAAGCAAGATATCACCAGAACAAAAAGAAAAATGTGGAAAATTGTTAGAACAATACGCAGAATGTGTGAAAAAGGGCAATGCTAGTGCTAGTGTTAATACTGAAGGACATAGTACAAGATTGAGGGGTGGGTGATAGACAAACTCTGTTTGTCGCAAGCGACAAACTAAAACAAATCTTTTACTCAAAAAACTAAACGTGACAAATCTTTTAAAAACTTGAAATCACAAGAAAACGGATTTTGAAAATTAGTTTTATAAATTTATATTTAATATTTAATATTAAATATTATAAAATAATAAATGAGTCAAACTTTTTTTATAGCAGTAGCACTCTTAATTGGGCTAGGTTTAATATTATCATCTGTTCATCTTACACCTCTTGTTGAAACTTCTACCGATAGAGCAAAACAATCTGTAATAGGTGTTCAGATTTTGGGAGTTGCAATATTGTCTATTTTAGGTACAAAACTAACGTGCCAAGGAAGCCCTAGAGATTTCGATATACTCTTATCAATTATGCTTGTTTTTGTTGGTGTTGCAGTAGGGTTATTTTGGGTAATATACACAGATTGTGTTGAATCTAGAGAATTTACTATTTACGCATTAAGTATTTCTATTGGTATTTTTTTTACAATTATTGGATTATTGATATACATATTTGTTTATAAAAGAAGAAAGTCAGAGCCAACAATTAATTATGAAGACCTTTATGAGGAAAACTCTGTATGGAGAGACTCTGAATCAAACGATTCCAAATTAGAAGAGGAATTACAAGAGGAATTAGACGGTTTATTAAAACAAGATGAAGAGTATCAACTAAATGCTTTATTAGAAAACCAACATCTGAAGATGACTCCAGGTGAACGACTTAAAATTGTAAATAGATTAAGACAACTGAGGGTTGAGAATGGTGAAGAAGTACCAATTACATTTCGATTGCCTTCTTCAGATGTAGAAGTAACAGAACTAAAAAAAGAAAGACAAAAAATTGCAGCCGAAATAAAACAAATCAAAGAAGAAGAAAAAAAACTTGACTTAGATGAATACAATGAAATTCAAAAACATATTGAAAATTTGAAAAAAGAGTTATCAAAACCAACTTCGGAAAATAATTCAACAAGAATAAGAAAAAATATATCTAAAAATCTTTCACGTTTACAAGAATTAGCTGAAGAATTAGAAAAAAAATGACATATAAAACAAATTTTGAAAAATATTAAATATTAAATATTTAATATTGTGAAACAATAAATGAGTCAAATGAGACAAAATATTTTTATGGCAGTAGCACTCTTAATTGGGTTAGGTTTAATAGTTTTATCTTTTTATCTTACACCTCTTGTGGAAAAAAAATCAACCGATAGAGCAAAACAAGCTACAAGAGGTGTCCAAATTTTAGGAGTTGCAATATTTTGTATTTCAGCTACAAAACTAACGTGTCAAGGAAGTCATAGCAATTTTAATATACTCTTAGGAATTATGTTTCTTCTTGGTGCTGTTTGCACAGGATTATTCTCAATAATACACAACGATTGTGTAGACGCTAGAACATTTACTCCTTATGCATTGGGTGTTTCTGTTTGTATAATGATTGGTTCATTTATTGGTATAATTGTTCACATCAGAAAAATAAAAATAATAAAAGAGTCTGAAAAACCAAGATATGTGGTCTCCGAACAAGAATTTAACAAACTTGCTCTGGAACAGGAAGATTCTTTTCAAAACGATGATATAGATTCTGAATCGTCCACCGAAACTACTCCTGATACCTCTCAGCTTCGTCAAAAAGAAATAATGGAACATCTATTACAGGGTTATAAACCAACTCAAGATAAAGACTTTCCAAGATATGATAAGAATGACATATCAAAACGAGTAGAAAAAGCAGAATCTCTGAAAAAGTTGTTTAAACCCGAGAGTGGTAACGCCGCTAAGGCCATTGCGCACTTCGGTCGCCCCACCTATCAGGAAGGACCGGGTCCCCTTGACCCCGGCTAATAGCACCGGGCCGTGACCCCTGTTTCTATGTCCAGGGGTCCAGTTTACACGACTATTTTTGGTCGTGTACGAGGCGCTGGACGTCTGGATAACCGGGGCTTTGGGGTCGATGCAGGCGAAACCAACCGGCGTGAATCACAATCTCCGCAGAGTAAACTATTTATCTGACCAGATTTAAAAAAAATTAGTTTGTTTAGACTAACTCAATATTCTATAATTTGCAAAAAGATTTCCTACCAAAAGATAAAGATGTATAGTATTGCGCGTAACATTGAAAACGTGCGAATCGAGATCGAGAGAAAAAAAGGTTTAGAACCTTATTATTCAACTGCTGACAAATCAGAAAGCGTCATAACCGATTATGATATTTTTCCTTATACGCGTTTTTTTAACGGTGTGTATGATTTTTGCAATCCAATAGTGGCTGAAAGAGAAGCAGGTTTTCGTATTAAAAAGAATACTCGTCTTGAATATTTACAACCTGTAAAAGATACTCAGCCAAACATTTGTTTTCAATCTTCTTGCAGTACCATTCGGCCTTGCCATCCAAAACCAGAGAGGAATCATTTGCACACTGCATATGATAATTCGTGTGTCGTACAATATCGTTAAATCTAATACACAATACAAGTATTAGATTCCAAAAACGCATTTTATACAATCTGTCAAAATTTCTTTTTTACTTTTCAAACAAGAATAATTATATTCAAGTCCATAAGGAGAAGATTCCGTAAAATAATCATCTAATATATTATCTTTTTGCATTTCTGTTTTTACATCTCCGGGACCATTTGTAAAATATATTAGTTCATCAACCTTGTAATTATATCTTGGTGTAATATCAAGACCAATTTTTTTCGAATATTTTCCAAAAACTTTTTTCAAAATTGCAAGAACGCTTTTTAGACATTCTATTTTTTCTTGAGGTGTTTGTTTTAAATTATTTCCTGATAAATAGATTACAATTGATGGAGCTCGTGTTTCTTCCATCACAATGTCATAAAAATTATGCATTTTTATAGCATCAATACATCCTCTAAAAGTTTCGTCATCTCTAATGATCAAATTTAGTTTAAATAACACCCAAAATTGATACTCTGGTTTAACTTGAAGATGTACTTTGTATTCATCAATACGTGCTATATATGCAAGAGCAATTTGTGCTTTTACATTGTCAAAGGATGATGAGTCTGATTTTTTTTTTATTTCATCTATTAATTTTTGTTCTTCAAATATTACATTTGCAGCGGCTAATTTTTTTATTTCATCAACGTAATTATCTGGTGTTATTTTAAGTATGGGATAAAGAGCTGATGACGTTTGCAAATCATATACTGATGTGGCAAGTATGTCTGTTGAAGTGCTTACGTCAATCGTTGGTCTTTTAATTGTTAGTTGAAATCCTCTATTGCTTTTATTAAAACTAAAGTCATAAAAAAAATCTTCTCCAAAAAGTTTTTTTTGTTTTTCTAAAAATTCTAGGTATAAAAAAGTTATATCTTTAAGATTCAACATATTTTCTTGTTTGAGGTATAATGTAAGTTCTTCTTTAATTTTTTTCTTCAAATGACCTGAAGATTTTTCAACAATCATGTGTCTAAGAACATATTTTTCTATTATTTCAAGATATTTCTTATCTCTCATAAGATTCCAAGATACAGAATATATCCAAGGAACAGAAGGACAAAGACACTCGGTCGTATTTTCTTCAGGTGATTGAGGATTAAAATATACAATTTTACTCATTTTGTTAAATGTTAATATTTTATTTGAAATATAAAGAATTGTTTTTATAAACTCAAAAATGAGTAATTTTGATATTAACGAAGAAATTGATAAAATAGTCGACAAGAGTTGCTTGACTTTAAAGACTCGTATCAAGACAATAGTTGAACGTAGTCAAAAACAACTTATCAGGCAATATATTGCTTCTCAAAAGGATACAACTAAAACGACAAAAGCTGTTAAACCTCCTTCAAAGCCTAAGGCATCAACCGCATCAGTTGTAGAAAAACGCGTTTACAAGAAAGAGAATGATTACAATTGTAATTCCGAAAGTGATGATGTTTCTGATTCAGATTAAATGTTAACTTCTTGTTATTTAAGATTAATAACAAGACACGTGTATTTTTAATTAAAAAGTGACTTCATTGTATCAAACTTTTTCTTAATATCATCATATTTTTTTTGCAAATCTGCCAAAGTTTCTACTTTTTCCTCAAGTTGAGAAGTTAAAGATATTTTTTCTTGAGTAAGCAGATCAAAAGCTGTATAAAGTTGATCTGTAAAACTTTGTGTTAGTACACGAATAGAAACATCTTTTGAAGAAACGTTACTTGAAACAGTTTTTTCTATCTTTTTTGGTTCTTCGTTCTTGTCTTCATTTTCATCTTCATCCTCTGGATATTCATCAACTTTTTCAGTTTCTTCTTCATCTCCTCCAAGAAGAGATTCATCTGGTTTAAATTTCCAAGTTTCGCACAAAGTCATTGCTTCATCATCAAGAGGAATTAGTTCATCGTCAATATACCTACCAATAACAAGCCTATCTTTTTGGGATTTAAATACAAGAGTAGATTCTGGATGCCAAATAGTATTATGCGCAGTTAGTTTTTTAAGTACAATTTTTTGTGAAGCACTCATTTTGTATTTTATATTGTTGTTTTTAGATTAATGATTAAAATTAGTTTACATATACGTTTTCTGAATTTTATAGCAAGTAATTTTTTGTTCTTTTTTTAATTTTTCAAAAGTATTTTTTAAAAAATCAACCATTTCTTTTTTGTTTTCTTTGTATCCGCCAAATTGTTCTTCTTTTGTGTATTTAGTGTTTATTTCACATCCAATAGGACTACAATAACCACTTCCAATCCATTTCCAGCCTTCTGGAAGTTTTTCGTATTCCCAATAACATTGTGATGAAAGAGTATAAAATACAAACAAAGTTTCAGAGTCAATCATTTGTAGAATTTTAAGATAATTTTAGATCATTTATTACTAAATAGTAATAAATTATAAAAATTAATAAATTTAGGAAAACCCATTAATCTGTACAGTGCTCATAGCATTTCCAGTAGACACATTTTTAACAGTAGACATATCAACACCACCAAAAGTAGAAAGACCTGAAAAATTATTGAGTAACTGCGCCATATTAGACGCATTTTCGTTGTCAAGACCACCCATTACATTCATAGCACCTGCTTGAAGAATGCTAGATGGATTACCTGCTACTTGAAACCATCCAGTGTTATTTGGAACAATAGGCAAATCTCCACGAATAGGATCGGCTCCATTACGACGTCGATCTTTCATGTTTGCAAATACAAATCTGTCAAAAATAAATGGCATTGTAGCTTCTCCGTCAGGGCCAAGAGTTGGTGCTGCCGCCATTGTGGTTGCAGGCAACATATCTGATACTTCAAGATATTGACTGTTCTTATTAACTAGCTCGTTGTAATTACCACTAGCGTAGTTGGGATCCATAAGTTTACCTGTATGATAACTAGGGGCTCCACAACGTTGGTCAGTAAAATTTTCACGTACCATATTACCTAATGTCAGTGGATCTAAATGATCAACTGCACGGTTAGCAGTCTTTGGCATATTAAGCTTAGCATATGGGCCGTATAGTTGAGGATCAAACCTAGCCGTCAATGATGATTGCAAATTAGGGGGAACAGAAAAAAACTTTCCATTATTGTAATCTGCCATAGAATTAGCCATAACAGATTCTTTTCGAACCGTTAACTGTGGAAGAAATCCTTCATTACTAGTGATTTTGTTAG
>Ga0209443_1000153_pt1 | contig 45399 bp, 44 predicted proteins | sample LauGreBMM110DCMD_2_FD_187571 | JGI IMG/M metagenome (GOLD analysis project Ga0209443, IMG submission 187571) | Freshwater lake microbial communities from Lake Michigan, USA - Su13.BD.MM110.DCMD (SPAdes) (version 2) | ecosystem: Environmental > Aquatic > Freshwater > Lake | place: Lake Michigan... | reverse complement strand
TCTCATTTGTTTTTACTACAAATGTAGTAGATATTTCAGAGTTTCCAATTGTATAAACGTTTTTAGTGACAGAAGAATTACTTACATCCGTATTATTATATTTATACCAAAGAGTTATTGTATTAGTTCCAGTACAATTAAAGTAAAAGGACGCCTGAACTAAATAAGCAGTTGGATAATTAAAATATATATTATAGTCATTATTTTTTAATAAAATGCCATCATTTAAAAAAGAGTCATCTATTGATACGTGTGTATTGTTTATTTGTATTTTTGTTGGAGACGTTGATATAAATGATTTGTCTGAATTAGAATAAAATTTTCCATAATAACCTATAATTCCAGCAGGTCCACGCGGGCCAATTTCGCCGGTTGCGCCGGTTGCGCCGGTTGCGCCAATTGCTCCGGTAGCACCAGTGGCGCCAGTAAAGCCTCTCGCGCCAGTAGCGCCGGTTTGGCCAGTTGCTCCTGTTGCACCAATTGCTCCTGTTGCTCCTGTTGCTCCAGTAGCACCAGTCGCCCCGGTTGAACCTGTAGCGCCAGTAGAACCGCTTGAACCCGTTGCTCCGCTAGCACCAGTAAAACCTGTTGAGCCAGTAGCACCAGTTGAGCCAGTAGCACCAGTACGACCAGTAGAACCCGTAGCACCAGTAGCACCAGTAGACCCACTTGCTCCAGTAGAACCACTTGAACCAGTATACCCAGTTGAACCAGTAGAACCAGTTGAACCACTAGCACCAGTTGCGCCTTTTTCGCCAGTTGCGCCAGTTGATCCAGTAGCGCCAGTTGCTCCAGTAGCGCCAGTACGACCAGTAGCACCAGTTGAACCAGTAGCACCAGTTGAACCAGTAGCACCAGTTGCTCCCGTTGACCCGGTTGCTCCAGTTGCGCCAGTTGACCCAGTTGACCCAGTTTGACCAGTTTGACCAGTTGAGCCAGTACGACCAGTTGCTCCCGTTGACCCGGTTGAACCAGTTGCTCCGGTTGCTCCGGTTGCTCCGGTTGCGCCAGTTGCTCCAGTTGCTCCAGTTGCTCCAGTTGCGCCAGTTGAACCAGTTGAACCAGTTGCTCCCGTGGCCCCTGTTGCACCTGCGGTGCCAGGTGCTCCTGTTGAGCCAGTTGCTCCCGTTGAACCCGTTGAGCCAGTAGCCCCAGTACAACCAGTAGCACCGGTTGAACCAGTTGCCCCCGAATATCCCATTTCACCAGTTGGACCAGTTACGTTTATATTTGTTTGTTCTCCAGAAGGACTTGATACTGCTAGAGAGTTTGTAGTAGAATCATAAGACAATGAAGCAGATGAATTATTAACGGGGTCCATAAAATAAATTGTATTATTACTAACATACAAAGATTTCCAAGGATTATCTGGGGTTCCAAGAGTTGCATTTTCGTTTTTAGGATTAAGAGTTCCGTCTATATAAATTGTTGAATTTGATGGGTCTATTTCTATTATATTGGAATAATATGCGGTTTTTAAGTCATTCGGGCTTATAAATAAAATATTTCCGGTTGAACCGTTATTCTGTAATATAGGAATTGACGCGCCAGTTGCTCCAGTAGCACCAGTTGAACCCGTTGCGCCAGTTGCTCCAGTAGCGCCACTAGAGCCTGTTGCGCCAGAAGCGCCGGTTGACCCTGTTCTACCGGTTGAGCCTGTGGCACCAGTCGCGCCAGTAGAACCACTTGCGCCAGTAGAACCAGTTGCACCAGTTGCTCCTGTAGAACCAGTAAAACCTGTTGCTCCGGTAGAACCCGTTGCTCCCGTAGAACCTGTTGCTCCTGTAGAACCAGTTGCTCCTGTAGAACCCGTGGCTCCAGTTGAACCCGTTACCATTGGTCCCGTTGCGCCCGTAGAACCAGTTGCTCCAGTTACGCCTGTTGCCCCCGTACAACCAGTTGCGCCAGTTGCACCAGTTCGTCCAGTTGCGCCCGTAGAACCAGTTGCACCAGTTACGCCTGTTGCTCCAGTTGCTCCGGTTGCTCCTGTTGCGCCACTTGAACCAGTTACACCAGTTGCTCCTGTTGCTCCGGTTGCTCCTGTTGATCCTGTTGCCCCCGTAACCATTGGACCAGTTGCTCCAGTTGAACCAGTTGCTCCTGTTGCTCCTGTTGCGCCAGTTACACCAGTTGCTCCTGTTGCTCCTGTTTCTCCTGTTGCACCACTAGCGCCAGTTGCGCCACTTGAACCAGTGGCTCCAGTTGCTCCTGTTTGACCAGTTGCGCCAGTTGCTCCTGTTGCTCCTGTTGCTCCGGTTGAACCAGTTGAGCCAGTTGAGCCAGTTGAACCTGTTGAACCTGTTGAACCAGTTGAACCAGTTGCTCCTGTTTCACCAGTTGCTCCCGTGGCTCCCGTGGCTCCAGTTGCTCCACTTGCTCCAGTTGCTCCAGTTGAACCGGTTGCCCCGGTTGCACCAGTTCTTCCAGTTGCGCCAGTTGCCCCAGTACATCCCGTTGCACCGGTTGCTCCCGTTGCACCTGTTGCACCAGTTGCGCCAGTGCGCCCCGTTGAGCCAGTTGCGCCAGTTACACCAGTGCACCCAGTTGCTCCAGTTGCACCAGTTGCTCCGGTTACCCTTGGTCCAGTTGCTCCAGTTTCCCCAGTTTGCCCCGTTGCACCGGTTTCTCCAGTTGTGCCAGTTGCTCCAGTCGCTCCTGTGTCTCCAGTTGCGCCAGTTGCTCCTGTGTCGCCAGTTGCGCCAGTTGCGCCAGTATCGCCGGTAGAGCCGGTGTCGCCGGTAGCACCAGTATCACCCGTTGCACCGGTATCTCCAGTTGCGCCAGTTGCTCCAGTTGCGCCAGTATTCGTAGCATCACCATCTCTTCCTACTGGTCCAGTTGCCCCAGTTGCTCCTGTGTCGCCAGTTGCACCGGTTGAACCAGTTGCTCCCGTATTCGTAGCACTACCATCTCTACCAATTGGTCCAGTAGGACCAGTAGAACCATCTGCGTGTAAATATCCAAATGATACATTTTTTACACACTGATTTACATTAAATATATCAAAATAAGCAAAATATGCAGCGGATTCATTATATGTTATTGTTTTTAATGAAAATAAAAGTCCATTTTTATAAAAATAAATTTTATCATTCGCCAGAACAATTGTAAAAACGTCATCTCTCGTATAATCATCTGCATAATTTACAGAAACCTGGTTTATAATCTTAAATAAATTGTTATTTCTTTCAAAAATAATACCATAAAAAATTGTATTATTCAAATCCATAAAACCGATATGTTTTGTCTTCCCAGAAAGCACATTATTGTCACTATCAATTTGAAATGTTAAAAAACAAGTATTGTAACTTTCTCTTGAGAGGACTCTTGAATTACTCCCTTCATTTGAAGTTTTTTTAAATGAGTTTGATGATATAAATGTTATATCGGCGTCATTAGAATATAAATTAAACAATGATGCACCTGAAGACCCATCAGAGCCTTGAGGACCAGGAGGGCCTTGAATTCCCTGAGGTCCACGTTCGCCTTGTTGTCCTGGATTACGTGAACCCTGAGTATTTCTTAAATTGTTTGTATAATTTGAATAGGACGACATAATATATATATTTAATATATATTATGAATCATTTTAAATATGATATTTTAACAAAAAATATTATTAGCAAATAATATTTATATCAATTTGTTCTGCGTTTAAGAACTGGGCAATGGAGCCAAACAAAGTTTTATTTCACCAAGGCTAGCCACGTTATATTTAACTACTAAAGGTAAATCATTTTCTAAATACACCTCAATCTGTGAACATAAGTTTGTGCATTTTATAAAATACCCTAAATTTTTTAATGAAAACTCTCCTTGAATAACCTTTGAAGAATCTTGCTTTAAAATAAACCCCATGCTACCATCAGATTCCTCGCGATGAATCTCTGCGGATGCAAATTGTCCAGAGCATTTAAAAATTAATTCACTTCCAACTGATTTAATCTCTAATTTATCTGATACGCCAGATAAATCCCGAATAATTTTCTGAAAATCGGCAGATGGCAAATTAATAACTGAAGAAAATTTTACATCGGGGTATTCAAGTTCTTCTGGCTCTGGCTCTATCAACCTTAACTTTTGTGTCTTACATTGCTTAATCTCACCATTCTCAAATTTTAATGCTAAATGCGAAACAATGCCATCAACATAATCATTATTCTCAATATAAATCGTCAAAGTATCATCATTATCAATTGAATTAATCAACTTAAATAAATGAAACATATTTACTCCTATAATAATTTTCTCCTTTTTACATTCATAGAATTCAAAATTTTGTGCGGCTAAATGCAAATGCGCTAAAATTGTATGAGATTTATCCATATTAATGATTCTAATTCCATCGGGTTGAAACGTAATATTTGTCTCTAATAATATATCTTTTAATGCAGTCATCAATGTTCTAAAAGGCGCGATTTGAACTGTTTTAATTGTCAACACATTATTTGCATTATCTGTTGTTGAACCCTTTGAAGAGAAGTTTGACATTATGAGTAAATTTTATTTATAATCTTTAAATACTTATGCGTCAAAATATTAAAATCAAACGCATTTATTAATAAATAATAAATAAATCGCAACAATATTCTATAGCATTAGTTATAATATAAAAAATATTCCATTAATAAAATATTGTAATGGTAGATGATTTTCAACATCAACTTGCAACAGAAGAACTAGATATATCTAATTATATTGAACAAATAAAATCTTTGTTTAATAAGTATGAAAATAATACATATATGAAGCAACGATTATGTTTCCATATAACAAATATTCTCCCGACAACTCTTGAAACAGAAGATAAAAACCATGAAAAGCGAATACAGCGTAATGCTTTCTTAACAAGTGAACAACAAATTTTTATAAAGGTTTTTTTAAGTAAGAACCAATACTATTACTTAGCAAATAATAGCACATTTTATCAATATAACGGTAAAACATATAAAATGGTATCAGAAGACGATATTCAATACCAACTTCTCTCTACAATATCAAAGGATAGAACATTGATGGATTGGAAACATAAAACAAAAATTAATATAATAAAACAAATCAAAGAGAGAAATATATTCAAATCTATTCCAGAATCTGAGACTATTCAAAAAATTATAAATTTATTATGCCCTACGCTGTTTTCAACAAAGAGCCAAGTAAAACATTTTTTAACAATCATTGGCGATAGCATACTTAAAAAGCAAAACGAATTAGTATTTCTAACAAAGCCAAAAACAAAAAAAATTATCAATGAAATAGACCATATATGTTATGTTGTATCTGGTTATGCAAATGTAACAAATAACTTTGTTACCAAGTATAATGAAACATATGGTTTTGATAATTGCAGATTAATTAATATGAATGATACTATATCAATTGATAATCTAAGAGAGATATTTAATAAAAATGGTCTAGACTTTTTATGTGTCGCAACTCATTATTCTGAGAGATATGGTAACTCCGACCAATATCTTCTCTCTTCAGAGGATACTTCTAGTTATGCTTTCTATTTAAAAAATAATTCACAATTAGATATTTTAAATAAATTCTGCGAGGATTCTATTGAAGAAACGTCTGAAGTAAATCAAGGCAAAAAATATTCTATTTCATGGAAAAATATGCATTTTATTTGGAAGTTATTTATATCTAAACAATCCTTGCCAAATGTTATTTATTCAAATACTTTAAAAAAACTACTTAAAGAACGATTCCAATATCACGAGCCCAGTGATTCTTTTATTAATATTACGAGTAAACTATTGCCATTTGTGAGCCATTTTATTCAGTTTTGGGAAACTACTATTACTATCGCGAATTCTATTAGTTCTGGTTCTGGTTCTGGTTCTGGTTCTGGTTCTGGTTCTGTTTCTACTTTAAATATTTGCGATTTTGAATATGAAATTGAAATTGATGAACTATGCGGGCTATTTAAAAAATGGATTAATGATAATAATGATATTACGTTTTATGCTGGTAATATAACTGAGCATGATATATTAAAAATATTAAACCATTATTACCAAAATATTGAAGTTATTGAAAATAAGTATATTCTTAATATTGAATGTAATCTATGGAATAAATTAAGTGATATGAATAATGCATTATTATCTCTTAAAAATTATTATAAAGAAGGAATTTTATTAAATCAGCCAGATTTAGTATTAATACCATTTGATGAAATATATGCATTTTATATTAAAAATAAGCAAACAAAGTTTACCATAAGTAAACGTTATTTTGAGAAATATTTGTGCATTACACTAAACGAACACATTGAGTTTGAGAATTTTGTATCAGTATCTTGGATTTCTAGTTAAACAAATCCTGGAATTTTTAAGCAGAAAAATCGGCAGGCGCTAATGCATGACCCTTTCCTCCACGCATTTTCTTAGACTTAGACTTACCTATCTTAACATAACCAAATTTACCCTTCTTTGCGGTATATCCAGCCTTAACTAAACGCTTCTCCTTCTTAGCCGTAAAATGCTTCTTTTTAGAAACAATACGACCATTCTTGTTTTGCATCAAATCAGCCTTCTTAAGTCCACCGCTTGTTTTATAAGCAGTTCCGTGAACAACTTGTGCTCTTGAACCTTCTAACACCTCAAACTTATGTCCATGAATAAGGTAGTGGCCATGCGCGTTCTTTGTATAGCGAGTCATTATAAATTAAATAAAGAAAAAAATAAAAACTTTTTAAATTACTAAAACAATTTTATAATACTATAATCTTCTAAATATAATACGCAGTTTAAAATTTATTCCGACTTATTAATTGTGATATTGGGCCACCTTGAATTCTTCCTAATAATGTATCTCCATTTGAATTATACCCAGCATTTCCAAATATAGTTTTCCCTCCACGACCATATCTAATCGCATTTACTGCGCGTTCTCTCTGCGTTGTTCCTGGAATGACATCCGGGTTACTATTTTTTACTATTTTACTATTTATGTCAGATGGACATATATATTTGCTTTTGTTTACAATTGATTTTTGGTCATTTATTATATCTTTTATGTTTCCTGCTCTTCTTCCCGGTATAATAAATACAGACGTATATGTAGAACTCATGTTTAATATAATATTATATAACTATATTATTAATTGTTTTACAACATTTTTAGAACATTTTTAGAACATTTTTAGAACATTTTTAGACTGTATAAAAATATTATTATATATTATAACACTGGTTTCCTGAATGACCAATAATACAAAAAAACGACATTTAAAAACACGTCATCGGGCATTAATTAAAACTAAAAGAAGCAACTCTAATAAGGTTGAAATTGGACTTAAACCATTTGAAGAGAAGTTTGGTAAAACTCTATCTAAAGATTTAGTTAAGTCTAATGATAAAATTAAAAACGAGTTTGTAAGAAGATTACTTTCTAATTTTTCACCAACTCATCTTAAGCCAAATGATAATTTTTACGACTATATTAATTATAAATGGCTTCAAGAATCCTATTTAACAAAAGAGCAAAAATATATAATTCAAGTTGATGATTTCCGATTAACTCAGGATAAAGTTTATAGACAATTAAATGACCTTATCTTAAATTATATTAAAACCCACAATAATAACAGTAGCAGCAATAGCCTTGCTAAAAATATGAAACACTTTTATTACTCTGTCATTAATATGAATGAAAAAAAACATAGCAGACAAATAGCAAAAAATATAATAGCAACCATAGACACATTAAGAAAAAATAAAGCCAATGTTTGGAAAATGTTGGCACTATCTAATAGAGACGAAGCCGTAAAACCTCGGTCGCCATTTGTATGGTCAGTTAATCCAGATAATAAACATTCAACTATTAATCGTTGTTATCTGGATTCGCACGTATTTTCTATGGTAGATTTTAATATTTACTTTGATGACGGTACGGATGTTGAATATAAAAATAAATTTAGAGCCAAGTTTCGCAAATTCTGTAAAAACTTATTTGATACTGTTCTTGGTCCTAATAATAAATTAAATCCTAGTCACGTATTTGAGGTTGAAATGGAAATGATGAATGCGCTCGTATGTACTGATGCAACAACTAGCATGGAAACTTATAATAAAATCGGTGCTGAAGAAGCAGAAGAAAAATATGGTTTTAATTGGAAAGAATTTACTAAGGAACTCGGGTATAAAGAAACTCCTGCATTTTTTATTACGTCTAGCCCAAATTATTTGAAATGCGGAACTAAATTAATGGTAGATAATTGGGACTCTGAAAAATGGAGAACATATTGGATTTATATTTTCTTAATTAAAATTGCTAGAATGACCCGAGATTGGGAGACTGTTAATTTTGACTTCTTTGGTAGTTATGAGCGGGGTCAAGAAGCCATTAATAAAAGTGATGCAGTTAGCGCTGCCTTATATATGTCGGTGCCATTTAATACATTCTTAACAAATCAATATGTGGAAACCTATGAAACGCCCCAGAATGTAAAATATGTGGAGACTATGTGTAATGATTTAAAGGTCGTTTTTACTAGAATCATGAAACGCAATAACTGGCTTTCTCCTGCAACTAAGAAATATGCTCTTCTTAAATTAAAACATATGAAGTTTTTAATTGCAAAACCAGATGTCTTGAGAGAAGACCCGCTTCTAAACTATGGTAATAGTCTTATTGAGAATATGGATAAAATTCATGCTTGGCGTCATGAACGTTACTTAGAATTAGATGGTAAACCAATCGTTGATATCCCTGTCATGGACTGGACACAATATCCGGTTAAAATGATTGGAACACAAGCATATGTTGTAAATGCATCTTATACACCTACAAAAAATAGCATTTATATTAATCTCGGATATATGCAAAAACCGTTTATTGATTTAGATGAAAGGGGAATTGAGTATAACTTAGCCCATCTCGGCTTTACAATTGGTCATGAAATGGGACATGGTTTTGATGACTGGGGCAGTCAATATGATTATAAAGGTAACTTGCATAGTTGGTGGACGGAAAGCGATAAAAAGCATTATAAGAAAATACAAGATGATGTTATTAAACAATATGAAGATTTTGCTGCTAGTGATGGTATTAAATTTGATGCCTCTATCGGCGTAGGTGAGGACTTGGCAGATATTGCTGGTCTTGCTATTTGTGATGAATATTTGCGTGATTACCAGAATAATAATGATGATATTGTTCCTATTCAAAATTTATCATTTGAGGCATTTTATACATACTTTGCCATTCAACAACGACAACAGGTTAGCAAAAAAGCATTAGCCGCCCAATTAAAAACTAATCCTCACCCGCTGGATAAATACCGATGTAATGTTCCGCTCTCTCGTTCTCAAATTTTTAGAGCATTATATAATGTGAAGAAAGGCGATGGTATGTGGTGGCATAATACGGAAACCGTTTGGTAGATTTTCTATAGATTTTTATAGATTTTAATTATTACTGCATTTTTACTGTAATAATTAACGACGACGATTTGTTTTCTTATTCGTTCTTTTATTCGTTTTCTTATTTGTTCTTTTATTCGTTCTTTTATTCGTTCTTTTGTTCGTTTTCTTATTTGTTCTTTTATTTCTATTCATTTTTGTATTCGTTCTTGTATATCCTCCTTGCTTTCCTAGAAACCCCATTATTTCATGTACAGCATCCGGATTTGTTTTTGGCTCTAGTGAAAGTCTTGTATGTCCACGCACATTTGAATTAACATCTTCAGGGCGCAATAATTCGCTTATTAAGTCTCCATGGGGGCCTAATTCATAAACAGAAAATAATTTACTTGTGTCATTTGGGTCTTCGCTTGTGCTGAAGTCTATGGGTTTAATACGTATTGTTTGATCATCAAAACCAATATGTAGTGGCATATAATCTGGGTCACCAATTGTTATCCAAGGAGCACTATCACGCGGTCTTTTTGTATACAACGAATGAAAAAAATATGTTGGTTCACCATCTTCTTGCCTAACTTCTCTGAATTTTGCTATGTGATGTTGGCGAGGTTTAATATAAAAATATGTTACTAAATAATTTTTTCCAGGTTGAAGTAAATTTAGGTCGGTTATTTTTTTATAATTTTCAATAATTCTGGGATTATATCCAGTTGACGCAGCCATTATTCTATAATATATAATAATATAATAATTGTGTTGTTTTGTTTTGTTTTGTTAAAATTTGGCTCACCCCTTTAAACAGTTAGATATTTAACGCGCCTGTATTTCAATTATTAATAATATATAAAGCGTCCCCCCAACCATGTTGTGTTATATTTGTTAATACTCTCTTAAAATTATATTGGAGTAAAAATGTATCAATATCAGCAATTAATCCACAATTTTTATATAATTCCTTTTCATTAACTTCTAAATATAAGGCTTTTGCATATTTGATACTGTTAGTAGCGCCTTTTAATGCCATAAGTTCTGCTCCTTGAATATCAAAATTCCAAAAATTATATTTAGATGCGTCAATATTATTTCTTTCAAAAAAGGTATCAATAGTAATACTTTTTAGATTAATTTTATCTACGTATACAACCCAAGGATGTTCTTCTGAATGAGTTCCAAATTCTAATACACTTGAAGATTGAACGTTATTTGAAATATTAAATATAATTTCTTCGTCGTCTTTCTCCGTTATTAGAGCATTATATACATTTGGTATTCCTCTTTTTGTTGCTTCGTTCACTTTTGAAGGAATAGCATCAATCCATATAACATCTTCTGGGTTTAATCCCAGTTGATTATAGAATTGCGATTCTTCACACTCGTGCGCACCTATATGAAAAGAACCATTAATATTTATGTTATTTGATAATAAAATTTTGTTGATTTCTTCAAAACTAATAAGCATTTATATTATAATACATATTTATCGTATGAATTAAACGAAATTAATTTGTATTTGAGATATATAAAGGTCTAAAAGGTTAAAATTTGGCTCAACCTTTTCCAAAGGTTAAAATTTGGCTCAACCTTTTCCAAAGGTTGAAAGGTGAATAAATTAAAAAATTGAACTGAAATAATCACGAAATAATAAAGTAACATAGATAAGATGTCATCGCAAGACGCAACCCTAGCAAATAAATATCAGCAAAAAACTGATAAGCAGCATATTCTTGATAACCCAGATACCTATATTGGGTCGGTTGAGAATGTAGATGCATTCGTATGGCTTCTTAATGATGCCGGAGAACGTATTGTTGAGCGAAATATCGCACTTATCCCTGGTCTATTTAAACTATTTGATGAGGGAATTGTAAATTCCAGAGACCACGTAGTTCGCATGGAACAAGCCATTGACAATGGTGTACCAAATTCACTCCCAGTTACTAATATTGATATTACTGTTAGAGATGATGGTACTATTGTTATGATTAACGATGGTAATGGTATTGATGTTGCAGAGCATCCGGAATACAAGATTTGGATTCCTGAACTTATTTTCGGACATTTGCGCACTTCTACAAACTACGATAAGACGGAGAAGAAGATTGTCGGTGGTAAAAACGGATTTGGATTCAAACTAGTTCTAATCTGGTCTACCGAAGGTTCGGTTGAAACTGTTGATCATGTCCGAGGATTGAAGTATACTCAGGAATTCAGCGATAACTTAGATGTGATTGGTAAGCCAGTTATTACTAAGTGTAAGTCTAAGCCTTATACAAAAATAACTTTTAAGCCCGATTATAAGCGACTAGGAATTTCTGGGTTGACTCCTGATTTGCTTTCACTCTTTAAGAAACGCGTGTATGATATTGCCGCTGTTACGGATAAGTCCATAAAGGTAAAGTATAACTCACAACCTATTCCAGTAAAAAACTTTCAGCAATATATTGACATGTATATTGGTTCTAAGGATGTATCTCCTCGCGTTTATGAGGGTGAATCTAGTGAACGATGGGAGTATGCTGTTGCGCTTTCACCAAACCACGAATTTATTCAAGTGAGTTTCGTGAACGGCATTCATACTTCAAAGGGTGGAAAGCACGTAGAATATATTCTAGGACAAATTACTAGAAAACTTGTAGCATTCATTGAAAAGAAAAAGAAGATTTCAGTGAATGCGAATAGCATTAAGGAGCAGTTGATTCTGTTTATTAGATGTGATATTGAGAATCCTGCATTTGATAGTCAGACTAAGGATTTTATGAATACGCCTAGCGCGAAGTTTGGCTCCACGGTCACGGTCAGCGATAAATTCATTGAGAAAGTCGCAAAAATGGGTGTCATGGACGCAGCATGTGCGATTACTGAAGTCAAGGAAAATAAGGCCGCCAAGAAAACGGATGGCTCAAAGACGAAAAATATTCGCGGCATTCCTAAGTTAATTGATGCTAATTGGGCTGGTACTGATAAATCCGCGCAATGCATGGTAATTTTCTGTGAGGGTGATTCAGCAAAAGCAGGCATTGTTTCTGGTCTATCCTCTGAGGACAGGAATACGATTGGCGTTTATCCTATGAAGGGTAAGATTCTTAATGTCCGCGGTGAGCAAGTTAAGAAAATTGCAGAGAATAAGGAAATTGCCGAGATTAAAAAAATTCTTGGTCTAGAAACTGGTAAAGAGTATAAAACCGCAGAGGATGTTGCAAAGAATCTGAGATATGGTAGGGTTCTGTTTATGACTGACCAGGATTTGGATGGTAGTCATATCAAGGGACTCGGCATCAATCTGTTCCAATCTGAGTGGCCAAGTCTGGCGCTAATTCCTGGATTCATTGGTTTTATGAATACTCCGATTTTGAAGGCTAAGAAGGGCACTCAAGAACTAGTATTCTATAATGAGGGTGAGTATGACGCTTGGAAGGAGGTAAATGATTGCGGAAAGGGTTGGAAGGTTAAGTATTATAAGGGTTTAGGAACTAGTACTGGTAAGGAGTTCCGCGAATACTTTGAGAAGAAGAAAATTGTCGGTTTTGCTCATAGCGGCAAACCATGCGATGATGCGATTGATATGGTATTTAATAAAAAACGGGCAGATGATAGAAAAGATTGGTTGGAAGACTATGACCGCGAAAGTTACCTTGATACTAATAAGGAATCAGTGGGTTATGAGGAATTTATCAATAAGGAGTTCATCCACTTTTCAAAGTATGATTGCGACCGCAGTATTCCCAATTTGATGGATGGACAAAAAACATCTCAGCGAAAGATTCTGTTTGCCGCATTTAAGAAGAACCTGACAAATGAAATCAAGGTGGCTCAGTTTAGTGGTTATGTATCCGAACACTCAGGTTATCATCATGGTGAGGCGTCTTTGAACGGTGCAATTGTTGGCATGGCCCAGAATTATGTTGGTTCAAATAACATCAATTTATTAACACCTAATGGGCAATTTGGAACACGCTTGCAGGGTGGTAAGGATAGTGCTTCGGAAAGGTATATCTTTACTCAATTGTCAAAGATTACGAGAACATTGTTTCCCGATACTGACGATAAGATTCTCAAGTATTTGGATGATGATGGGCTTCTTGTTGAGCCATTGTTTTATGCTCCAATTATTCCAATGGTTCTCGTAAATGGTTCCAAGGGTATTGGAACTGGTTTCAGCACAGATATTATGTGCTATAACCCTCTAGAAATTATTGGTTATTTAAAGAATAAATTGACTGAAAGTTCTAATGCTCATTTTGACTTTGTTCCTTATTATGAGGGATTTAATGGAACTATCAGCAAGATTTTGCCTGGTAAGTTTTTGATTAAGGGAAAATATGAGAAGGTCGGTCCAGATAAGATTCGCGTTACTGAGTTGCCAGTTGGACTATGGACAGATGATTTTAAGGAATATTTGGAGTCGCTGACAGAGTCCACTGATAAGGCTGGAAAAAAGGTAACACCTGTTGTCAAGGATTATGATGATATGAGTAAGGACACAACAGTTGATTTTATCATTACTCTGCAGAAGGGCAAGTTAGATGAACTTGAGGCCATCAGTCTAGATAATGGTTGCAATGGCCTTGAAAAGCAGTTCAAGTTATTTACTACTGGTTCAACAACGAACATGCACTTGTTTGATTCAGAAGACAAGTTGAAAAAGTATGCAACTGTTAGTGAGATTATTGATGACTATTTTGATACTCGACTAAAAATGTATCAGACTCGTAAGGACTATATGATTGATGCGCTTACCCGAGAACTTGTTCTGTTATCAAATAAGAGTAGATATATTAAGGAGAACTTGGATGGCACGGTTGATTTGCGTCGTAAGAAACGCGACGATGTTAATTTGCTGCTAAAACAGAAGGGATATGATATAATTGATAATGATGAGGATTTCAAGTATTTGGTAAAGTTGCCGATGGATAGTGTTACTGATGAGAATGTTGCTAAGATTCTGAAGGAGCATGGCGACAAGGCGGCCGAGTTGGATGCAATTAAGGCTAAGACAATTCAGCAGATGTGGACAGAGGAACTTGATGCGTTGGTTGTAGAGTATGCGAAATATAGAGATGAACGTGAGCGTACTATGATGGGAACCACAAAGAAGGCTGCCGCAAAGGTTGTTAAGAAACAGAAGTTGGTTATTACTAACTAGAAATATATTGCTTTGCGGTTAAAAAGACCCATTTCGGGTTGAATAATTATATTTTAATTTGTTAAATATAATTATCTGTTTTATTTGTGGTTTATTTGTGTTTATTTGTTTTTTTTTGTTTTGTTTTATCTAGGCCCGGGTTATTATATTTAACGCCTTTTATTTGACCGCCTTTTACTGGATTTTTTTCCACCCTTATGTGACTTCTTATGCTTTCTATGTTTTCTTAGTTTTCGGGTTCTACGTTGTTTTCCACCGTATCGCCCAAGAACATTCATAGGATCATGGGCAGCCTGTGCTGTTCCGAACCCTTCAAATGTTTGTTCAAGTGCTGTAAGAATTTGCTCTTTGGAAGGAACTACGGCCATTGCGGAACTTACTGCACTTGATGTAGCCACCTGGGCTCTGCTAGCGGCACCTAAAACGCGGTCAATTGTCGCACAAATACCCTGTTTGAATGTTTTATATCCACCAACAATAACAGCGCCAGTTGAACTAGCAGCCGAAGTTGCTCGTGCGGTTCCTGCATCAGCAGCAGCCTTTGCCGCAGTAAGTTGTTCCATTAATTCGCTCTTTTTAGCAGCCAAACTTCTGGTCACACGACCAGCATCAATTTGTCCAATTTGTGCTTGAATGGCCTCTATTGTTGAATTAATATCATTTCGCATCTCAACTCCTGTTCTAAAATATCTTCCAGCAAGAAATGCTGGGGCGGCGATTGCTGCCGCGGGAGCAACGGCTGACCCCATCTTGAAAACAGCAGCGCCAGTGGCCGCGCCAGAAGTTATAGTTGAATCGGCAACTTGGGCTAATGCGCTATAAATAGCGGAACCAGACTTCGCTCCTTCTGTTTTAAATACTGATATTAATTCATATAACTCACCCATAACTGCTTGTGGGACTCCTACTAGATTATATTCCCTGATATAATAATCTAATATACCTCCAAATGCGCGACCTCCTACAAAACCAGTGCCGGCAAATGCTAATAAAATAGTAGCATCAATCGCCAAACTTAAAAAACGATTATCTTCGCAAGCACCACCTCCGCGTTGTTTTCTCTTTCCTCCGCCATACCTTTGAGTTTCCCCTTCGGCCCATTCTTCCTCGCCTCTATGTTCATATGCGCCTCCTGGTAATTGTGATGATTGAGATTCTGCATAAAACCCAGGAGGCATTCGGCTACTTGGTCTTAAATCCATTCCGAATGCGTTAGTTGTCAATCCGCCGGGTAATGTCTCCTCCCCTGCAACAGTCATAGCCGCTAATAATAATGATAATGCTTCTACTTGAGTATCGTTCAAACCAGTAGCCATAAATTATATATTATGCCTATAAAATAAACTAAATAATCAAAATAATAAAATATAACCTTAACAATAAAAATTTGTATTGTATTGTATTGTATTGTATTTAGAACCATGGTTTGAGTTCTAATTGTTTGTCATTATTTTGAGACATAATTGGTGGGTCCATGGGTTTATACATAGTGCTCGCATCTTCTAAATATTTGTAATACCCAATTGCCTCAGAAAACACTTGATGTATGCTATATTCTAGCACAATTTTATTTAATTGTTCTACTTGTTGCTGAACATTTGTCGGTTGGTTTGCCGCATGTTGTAAAAATGTGCTCCTCATAATTATTTTTAGCGTATCTCCATCCTGGTCACTTATAACATATTGACCATTTGATTTATGGTATACTCCCGCTCTTATACCATTTTGAATTATGCGAATGTTACCTTGAGAGAAGAAAGTTTTAGATAAATCCGTATTATCCCATAATCCTTCAGTTGGATTCCTAAAAGTAGCACATTGATTTACAGGAATCTTATCATACATCTGAAATAAGTCTGTTGTTTTAGGTCCATTTATATCAACTCTACCATTTGAGGGTTTGCAATTCATTATATATTATTCTAATAGAAGAAAATATTATATTATTATTTTATATACTAATACAATGAACTTTCAATATGCCGTCATTACAATAGTAATATTATTGCTTATAATAAGTTTAATTTTAATTGGAATTGCTTTAGCAAAATCAAAAAATACTCAACAATGGCCTCCTGTTGTAGGAAACTGTCCTGACTATTGGACAGATTTATCTAGTAATGGTGCTCAGTGCGTTAATGTGAAAGATTTAGGAACGTGTAATGCGAGCATTAGTTCTGGACAACATTTACAAATGAATTTTTCAGTAGCCCCATATGTCGGGCAAAATAGTGCATGTGAGAAATATAAATGGGCTACTGGTTGTGGACTAACATGGGATGGGATTACTTCTGGCGTTTCATCCCCATGCGCTGTTAAGCCGCTTAACTCATAATAACACCCCCGTAATAAATAACAACAACATCGCTACATAATAAATAACAGTAATATTGCCAATAAAATAAAATAAAAAGAATATTATGATAATTATAAAATAACTTACTATTATAATTATCATAAACAATGACCCCGCCAAATACGTTGTGTATATTAAAAAAAATAAATAAACTTCCGCTAGAATTAGAGTTGCACATAGAATCGTTTCTGCCTATAAGTGTTTTAGTAACGTTAAATAAAAAACATTATTTAAAATATCATAAGCATATTAAATCATGGATATCTAAAAATCAATATGATAATTATATACGAGATATGCTTAGAAGAGATAATGATTTTGTTTTTACCCTATTATTAAAAGAGAATTATAAGGTATGGCAGAAAATAAAAAATTACAACTATTCTTCTATTAAATATGGGAATTATTTTTGTTTTATAGACAAATATTGCATTGACAATGAGTCCTCAAACTGTCGCAAAATATTAAATGATTTTTTATATAAAACTGGTTTAAGTAAAAATCAGCATAAAAAGAATACTATAACAAATATAATATGGACCAATTAAATAATACAATGACAACAAATAATACAATGACCTTAAATATTAATGAAATTCTTAATAGAGAACAGGAAATAAATAAAATGAAGGATATGCTAAGAGATTTTGAACTAAATAAACATAATTGTTTGCATAAAAAAGGCATTTATGTTTATGGCGAGCCGGGAACGGGAAAAACTACATTTGTTATGAATGTGCTTAAAGAAATGAATTATGATGTTGTTGGATACGATGCAGGAGATATTCGCAATAAGTCAATAATAGATACTATAACAAAACATAACATGTCGGATAAGAACATTATGAGCATGTTTCATAAAAATATAAAAAAAATCGCGATTGTTATGGATGAAATTGATGGCATGAATAATGGAGATAAAGGTGGAATAAACACGCTTATAAAATTAATAAGACCGAAAAAGACTAAGAAACAGAAATTAGAGGAAATCACATTAAATCCTATTATTTGTATTGGTAATTACCATGTTGATAAAAAAATAAAAGAACTAATGAAGGTATGTAATACAATTGAATTGAAAAAGCCATCTATTCAACAAATAAACACAATTGTTAAAAACCTAATGCCGTCCATAGATGAGCAATTACATCAGAATATCATTAGTTTTATCCAATATGATTTAAGAAAATTAAAAACAATTGTTAATATTTACAGGAATAAAAATAGTCTCTTAAATAATGATATAATTAAGCGGATATTTCAGACAAAAACTTATAACGATGATACTAAAAAGATAACACAGAAATTAATAAATAATAATTATAGTATTAATGACCATTTGTCTATCATGAACGAAACCGATAGAACGATTGTTGGATTATTATGGCATGAAAATATTATTGACGTATTAGGAAAAATGAAACCAACCGCATCAATACCAGTATATTTAAAATTGTTAGATAATATGTGTTTTGCTGATTATATTGATAGAATTACCTTTCAAAAGCAAATTTGGCAGTTCAACGAAATGAGTTCTATCATTAAAACATTTAAAAATAATAAAATATACCACGATTCCTTTAAAAAGAAGCCAAAATATAACCCACAAGAAGTAAGATTTACAAAAGTATTAACAAAATATTCCACAGAGTATAATAATTTATTATTTATTCAGGATTTATGTCAACAACTTGGAATGGATAAAAAGGATTTGTTAGCATTCTTTCTTGATTTAAAAAACAAGCATGATGATAACGAGATTATTTCTTTATTTGAAAATTATGAAATAACTAAACTAGATATTAACCGAATCTATAGATATATTGAAAAATTTACTAAGATTGATGCAGAAGATGTTAGTGATGCTGTTTTAAGTGAAGATTCCGACATTGATAATGAGTAATAAGTAATAAGTAATAAGTAATAAGTAATAAGTAAATTGAATATTATTCTCTTATTGTAGTCGCGTTCATATTTATAGTATGGTCATATTCCAATCATCAAATAGACCTCCTGCATTAATATTATTAGAATATTTATAACTGTCGCCATGTTGTTCATATAGTTCAACTTCTAGTATTTTTTCAACAGTAGATACGTTTGGGTCCAACAATTTATTTAATAAGTTTAATTTATAATTATTTTTATTAAACATATGCATTTCCTCTGCTGTTACTAGCGTTTGCGTAATTATTGGTTGCCTAATATCTGAGTTATTATATTCCAAATATCTATGGTCATAACCATCAATATCCTTACCGTTTATTATTAGATTAATGCCGCTTTGAGTATTGAGATTATTAAATGAAATTGCACGAATGGGTAATCGTAATTTAGTTTGGAAAATAAAACTATTTACAACAAACGACGTAATCAATAATATATGCTTCATATTATTGATTATAAGAAAAAAAATTTATATTGTTTTTAAAGTAGTTTGAATAGTTTATAAAATTAATAAGGGTGTGGTGTTATTTTTACTTAATGGTAACGAGTTGTCCGCCCCTCTTGGGTGTTTCCTCTAGGGCCTGTCTTGATAGCCTCTGTCTCAAATATACCTTTTCCTTGATTGATTGGTCAAGGGCGCCGCCCAAATGCTTCTCATACTGCTCCGCGCTGTCATAGAACAACGTCGGCGTATCCTTAAACTCTCCAGTGCAAATTCTTGCCTTGAAGTACAGGTCTTCATTCTTTGACCCGACCTTATGGCCATAGTACTTTTCTCCCGTTACAGCGTTCCGGATGGTAGTGCCGATTTCTCCGCTTCCAAAGAGAAGAATCTTCTTGCTCTTCCCAGATTGGTTGCGAACTTTGCGAACATAGCAATGCTTGTCCTCTTCGTCGGCCATTGCATTGATGACCTTATTCCGGTTGTTGGAATAAATGGACTCATCATCATCCATCTCGCTGTAATTGTCGTGCTTGTAGGTATATCCGCTCATTGCTCCGATTGCTTTGTATTTGTACTCTTTATTACGGACATATCTTTAAGTCAATTTTTTTTGAAATGCGGAAAATAAGGTAAAATTTACAAACTATTTACATCATTACATATTTTTTTATTACTTATTGCTGTTTTTATTAATTCACTTATTTTCTTTTCCAAATAATCTATTTTAATCTTCAAGACGTTATTTTCTTGCATTATATTATTTATCATCTGACCTTGTTCGGCTAGTTTATTTTCATAGGCATTTGCAACTTCAATTGGATTCATATTTGCGATTTGTCTTCGCTGTTGCTCTTGTTGTTCCATTTGTTGTCTAGCCATTTCCTCGCGTTTCTTTTTCATCTCCCCCATCTGTTTTAAAACTTCTGGCTTATGCTTTGGGCTACCAGGATCATAGTCATTTAAAATATTATCTATATCCTCCATAAAAAACTTTTTAATTTCGGGGTCTTTTACAAAATCGTCCACGGTTTTTGCAGATGGTGTTACAAATGGTCCCGGATTATCTAATAATGGTTTCTTATCAAAAGAATTATGTATATGAGAGAAAACTAAGATGGTTTTCATAGAATCTAGTTGAACGAATGGTATCGTATAATCTTTTAAAAATGCCTTTTCTTCTGCTAATGCCGCATGGTCATCATATCTGGTAAGTTTTAATAATTCACGACGAAATGCAAATGTTGCTGCGGTAGAATGATTTGGTCCATAAGGGCCAAACTTATACATTTTTTGTATATGTTTAAAATATAGAAACATTTCACTAGACCCTGCACACAACGCCTTAGGATTCTTTTGAAGCATCTCAACTGCATGAGATACTCTATCTATAGGATAATAATCATCATCGTCCATATAAACAATAATATCGCCTTTTGACTTCTCGTGCATCAAGTTACGTTTTCTTCCCAAGTTCATCCGACTATCATATTTAAAGTATTTAACTTGTGGAATATGTGATACTAGGTCTTCAATTTTATCGGTTCCATCGTCAATTATAATCCATTCCATCCTATCTTTTGGGTATGTTTGATTTTCAAAGCATTTGATAATCATTGAGTAAAATGGGCGTCTATTAAATGTTGGCGTACAGATGCTTACAAACGGCAACTGTTTCTCAGCACTAGCACTAGCAGTAGCAGTAGTCTTATTACCCTTTTTATCTTTTCCCATTACTTTATAAATATAATATGCATTGTTTATTTATATTATATTTATAAAAAGTTATTTATTGTTTGTCTTGGTTCTTTATATTGTTTTACACCTTTTCTCATTTAACACGCCCATTATAAAATAATATAATTAGTTCAAATCCATATATTTATTTATTTAGCCATATAAATTTATATGGATTTGAACAAGTTTAATAACGGAAATGGTATTTTTATACAAATTGGTGCTGGTGCTGGAGATTTAGATAAGAGGGCAAATTGTAGAGATGGATTTACAGAAATTATCAAAAGTTTACCTAGACACATGATTAAAAAAATTATTTTGGTTGAGCCTAATCCATTAAATATCCCTTTATTAAAAGAATGTTGGAAAGATTATCCTGAAGCTATTATATATGAAATAGGAATTGTTCCAAAAAAATATCAAAATAATACTATGGATTTGTATTATTGTCCATTAGATGGTCCACATTATCAAGTAGCATCAATAAATAAGAACCACATACAAAAGCATTATGGCGATAACTGTGAATTAGAAAAATTTATTATTCCGGTTAAACAATTAGAAATTTTTATTAATGAAATTACTACAGAAGAAATTGAGTTATTAGCATTAGATATAGAAGGAATTGATGCTGAGGTATTATTAGATATTAATTTTAATAATTTAAAATTAAAATACGTATCGTTTGAATATATTCATTTAGGTAATTATAGTGAGGACGTATTAAATCATTTGAAAAATAATAATTATGAATTTGTAGGTTTAGGCGTTGATACAAATGGTATTGACTATTTATATATTAATGGGCGTTTTAAATGAGAAAAGGTTTAAATTATATTATTTTCGCCCGCGCTTAGAGCCGCCGAATAAATTGCCGATTCTCTGAAACATGGTTTCTTCCGGTTCTGCTATTACCGCAGCCGTACAGACTTTATCTGCTTGGGCATAAATTGAATTCCAATTTGTTGCATGGTCGCCCGATGTTGGAATATATTGATGATATACTGACGTAAAGAAATATAATAGTATACATACAACAACTGCTACAAATGCGGCATATCCACCAAAACTACTACTCGCTGATAAAATTATGTATACCGATAAAATAATCATAATAACATTTAATTTATACTTTAATATGTTCTTTATAGTATCGCCAATACCATAATCTTTGCCTGTTTCTGAATTCTTGGATTTCATAAATAGTGGAAAAATAATACAAAACATTGACACTATAAATGCAGTTAATGGGATTATTAGTCCGAGGCCAACCGTAAAGAATATTATGGATAAAATAAAAATATATAATGCCGCCCACCCAATATTAAATGGAGTGAACATAGAACCACTCTTCCATTCTGTTTTATTACCCGAAGTAATCTTCTCGCTGAATAACAGAGAGATGTTATAAAACCATAATATAATCATATAAAATGCATTTACGGTGCATGTTAACATGCTACTAAAAAATAGAACATATGGTGCTAATATTAAATACCAGGTTTCTGATAACATTGAATTCATAAAATTATTAATAGTATTATTGATTGTTAAGTTGCACGATAAAATTTGTTGTAATGTTGTAGCAATATATAATTTAATTACGCTTGAATTTGGACCACTCATCCAGGTCTTTAAAAATTCTAATGTGTTATTTATTATTTTAAAATTCGGCTCTAACGGAAACACTATTTTACTTGAATAATTGCCTTTATCTGTTTTAACTACGTTTATATCAACAATGGCTTGTTTTATTGGTGGAATTATATCAGTATATGGAGCATAAGAGAGACATGTTGGCATAATATTTGTTTGCGCCACTTTTCCTGAGTATAAACATAATGCTCCTAGTAATATAAGAAGACCAATAACAATTATTCTTATAAAAATAATTAGAAAAAAACTATAAAAATCGGTAGTTTGTCCAGTTAGGTTCTGTTTTTTCTTATCATCAATTGTAGTTGTTTTTGCCATACTATAATAAAATGATATAATAAAATGATATAATAAAATTTATTATACGGATTGCTAAAAGGCATAAAAACCTATAAATTTCAAAAAACGGTTGGGCATATATTTTGCCGGTCTAATATTTATTTTTTTAACTATATATAGTAAGTATGAATAAACAAGAATTAATATTTTGGTCCTTTGTAATATTAATATTGTTCATTAGTATTATTCAATGGGGCAAATACTTAATAAATAATAACTATATTATAGAACCTTTTTCAAATAGTCTTGATAAAGATATTGGAGACCCATCAACAAATCATAATGTTGAGGTTCCTTTAACCAGTACATTTAGTTGTAAAAATATGTGTGGGCCTAATAATAGATGTTCGTTAACTGGCGAACAATGTAGTTCCGATATTGATTGTTTTGGCTGTAATCCTGGAACAAAGCAGTTTTCAAATAGCAAGCGAGATTTAGACGATATGGAAGCAAATTATATAAATGATAGTAAAAACCCGGCAACAACACTATATGCATCTACTGGGTCATCGCTTATATCTGATATCGGAGTTAATGCCAGAATTATAAAAAATTCCGATAATAGTTCTCCTCAATATTTTAAAGGCGTAAATACTTGGAAAGAATCTTTTGATGCTGGCATGGAATTATATGATAAAAGATATACTCCTGAAACATCCGAATTTACACCAAAATATCCGACGAGAGATACTTTATCTGGAGAATTCATAACTAACGGCCCATTAGCCTCAAATGAATTCTAGACGATTATCGTAGTTATACTATCAGTCTTATTTATTGTTACCTCCTTTGCTATATTTCTTATTATTTTATTATAATTCTTCTCATCTTCTTCTTGTGTTAACCCGCCAGTTGCGTTTATTATTATATTATGATACTCCATATGTTTTTTGGATTCATAATTATCTGACTCTGGGTTCTCTTCCTTCCAATCGTTTATTTGCTTTAAATTTTTAGCAGCAATATGCTTAATAGCCGCCTTCATCTTCTTTTTATCTTCATTATCTTTCTCCCAAGAGTCTTTATCTTTAACATATAACACTTCTCTCTTTAAATCACTACAATGAATTGGACGTTTAAGAACATCCAATTCTTTGAGCCCTCTAATAAAAATCTTTGAAATGCCTTCAGTATATCCTACTCTACCAACCATATCTAGGTCGGTGAGTTTCATCTGCAATTGACTAATAAAATCCATAATATTAAGAGCATCCTTGCATTGTTCGTTTAAGAAAATCTGCATATTAAAATTATTCATTGTATTATTTGTTGTATTATTTGTTATGTTTGTAACCTGACCTTGGCTCTTCTCTGCAATCTCAATTAGTTTTTTATTTTGTTCAATTAACATCTCTTTTAATTCTTTATTTTCTTTTAATTGTTCGCGAAATAATTCTGTTATTGCATCTAACTGTTTAACATCATTATTGGTAACATCTTTGGTAAGGTCTTTTGTAACATCTTTGATAACGTCTTTATGATTCAGATTAAATGTAATAATTGGTTCTTCATTCTTAACCGGAGTATGCTCTTCAGTTAACTCAGAAGATTCACCAGAACATTTTTTACTATGGCGCCATAATCCCGAATTATCTTTATAAATTTTGTTACAGTATTTGCAGACAAATTTTTTATTTTTAATCGGTTCTAAAAATTCTGCTTTTTCGCTAAAAATCATTGATTTTTGGTGTTTTGTAGACAATAAGTGGTCGGCGTAACTACTTTTCTTGCTCGTCTTATAGTCACAACTTTCGCAGTAAAATCTTGAGCAGATTTTTGGCAGAATTTCATTGACAACCATTGCTTAAATTATCAATAGAAATTCTGCTTATATTAATTTCTTAAAATATATAAAAAATTTGTCATCACAAATTTTGCGTTATTTTTTCTGTGACTAAGACCATAATGCTCTGAAAGGCGAATTTTGAAGGTGTTTTTCCCCAAAATCTCCCCCTTTTCGATTTTTGGACATAAAAAATGTCCAATTTTGAAAATCTCGAACACTTTTGTACTTTTAAAACTTTCCCTTACTGAAAACCCAAGTTTAAATTCTAGTTGGTTCCCCTTATTGATTATCATTTAAAACTATGTCGGTATTTTTCATAACATTTTCTCAGTAACAAATGTTAAGAAATTCTCGGTTTTTAGGTTGCATACATAAGCCCACAATTGCCTCCAATAAAGGTCACAAGGTTTATTCTCTCCTCAAACAAAGTTAAATCATAATTATAGTTATAAATTCTCCAAGTTGGTTTATTGATGCCAATAATATTCTTACTTGCTGGGTCACAAATAGCCAATGATTGAGCGTATGGGTCAACGGTTGGAATAACTGTTGAGAACTCTAATTCAATCGTAGAAAATCTACTCATGTTTATAGCGCCGGCTGGCTGCGTATCAAGCGGCGAATTTGTCATTCCAAAACTATAAAACAATACGCCCTCAGGTAAGTTACTTCCAGTACGAATCCACTTTTCAATAAAATTATATACACCATATGGTTGAGGGTTCTCTCTATATGAACCATCTAATAATAAAGCCATTGAAGTCAAAATAGAGTTCTGATTCTCCAGATTATAGTTTCCAGTAACATACCAGCCAGTCAAAGAACCATTCGAATTTACGCCAGGCCCAATAAACGCCGCACTAGTCGAACCATCTGCATTATATCTAACTATTTCCAAATAACCATCAGTTGGCGCCGGAGTAATATCGTATGGTAAATAGTTATATGGCCAATTAGTATAGTTTGACCACTCGTTTCTTAAATTAACATCGCTTCTCTGAAAGTAAAACATATAATTTGCTACCATTCCAACTGAATCCAATTGTACTTTGTTTGTTCCCGTTACATTATAAAATTTTTGTGTTCTAACTTGTTTAAATAAATACTTTTGTTCTTGAATCGCAAACAACCGCGACTCCGCATTAGAAAGAAAACAATAAGTGCAATTTAAATGTATATCAGCATTCCATAAAGTTCTAGTATCATCATAATCTTCTAATGCTAAAGCAACTGATGGCGGTGTTTGTAAAAATCTATAAAATTGCATATACCATAAATTAAAATTCGGTGCGACATATGGATAATTGTTTTCGCTATCAAACACATCACGAATTCTGAATAATTCTTGTATTGGACGCATAGTAACATTTATGTGTAATTCATTATATTGAAGTGCTACTAAAGGGAATGCCATTTGAGTTTTATAATTAAACCAACTACCGATAGGTATATATAAAATTCTACCACGAATAGATGGTTCTGCTGCTGCTGAGGCTCCCGCATAATAAGCATTTGGATATGAGTTAACGCGCGCTCCAGAGTTGGCAGGGTCATTTATGGACGCAACATTTCCGGTCATATTATCAAACAATGTCTTTTTTGTTCCACCCAATTCACGCTCTACGATTAATTTTATATATTCTCCTGGATACTCTTGTAATGTTTGATTTCCACAAGTAATAGTAATGCGAGATATCATTAATGCACCGAGATTTTCAATCCATTTAAACCCATAAGGCACCCATTCACCGCTATTATTTTCCAAAGTTTCCTGGTCAGTATTTGGTGGCATAATAGGACTCCAAATATTAGGTAACTCAACACTTAAATAGCAATCCATAAGTAAGTCGGCATAACGTGGTATTTTAAACGTAAAATTGGATTCTTCGGCTAGGCGCAAAGTTCTAGAGCCATCAAAATCTACTCTGAATTTTTGCATGCCAAAATTAGTATACCTTGCATAAGTGGCTTTAAAGAATGTTTTTGATGGGTTTCCATTTAATATTATATTTTGTTGACCTTCGCTAACTAATTGCATTAATCCTCCAGCCATATTTAAGATATATTATACATATAAATTATATTTTTAACTATTTTGGTTTTTAATTATATTATAAAAATAGTATAATATAATAGATAGTCATGGACAAAGAAAAAGGTGTAAATATAATGAGTTTGGTTAAAAATTTTAAAGATTACTTTGCCGCAAATATTATATTTAGCATGATAATCATGCTTATTATAGTAATGTTATGGTATTATTTTTATATGCGAAATCTACTATATAAAGAATGCTCTATAATGGATTCTACCTTTTCTACAATGAATGGAGCCATAAAGTCGTTAAACGCTACTGATAAAAACTGCAAATATACGTTTAAGGATTACTATATAAAGTCGGCTTATAATTGTTGTAGTCCAGGAACATATAAGAACGATTATGTATCAACCTGTTCCCTAAAAGATATATTAAAACAAGGGGTGCGTGGGTTAGATTTTGAAATATTCTCTCTTGACGATATACCTGTTGTTGCTACTTCTACGGTTGATAGTAATTATATTAAGGAAACATATAACCATGTTCCTTTTGCGGATGCTATGAATATTATTATTAATTATGCATTTGCAAATTCAACTGCGCCTAATCCAAATGACCCTATAATATTACACTTACGGTTTAAGAGCACAAATCAAAAAATGTTTCAGAATTTAGCAAATATAATAAACGCCAATAAACAATACTTTTTAGGGCCTGCTTATAGTTTTGAGCAGAATGGTAATAATTTTGGAAATGTTCCATTGTTAGATTTAATTAAAAAGAAAACAATTGTGTTAATTGTTGATAAATCAAATAATGCCTTCATGGATTGTAAAGATTTATATGAGTATGTTAATCTAACTAGTAATTCTATTTTTATGCGCGCATTACATTATTATGATGTTAAAAACACGCCTGATTTATCAGAACTTCAAGAATACAATAAACAAAACATGAGTATTTCTATGCCCGATATTGGCGCCGACCCACAAAACCCGAGTTCTTATGTTTGTCGGCAAACTGGATGCCAAATGATTTCTATGATGTATCAAAAGAACGACACGAATTTACAAGAAAATATTGCATTTTTTAATAAATGTGGTTATGCGTTCTGTTTAAAACCCGCGGAATTAAGATATATCCCGGTAGTTGTGCAGGCGCCCGCGCCACAAAACCCAGCATTATCTTTTGAAACTCGTAGTGTTAAGAAAGATTATTATGCATTTAATATTTAATACCAATCTTTCAAAAAGGTTGAGCCAAACAAATATCAACCTTTCAAAAACAAAAACAAAAACAATAATTATTGTATTATGGAAAATAAAATAATACAATAATATAACAAGTATATGTCAAAAACAAGAAAGAATATAAAAAAATTAAGAATGTGTAAAAGTAGATATGCATTATGTACTTCTGCTCCTTGCATGCCTATAAAGAATAAACCAGGAAAAACTAGTTGTAAATGCACAGTTGAAACTGGATATAATTTTGCTACAAAACCTTGCAATACATTAAAAGCGCATAAAACTGCATCTGGATCACGCCGTATTTATTCCACATTTTCTATAAATGAATTAAATGATGGAAAGAGAATAACGGAGTGCCCGAAAAAATATGATTGGTCTGATTGTTTAAATCATAAATGTATAGTTGACCCAAAGAATTCTAAAAAGGCTATCTGTGAATGCGCGTTAAAAAAATCAAATAAATCTTGGTTTACGATGGGAGCAAATAATCAGCATAAATTTTGTGGTAAAAGTAAATGGTCTGGTGCGCATAAAATTGATTTTTTAAAAACAAGAAAGTTTTGGAATAATTATTTTAAAACTAAAAACAATCGTAATAAAAGTATAAAAAATAATAAAATAATTGGCAGTCCTAATAAAATTATAAATAAAACAAAATAAAACAAAATAAAATAAACCAAAAATTATACTCTAAATCGGTGCAAAAAAATTGAAACCTTTTTAATAAAATGTCTGGATTTAAAAAACGACACACAATGGCCGCTCAAGTGCTTATTGCGGAGAATTCATATGTTGAGATGGCATTTGAACAAAATTCACAGAAGGGACAGGACCGCCCTTTTGAAGGAACAACTCCTTGTGGAAAAAGGTATTTTGGGGTATTTGATGGTCATGGCTCCAATAGTGTTATTTCCGAACTTACAAAGTATATTATAAATGGAGAACTCGCAGAATGTATGGATGAATCTTCACCTATACATGCTGTTCAAAACAAACTAAACAATAGAAAAGTATGTGGCAAATTTGAGTGTTCTGGCGCTACAATGAACTTTGGCATTCTACATGGAAATGTGCTTACAGTAATGAACTGTGGCGATTCTAGGATGATTGTCTTCAAGAATGGCGAACTCATCTATATAAGCGATGAACATGGATGCGATAATCTGAAGGAGAAAGAACGATTGGCACCGTATGCGAAGTTTACTAAATCAAGTGGAATAAAGGCAATCTCTGAAACCGAAATCATTGGAATTCATGGCGAATATATTCAAACGCCAAATGGGTTAATGGCTGTCACTCAGGCGCTTGGACATGACAATAATCTGGCTCCCGCACCCGATATTCATGTGATTCATTTTGATTCGTCCGATGAGATTGTTGCTGTCTCGTTTACGGATGGCGTTTCAGATATGCTTATATATGAGATGGAAAACATGGATGAGATTCGTCCGGAGGATATTCGTATGATTTACGAATTGTCCGCGGAAGAATTGAAGACTAGGATTCTAGAGAGATGGCTACAACCATGGGATATGACGCCATTGAATACACCGACTATGAATGGTGTAAGATTTAATAAGAACGATTGCGACGACATTGGTATTGCCCGAATGGTAATTCGTCCAAAGGCATAAATTAGAACAACTTTAAAAAAATATAACAAAATAAAAAATATATTTTTTTATAGTTTATTAAATTATTTTTTTATATTTTGTAATTTATAAATCCGGAAGATAAATATAATTTGGCGAATCCGCTATACGCTCCTTCTGCCAGTCGTTCAATTGCTTGAATAAACTATTTCCTTCTGCGGGAGTTAGCGCAAAATGACATATCCATGTGCTTGCTATATCAACGCTACCCAAATGGTAATCGCACCTAACGATTGCCCAATAGTATCCCTCGTCGTCGGAATCTTGGGCTTCATCAAACCGCTCTTTTGACCGAGTTAACGCCCAATCCTGTTTATCCTTGTTTTCATGTAAGTCGTAAGTTTTTACTATGGTCTTACCCTGGCGATTTAAAGCAATGTGTGCTTCTTCATAGAAAGGTGTTTCAAATAGGATGTGATGAGTTTTTACAAGGTCATCTATGTGACGTTGTATTTCCTCTACTTTTTTGTTCAACTTGGTTAGAAGGAAACGCCTGCAATTTGAGGCAAGCTCGGGCGTGCTTGGTTCAGCCATTTCAATAGAGTGTTCAAATGACGCCACCTCTTTCTTTGCTTTCATTAATTCAGCAATCATTCTTGATATTGAGTGTTGTTTTATGTCATTTAAAAATGGATGAAAAAAGTTTTCAATTTTTTTTGGACGATTATTACACCTTTTCTCATTTTACAAGGAACGTTCGCAAATTTTTCATGTTCCTCTTCATACTAGAATTAAATTTAATTTATATCTGAATTATATATAATGTCTGAAAATATATCCGATTTATGTTATAAATTTATAGACGCTAACCCAAATTATTTTAATCTTACAAACGGCGCATTTAGCAAAAATCATGAAATAGCTATAGAAGAATTAGAAAAATATGCGAATCAACAAACTTGTTCAAAACCATATTTCCAATTAATGACAGATATATATAAAAAATCACATTATATTGGTCCTGAAGAATTTATTCAATACTATACGAGCAGTGTAAACAAACTGCATAGTATTGGTGATGAAAAAAATATAATTTTATTACTGCCGGGTTATAAGTTTAACCCAGGCGAACCAGTAGATTTTACAAAAAGCAATTACTACTTTACACTTTATTTTATGAAATTATATAGAGATGTAACAGGCGAAAATATAAAAAATGTTTATCCAATGATTATTAAAGGCGGTAAACATGTATATATAAATGAATTAGATATTGATGTCATTATTAATGAATTAAGGGAAACAACAAAAAAAGAGAGCACATTAGTTATTTGTGATGATTTTTCATATTCCGGAGAACAATTAAGTTATATTATAGGAAACGTAATTCCTGTTCGGCAAGAGGTTGATTTGTATTTAGTTATTTGTGGAATGACAAATACCGCAAAAAGAAAATTAGGAAACATAAAATCAAAATACGAATACGATAACCCAAAACTAAATATAAATATTATTTTTCCAGACGAAGGTGGATATTTTCTTGATGAAAATGATTTTTCATCAGTTTTGAAAAACATAATGATTGAAAACAATGTGTTAATGATGTCTCAAGATGAATACATTAAACAACACGACATGTTTCTTATTAGTAAACACGGTGATGCTTTATATGTTTACAGACAATTTAACAATTTATATGGTAGGATTACTAATTCACTGACCTATCCATTTTTTAAATATCCTGACCATGTTTCAACACTTACAAAAATGTGTGTTGTCATTAATTATTCAAAGGATTATGTATTTTTATATAAAAATTTAGACCCAGAAATGAAAAGAAAAATAGATTCGCAGGGTAATAGTAATTTTACTATTAATGGTTATTTAGATATTGAAACGCAGAGATTAAAAGATTCGTTTGGTAATGGGAAATTTACTATTGATGATTTAAACACCAACCCTCGTTTAAATTTTTTAAAAGCCAATTTTGATTTTTTAAAAGCCAATTTTGATAATAAAGAAGAAATGGCAAAATATCTAACAGAACATCCAGATTTCAATTTAATAGAAATTTGTGATGCGAATTTAAAACTAATTAATTTGGCTAATTGCGACGAACCTAAACCAGACGCTATAAGTATAAATTGCAACACAAATTGTTGGAAACCGTTCTATAAAATTATCATTGAAGAAGGCCCATTCATAGAATTTAATTCAATAATTGATTCGTTGGTTAGTAAACCTACTAGACTTGGCGGCAAAAAAAGTAAAAAAAGTAAATCTAAAAAATCTAAAAAATCTAAAAAAATTAAAAAAAGCAAAAAAAGTAAAAAAAGAAAATCTAAAAAATGTAATAAATATTTATTGTAAACCAATGTCTATCAAATTTTACCAAGAGCGCATTAATTGACAAAATATTTATTTTGATTTTTTATATAGACACTTTCGGCAACAATTCAAGATACTCGCGGTCTTCTGCTACAAGTTTTAGGTAGTCACAATGCGAAACAACAAGGTGCATTTTTTTGCCCTGTATCGTCAACTCATACTTATAATAATTGCCCAACTCACGCTTCACAAAATAAAAGTCGTCGCGGCTCAGATTGCCGAACCTTACAATCACGCGTCCTCCCTCAATGTATTTACTACTATTATTATAAGACTCGCAGTCATAGAAGTCATAGTAGTCCCACTTGGTGCCGTCTTTTTCCCCAAGGCATAGAGCGCTATGTAATTCTGGACCTTTTCCAGTAAACATGGTCCGTGTAAAACCTGCCTTCTTATATAGTTCCTCAATTGTGATACGGTCTGGAACTGGAACCCATGCAGTAGTTTTAATTGGTTGTTGAACTTTTAAAGGCGCACTATCTTCCGATTCACAACCAAACTCAATCCGAACTGATTTTGCTATTGCGTCAACCTTGGCATCACCAAGTCTCATTCTATATTCTTTGACCGATGGCATTCTGATTTCTAATCGTTTTGGTGTGTTTTTACGATTAGATTGTTTACCAAAAAAGTTTTCAATTTTTTCATAAGTTATGAAATGAAAAAATATGTAAAGTTTTATAAAATACTTTATTTTACATGTTTTTTAATCGGTAAACCCCAACTTCCTCTTTTCGTTTGTAAGAAGTCCATCAACAAATTGTTGTGATAGGTACAACCATGTTCCATCACTTCTAAGCCATTCGTAGAATATTTTTGATTCTACCTCAATAAACGTTATTTTCTTACATTTTCTTTGTCCATTTATGGTTAACCAAACCATTAACTCGGTGCCGCTAGGAACGTCAGTTTGCGTAAGTTCAATCTCTGGGCTCTCTAAAACCGTGCAAAGCGATGCATTCCAACTTTCACATTCTTTGGTAACAACTGACTTGCAGTTTAAAAGTTTTTCAATTCGTCCCTTGAAAGCCACAATAGGATTTTGTTTAATTTTTTGATAAATAGAAGCATAATTTGTCGACATTTTGGTTTCTGTAGCCAAAATTGTGCCTTCCGCCGCCCCAAAAGAGTCGTACTCTTCTTTAGCAGAATAAAAGTTCATTTAGGTTGAGTCGATAAGTATTGATGTGTTTTTACGATTAGATGGTTTACCAAAAAAGTTTTCAATTTTTTGTCCGCAAAGAAAAAATGTATTTATTGTAACTCAATTAGCGCGCCAATTCATGAAATATTTATTTTTATTTTTATATAGACACCTTCGGCAAAGTTTCAATATAATCACGGTCGTCGGGGAAAAGGCGTAGGTAGTCATAAAGCGAAAGAATAAAGGGCCGTTTGATACCCCGAATCGTAATCTCGTATTTAAAATAATGGTCCGACTCATGTTTGACAAAACATAAATCGTCCCGTGTGATGCTGCCGAATTTTACAATAACGCGTTCGCCCTTAGTATATATAGCACTCTTATCATATGGCTCGCAGTCCGCGCAGTCATAGTACTGGTACTCGTCTTTGTCTTTTTCTCCAAGGCATAAAACATTACTCAATCCTGAATATTTCCCGGTAAACATGGTCCGAGTAAAACCTTCCTTCTTATATAGTTCCTCAATCGTGACCCAGTCAGGACGAGGAAACCATTTATTTGTGTATGCCATTTTGATTGGTTGTTGATGTGTTTTTGCGATTAGATTGTTTATGATAAAAAGATTCAATTTTTTGCCTGATTTATTACATCTTTGTAAAAATACGTTTTGTTTTTCTATTTATATTTTTTAATGTATATTTATCTTTATTTTGTTGCATTGTTTTATGTTTAAATCTATCGTATTTAACTCGTGTTTTTTTAGTACACTTTAATTCATCGTCGTCATTAAGTATTTTATCAAATACTTTTTTCGCGTTTTCTATATTGACGTCATTTAAAGTAACGGTTACCATAAGATTTCCGTGTTTTTCTGCATATTTTCTAAATTCCTCATATGTAGAAAATTCCACCTTACCGCCCGGGTCTTCCGCATTAAAATATTTTACCATTAGATACGCAGAAATTGGGTTAGCGGCTTCTGACCTTATATACGCGGCGTCTGTGTGTATATTTTTACCTATAATAATAATTACGGCTCTTAATAGTTTATTTAATTTATTACCATCATGTCCTCGTTTTGTACGAGAAAAAATCTCAATCGCTCCATTGTAATAGTCTATAATCATCGAAGAAACACATATATTATTTCTAAATATACACATAACCAGGGTTTTGGGATACACTCTATGATGTGCACTTACCTTTGCCGTTTTATCCATTTTATAAAAATAGTTTATGTCAATTTTATAGTCGCACCCTTTTTTTTTATTAAATTCAGCAAGTTGTTTATTTATTTTATTAACTGCATTTTTAGCATCGGCTAGGTCAATTTCTTCTTCTTCTGGGATATTCATATTGTTTTTATACTATAAAGAGTTATAAAAATAAAAATTTGTATAAAGGTGTAAATATTCAAGGAGTAAAAGATATTTATATTATTTTTATTCTGTATATAACATATTTGCACTAGTTATTTCTATATATTTGGACGGGTTCTGGCAATCTATCTCACATAAATACATTTTTTCTGCACTTGACTTGTATAAAGAATAACTACTATATCCATCTGATCCAAAGATATTGTAACTAGGCCCGCTTTTAGCCCGCATTTTGTTATATACCTCTTTTCCATCTATCAAATCGGCAATAGATATATAAAATTCCCCAATTGTTTCCACAGGTTTTGTTTTACTAATAAAATCGTCCAATTTCGCACTAATATCCGACATTTTGCTCAAGTTATTTACAGTTATTACATATAATGGCAATCAATTTTTTATTAATATCTAAAATCCAACGCCTCTCTTTCGTGTTCAAAAAGCCTATCCATAAACAATTTGTTCAAATACAGAGGATTTCCATCCTTTCTGGTCCATTCATACCATGGTTCTGTAGACACACTAAGAAACTTTGCCTTCTTTTCATAATTTACACCATTTACATTTATAACAACTAACAAAATAGTGCCACTGGGAATGTTTGTTTGCGTAAGGTCAGTCTCCGGATTATAAAGAACCTCGCAACATGACGCGCTAAAACCTTCCTTTTTTCCATTGCAATAAGACTCACAATTTAAGTATTTTGCAACTGGTCCTATATACTCAACCAAAGGATTTGGGCTTTTGATGATGTGATATATTCTTGCGTAATTAGCTGACATTGGTTTGTCCATCAAGACTACCGTATGTTCGGTACCAACATTGAACCTTTTTTCTTTTGGTGGTTCCTTGATCTTGCCCATTACTTTCCACAGTCTTTCCATCATCTTGATATGTTTTGTTGGATGTTTATACTTATTAAACGTTATTGAAAAAAACTTTCAATTTTTTCGTAAAAATTGAAACTATTCTCAATGAATTACCCTTAGAATAAAAGACGTCGCATTAAAAGTAAAAATGTACGAAACAAATAATGATAAAAAAATAGGCAAATATGGAGCACATTGTAAATAATAATTACTGGGGGGAGTTTAGTTATAACTTTGAGAATTATAATTTTTTGTTATTATTAATTTGTAAATGCTGGCCAATCCGCTATCAAAGTTATTATATTGAATTAATTTGAAATCAAAATGATATTCGGGATATTTTAAAGATAGACCAGTATTACCATTAATATAAGCGTTGCCAAAACTGGACATGCGTGGATACTCCGTAGGATTCTTACCAATATCCCCGGCTACGTAATATACCTGATTTGTTGCGTACTCGTGTGCACCAATTTTCATCCCTTTAATATAATTGTATTAGCAGTTTTAAATCATTTAATATGTAAAATAGACCGCCTTTCAAAAAATATAAAAAAATTAATAATAATTTTACCATTTTAGACATTGAAATTACTAAAAAATTGATTCATTTTTCAAGGGATTAAGTAAAGTAATTAGATTAAAATGACTACGGAACAACGTATATTTAAGTATGCCAGAGACGGTGGAGCATTGTCTTATACTGGTAAGTTTGAAATAACTCTAGAAGAAATAGAAAAAGGATATCTTTGCGGAAAAATTTGTCATGAAGATGGTTCAATTTTCATAGGGAAATATTATCAAGATGAATCTGGCAAAACCAAGATGGTAGAAGGGAGATATACTTACAAATGCGGAAAAATAACGCATTTGGGTAAGTTCTGGAATAACCAACTGGATGATGGATTAGTAATAGAGGACGGAAAGAGGGCTGGTCGCGTTTTACCATTTGGTTGATATTTTACAACTTTGTAACCGATAAAATGTTCAATGTACAATGTTGCAAATTTATATCTGTTGCAAATTTATATCGTTTTTATAATTAGTTTTTTTTACGGAATGACCGAATAAAATCGGTAGTGTCTTCTCCTTTACAACGTTCGCTGCAATAATACTGCAAATTAAGACCAAGGTATTGCTGACAACAACCATGGTATTCCTTAGCGCAATCTTTTTTTGATACTTCTGCTCCATCCGCACAGGCTGAGCAAATAGTATAATCCTCTTCTGCGCAAGCACGGCTACAATATTGATATATGTCGCCACCAATGCTTTTTTCATAGACTTGCATTATGGGGACTGAGCAGGAATGACACGAAATTTTGGCGTCTTCAACTACAGTTTTAGTAAAATTATTGCAAGTACATGGCTCTCTGCTCCAAAACTCACAAATGCAACGCGCGCTAGCAGGGACTTTTTCTTCTGCTACTTGAAATGAACGGTCAATGACTCCGAGACAATCATATAGTTGACCCCTTAATCGGAGTAAGCGTTGACCATCGCTCTCATTATCAACGTCATAACTAGATGATACTTCTAAATTACTGGTATTTGACATGAATCTGTCTGGTGCCTTCTTTGTAATATAAAATAAACGGGCAAAAAGGAATCAATTTTTTAGGAAACGTCAAACTATAGTTTTATAGTTTTATTTTTTCTATTTTTATAGTTTTATTTTTTTATTTTTCTATTTTTTTATTTTTCTATTTTTTTATTTTTCTTTTAATATTTTATTATTATAAGAAAAGTAAATGAAAAATGTATGCGATAAAACAATGAATTTTGAAGAATGTGAATTAGCAATATTAAGAGCCTCCGTAGATAAAGCCGAAGAGCGCTCTGGAAGGGCAGTTGCAAATTCATCCGAAGTTAAAAGAATAATTGAGATTGTAGAGAGATTTATTAGGCGTAAAAAGTTGATTTGCTATGGAGGAACCGCAATTAACAATATTTTACCAAAGGCAGACCAATTTTATAACACCGAAATAGAGATACCAGATTATGACTTCTTTTCACCAAATGCGTTAAAAGATAGTAAGGAGCTTACGGATGATTATGTAAACGAAGGTTTTTTAGAAGTAGAGGCAAAGTCGGGGCAACACAAAGGGACATATAAAGTATTTGTAAATTTTATTCCTGTGGCAGATATAACGTTTTTACATAATGAAATATATAAATCAATTAAAAAAGAAGCAATAAAAGTAGATGGGATATTATATGCGCCGGCAAATTATTTAAGAATGTCAATGTATTTAGAACTATCTAGACCAGCGGGGGATGTATCAAGATGGGAGAAGGTTTTAAAACGGTTAACTCTTCTTAATAATAATTATCCATTAAGGTCAGAGCATTGCGATAAACTAGAGCCATTTCAGAGAGAAATGTCGCATAAAGAAGATGAGGAAAAGATTTTTGAGGCAGTGCGAAATTCATTTATGAATCAAGGAGTAGTATTTTTTGGTGGTTATGCAATAAGTCTTTATTCGCATTATATGCCAAAAAAATTACAAAAAAAATTAGAACGAATACCCGATTTTGATGTGTTATCAGAAGACCCCAAAAAAACAGCAGGAATTTTAAAAGAGCGTTTAAATGATATTGGTTATAAAAATGTAAAAATAGTAAAACGCAAAGAAATTGGTGAAATAGTCGCACCACACTATCAGATTTTAATAGGAAATGACACAATAGCGTTTATTTATAAACCTATCGCATGTCATAGTTATAACATAGTAACAGTTGATAAACAGCCTATAAAAATAGCCACAATTGATACTATGTTGAGTTTTTACCTTGCGTTTTTATATTCAGACCGTTCGTATTATGATACAGAGAGAATAGTATGCATGGCACAGTTTCTATTTGATGTTCAACAGAAAAATCGTTTACAGCAAAAAGGGTTATTGCGTAGATTTAGTATAAGTTGTTATGGTCATCAAGAGACGGTAGAAGAGATGCGAGCAGAAAAGGCAGATAAATTTAAAGAATTAAAAGGGTCAAAAAAAATTCAAGAGAACGAATACGATGAATGGTTTCTTCGTTATAGACCAGCGGATACATTAGAAAATAAAGAAGAAAATCGTAATGCAAAGAGGGAAACTAAGCCTAACAAAAGCAACAGTAACAAAAACAACACTAACAAAAGAAATAAAAACAATAAAAACAACAGTAACAAAAGCAATAAAAACAACAGCAATAAAAACAACAATAATAAAACTAAAAAAAGAGGTCGCGGAGGGTTGTTCCTTTAAACCCTTGAAGATTAATAATTAAAAACAATAGTAATCAATAATAGTAAAATATAATTCTTTTATTATTTTTGCCAACATTTTAATAATAATACTTTCATATAACTCATCTGGAATAAACCGCTTTAGATGATATAATAAGTAAACCGCATAAAAAACAATCTTTTCAACAATTAATTTTAATATGCGATTATAAAACGTTTTATATAATGACCAATTATTAACATAACTACACATTTGGGTTTGATTCTGTTTTATATAGAATAGATGTATGTCTAATAGACCAGATAATATTCTATGAAAATTGTTCTTCTCATTTTTAACCGATAATAAATAATTAATTTTATCAGAGCCAAATAAGTCTAAATATAAAGTTTTCCTATTATTTTCGTTAGGTAAAATATAAGGATTTACCCCATCGCAATACCGATTTTTATATACGATATTACCATCGGCAATAAAGGGAACAAAGCAAGACTTATATATTGCAGAAAATATGCAATCAAGCGTTTTAAATTTAGACTTAATAATTTTTTTCCCTTTTATTATGTCGTGATAAGAAATATAAACCGAATTATTAAACCGTTTACATATATATGCCTCGTTCATCGGTTTAATGCGCAACCGGATTTTATCAAAACATAATTTAAAGACATTGAGGTTGTGTTTTTCTTTAAATTGTTTTAGAATTATATTATATAACTCGGGCATTAAATCAAGCGCATCTGCAAAATATAGAAGGATGCAAACAGAACTAATACTACAGCACGATACCTTATGGATTTTTATATAGTGTTTTTTTTCAAGTTCCTTAAGAAAATAAAGGGCTCCTATTAAATAACTTCCATTAAATATCCCACCATCTAATACTATGTTAATATCCTCAGTTTTTTCACCTTTTGGCAAATTTATTATTAGTTTTTGAATATAGTCTTCAATGATATGCATTTAATTATGAAACTGTTCTTATACAAATTTAAACATTTAAATATGTATAAAAATACGAAGAACAAACAAATAAACAAATAAACAAACAAACAAATAAACAAACAAACAAACAAACAAATAAACAAATAAACAAGAACAGCCAGAAAAAATAAAAATAAAAATATAATTACTTAAAATAATTAGATATATTATATTATATTATATCAAAATGACGGAATTAGCAAACGATTTATGTGCATTTTATTGTTTATCTTATAAGAACGAAGAGAGAAAAACTGCATTAACCGAACGATTTAACCAGTTAAATATAAATGTAACCTTTTATGATGGCGTTGAATTTGACGACCCGAGAATAAGCATCCCTTCAGAGTCCCATTCTATTGATAAAAAGTCTTGGTCATATACATATGGACACTTTGATATTATTAATAAATTTGTAAATGAAACTGATAAAGAATATGGCATCTTCTGCGAAGATGATATTTATCTTCATAAAAATTTAGCAAACGATATTCCTATGCTAATAGAGGACTTTAAGGAAATGGATTTAGATATATTATTGATGGGGTTTCTTACTCTATATAAAATAGAAGATTATTTTGGCGGGTTTCACATAAAACATCCGTTTACTGAAAAGCAACGTCCGCATAAATATCATAATTACCCAGATGATTTATGGGGAGCCCAGATGTATATGTTATCACGAAAACATGCAAAAATATTATTAGAAAAATATTATAATGGTTATGCGGTACAATCATTAAGGTCTGACCTTCAACTTACACCGTTTTGCTCTGATTGGACAATAACAAAGGAAGGCAATAGAGCGCTTGTTTACCCAATGTATGCGGTAGAGGATGGTAAAACTCACTATGAACATGGTGGGCAAAATAATTTTCATAAGGATTGCTCAAGAGTAAATTATGACCCCGAACAATTTATTTAACGCCTTCGCGGCTAGTCGGGTTTTCATATTTTTTTATTTCTCATTAACGTTTTCATAAACTCAGTTGGATTATCCTTATTCATTATATAGCAATTAATTATTTCAGCGGGGGAATAAAATTTTTCTGCGACCTTCTTTAACTTTCTCTCATCAATAGCAGAATTATAATATCTTTTATACATTTCACGAATGATATTATGAGTTGCGTTATCTAATTTTAGAGTGATGTCTATTCTACCGGGTCTAATCAATGCTGGGTCTAACATATCATAGTGATTACTACTAATACCTAGTATTCTACCAGGCGTTTCCTTTAGACCATCCCATAAGTTTAATATATCGTCTAACGTAATAGGGTCATCTTCGGTTGACTTTGTTGCTGCAGTTAATAGTTTATTTTGCTCTTCACTTGCCTCAACAAATGTTTGAATCACATCTGCTACATTAACTGATGCGGTAGGCGATAATGAATTTAAATTTAATTTTTTCCCTATGTTAGTTCCGCGTTTATCAGTTTTATTTTCTCTCTTCCATACGATTTCTCCTAAGCAGTCAATATCCTCAATTATAATAATCTTCTTATCAAAACCAATACTCTGTGTTTTATTATTAGAGTTATATCTATCCTCAAAAAAGAAATCATCTAACTGGCGCTTAGTTTTGATAAGTTTCAAAGAGAGAACTATTAAATGTCGGTCGGTCATATTTGCCAAACATTTGAAAAACGATGTTTTGCCAGTTCCCGGAGGACCATGTAATCCGATTCCAAGCGAATATGGTATACCCATTTCATAATACCAATCTCTGTTATCCATGAAAAACCGAATTTTATCTAGTATTTGTGTCTGATTTTCAAAAAACATATTTGAAAATGTACGGGTGCTATCAAATGGATATTCACTCCAACATTCATACTTATAATCCTCATATTTTGTCTTTATTAATGTATAAATAAATTTCTTACTATTACGACTTAGTTCAACTTTTTTTATATAATCATCTCGTAATTTATTTACGTATTGTTTAATTAAACACGTATTTGTTTGATAAGAATATAAGGTTAGAGTAATCTTATCAGTTTTTGTAGTTTGTTTATCTTTTTCACTTCCACCCGAATCTTCAGTTGAAAAGTCGGCAATCGCATATATTTGAAGGTCGGTGTTATATAAAAATGGAGTTTGTTGGGAAACAATATACATATCGCTATCCTTATCATCTTTGGTTTCATCTTTATCACGGTATCTATCAATTGCTATATATAATTCTTTTAATTCGCGAATAGAATCATTTTTATCCATTTTGTTTATAATGTCTGTCCATAGCGCTTTAAAGGAGTCGGTAAAACAAGATGATACGACAGGGTAAAGATTATATGCTCCAATACTAGAGCAGCGCTTACCTTCATATGTTATTGAATACTTTTTATAGAATGCAGATTTTATGAGGTCATAAATATTTATATTCCAAGGTTTATTAAAAGTATTAGTTTCATATAAGACCTTTACAAAATAACTAATAAAAACAAATCCAACGGTTGAGCCAATCGCATCAATAATTTGATTGCCTGTTTTCATTCGCTGAAAGAGAGAAATCTTAATAGTATCATTAAATGTATTATGTAATATGTCGGTTAAATCAAACCCAATCATTTTTTGAGATTATATTAAATATAAAAATGTATTTAATATAGTTTTTTCTACGATGTATAAAACACTCTTTTCAGTTTATATTCTCTGATGCACTTATTTAAAAAGCATTGACATTTTGCACATGGCTTTGAATTTACATATTCACCATCATTTTGACCTCGTCCAAATTTCATTATATACATGTCAGCATTTCGCATTTTATTATAATTACCAAGTGCTCTAACAACGTTTTCTTCGGCATGCAAATTTCTATCTGTATGTAAAAAAGTGTTATAATAACTTCTGGTGGTTTCTTGCCTATAACCAATGCGGTTTACTGCGCTTGCTATAATTTTTCCTCTATAAACAATAACTGCAACATGCGCAATAACATTAGTTAATCTGAATCGCTCAAAACGTTTATCATATCTAATCTCATTTAGGACTTTATAAATATCTGAATTTGGCATGTTATTAAATAAACGAGCAGTTATTATTATTTATTGTGCTATTTTTATATATGTTTTATACTTGTTTTAGTTTACTTTTTAAGACATTTTTGTTTTAAGACATTTATTAAACCCATGGGAATTTCAACCCGGCAGTAAAATTACGGAATATTATCTCTATTTTAAATATAGAATGATTTATGCGAGCGGCATAGTATCTTTAATTGTACAATTTGTAATTGGATTCATTGACTATCTGGCAATAAATATAGAAGTGAATTCAACAGATGAACTCCTAAAGGATTTATTAAAAGTTGAACTTGTTGTTCAGGTTATTGAATTTACGTTTTATATTTGGTTATTTTACTACTTCCACAAAGTATCCCAAAATATAACTCCATTTCGTTATTTAGACTGGGCAATCACTACGCCATTAATGTTGATTACGTTGTCTGCCTTTTTAAATCATGATGGACGTACATCAAATAGATTAAGCGACTTTTTATCTAACCATAGAGATTCCGTAATTAAAATAGTTCTCTTAAATGCGGCAATGTTACTGTTTGGTTTCATTGGCGAAATTGGTTACTTGAACCACTATATATCTACTGTATTAGGTTTTATCCCATTCGTATTAAATTTCATGTTTATTAAAAATACATTCTTACCATCGTCTGAAGATAAATTTAAGAATGGTCTATTTTATTGGTTTGTATTTTTCTGGGCCTTATACGGCGTGTTTGCTGTAACGAGTTATACAATAAAAAATACTGGATACAACATATTGGATATATTTGCTAAAAATTTCTTTGGACTCTTTTTAGCATACGTTGTTTGGACAAAATCAAAAAAACAGGAAACGCTAAATGACCAAAATGACGAAAATGACCAAAATGAAATTGACAATTTACTGGTTTAATAGGTTTAAACGCAAGTCGGCCTAATAAGTTATATCTTGATAATTAATTGAGTTTCCTCCTGTGATATGATTTGGAATATAATTGGTTACGTTATCTTTCATTAATTTATTAATGTGTTCCATGTCTACTAAACTCGGATGAACATACCAATCTTCAAATACATATGATGGATTATCATGACAAATATCTGGAAAAACACACAAATACCCTCTTTTATTAAAAATTTCTCTTGATTTCTCTCTTGTGTTAAAGTAATTTCCGGTGTATATGTCATGTTCAAATGTTATAGTAGCAAATTTATACTTGTCAAAAATATCATAATCTAGTATTTGTAACGTAGTTAATGTAGACCTATTATTAACATCTAAATCTATTTGTAAATAATCCATTTCAAGGGGCATATTATTACTCTCCAAAATTTTATTGTAATCTATTTTGGTGGCATCATTGATTATATGAACACTATTTTTACGATGTTCTTCGTATAGACCTAAAAAAAATCTATCATACTCAACCATTATACCTCTCCAATTATAGTTTTTTTCTAATGTGTATGTGTTATTAATATCAATCGGATAATTAGAACCAATCTCTAAAAAAAAACCATTTTTTTTCTCTTTAAGAACGTTTAATATAAATTTATCCTGTCCGACCTGACTATAATACATTATATTTACAGTCTTTATTTTTTAATCTTTAATAGGTAATTTTATATTTTATATTGATTTTTGCCTTTGCATTTCAAAACAAAAACAAAAATAAAAACAAAAATAAAAATATTATAAATTATCCGGTAACATCTAACATCTATATCATTGAGAGTGTGGCAAACAACTTCATTATATTTATCTCGTTTGTTCTAATTTCGTCTGGGTCCGTTTCTTTTTTATACATCTGCGAATAATGTCTAATTCCAGTAGTAATAACTTCAACATATGCCTTGTAAATTTCCATTTTATTTCCATCCAATAACCATCGCTTACCTTTCAATATCAAACCGTGGCTAATGAAAAGTCTAGCATTAATTCCAAGTCGTTTATAAACATCTCCACCCTTACTCAAATATTTATCCAAAATTGGCATTAAATAATTTGCCAAAGAATCTAATTTAGTAAGTACGTTGTGAGAAATTGGCTTACCAATTAATAACCCCGCTAGCCGCTCTTTTGCAAAATCGGGAGTATATTTTAAACGCAACATTTTAAGCCTGGTGTTTACGTCTAAATATTCTAAAATGATTTGTTGAACTTCATCCGGTATGCGCTCTAATACCTGTTGATAAACGGTTCTAATAATATCTTTATAAAATTTCTCCTTACTTATTTTTTCTCTCTGTTCGTCATTTAATTCTTTTTTTTTCTTTAACTCTTTAATTTCTCGTAACTTTTTTATGCAATGCTTATGCGACGGAATAACAACCTTGTTGTACATTTAGTGGAATGTTCTTTAGATTAGGGTTACTACATGATAAGAATTCAATTTTTTCTCATACTGTAAAATAAGGGTCTCCTATTATTTTTCGCAAATATAAATTGACGGCTCTTTCTTCCATGTCGCTTTGTATTTTAAATTTTTTTACTTCATAAAAATTCCACATATAATTAAGTTGAACGTCCCTAATTATATGTTTATTAGCATCTGATTCGTTTTTAATATTTTTAAATGTTGACATTTCAAACCAGTCAAATTCTGTGGCATTCCACCAAAATTCGGTTAATTGCACGTTCATTGGTATTAACCTCTTAAAAATTCCAACCATTATAGGGATGTTTTTATTCGGAATACGAATGTTCAAAGCATCTTCTGTCAATGCTTCTATA